>Ga0116168_1000597_pt1 | contig 33748 bp, 31 predicted proteins | sample AD_UKC129_MetaG_FD_89795 | JGI IMG/M metagenome (GOLD analysis project Ga0116168, IMG submission 89795) | Active sludge microbial communities of municipal wastewater-treating anaerobic digesters from Canada - AD_UKC129_MetaG | ecosystem: Engineered > Bioreactor > Anaerobic > Digestate | place...
GGAGGGGAGCGAGGAAGTGCTCGGCTGCAAATTTCGTCTTTACCCGTCTAAAACAGTTGAAGCTAAACTACTCCAGGATCTTGACCTTTGCAGGTGGCTCTACAACCGCCTACCCGAAGAAAAAGGCTAAAACAGAAGGGCGGAAACCAACCCCCTATGATACGCAAAAACTTGGTAGTCAGAGTAAAGAATGGGGGAGAACCTTGAACTTAAGAAAGTTTACAGTAAAGTCTTGTAAATGGTAAACCAGTAGCTCTGGGGCAACATCAGAGTCCTTTCAAGTTGAAGAAAAATGGGAGAAAAGTGGGGAGACTACGCTATAAGGGAAAATAGTACCCATAAATTATAATCAATCAGGATCCGCGCTTGAAGGAAACAGGCTAATCCTTTCTAAAATTGGAGCTAATAAGAATTAAAGTCCATAGGATAATAAAGTGAGAGAGCTCTGGAAAGTGGTTCGATATCCTCAACACGGGGCTGGGACAACCTTCAGAGCCTGTTGAGACAAGAACTCTACTCAGCATCCCCGCCTCAGCTGGGGTAGTTGGGCAAGTCTCATCATTGAAACAGGAAGCCCCTCCCATCAAGGAGGGGTAGTTCACACGAAGCATATAACCACACTAGGATAATGGGGTCAAAAATGTTATGTCTAGGCATAGAAGGAACAGCAGAAAAAACAGGTGTCGGCATAGTGGATGATGAAGGCAATATTTTATCATCAGTTGTAAAATCATTAATTCCTGACACGGGTGGAATACATCCAAGGGAAGCGGCTGAACACCATTCCAAATATTTACCAGAACTTTTCACAGAAGCCCTTGAAGAGGCCGGAGTCGAAGCCAGAGACATTGACTTGGTGGCTTTTTCACGGGGTCCTGGACTTGGACCGGCCCTTCGAACCGTTGCAACAGCGGCAAGGACCATAGCATTAACATTGGATATACCTATAGTAGGGGTTAATCATTGTATTGGACACATAGAAATTGGAAGGCTTACAACCGGCGCCGAAGACCCGGTTTCGCTTTATGTAAGTGGTGGGAACACCCAGGTTATAGCATTCGAAGAAAACCGTTACCGGGTTTTCGGCGAAACCCTTGATATAGCTGTTGGGAACATGTTAGACCAGTTCAGTCGTGAAGTGGGAATGGGGCATCCCGGCGGTCCCAAGATAGAAGAATTGGCTGGAAAGTCTTCGAATTATATCAGATTACCATATACTGTTAAGGGTATGGACTTGGCATTTTCAGGTTTGCTCACAGCAGCCCTTAGAAAATACGATGCCGGCGCAGAACTTGAAGATCTTTGTTACAGTCTCCAAGAGACGGCATTTTCAATGCTCGTAGAGGTTACAGAAAGGGCCCTTGCACATACAAGGAAAAGAGAAGTTCTACTTTGTGGTGGGGTGGCTGTGAACAGGAGATTAAGGATGATGTTAGAAAAGATGTGCAAAGGACATTATGCCAGGTTTTTCATGCCACCAGCAGAATATTGTGGAGACAATGGTGCTATGATAGCATGGCTGGGCCAGCTCACATACAAGTATAAAGGGGCGGATCGTATAGAGGATACGACTATCATTCAACGTTATAGGACAGACCAGGTTGACATACCTTGGATGGAAGAGTCAAAGGAAAAATTGGAATTGCCCAGTCACCTTAGGGCAAAGGGTGCTGAGGCAAACATTTACAATGGAAATTGGCTCCACTACGATGTAATAGTAAAGGAGAGAATAAAAAAGGATTATCGGATAAAAGAAATTGATGAGGACCTTAGAAGATCCCGTACAAGAAATGAGGCTAAATTATTTAATGAAGCGAAAAAGTGTGGCGTCCTAACACCCCTTTTATTTGATATAAACCTTAAGAAGGCTTCCATTAAAATGGAGAATATCATAGGGAAGCCATTAAATGATATCATAGAAGATTTAGACCCGGACGAGAGGAGGAAAGTCTGTAAGATTATTGGGGAGGATATTGCTAAACTCCATGAGCATGGTATCATCCATGGGGATCTTACAACCTCTAATATTATCATGAAAGATAAAAGTCTAGTTTTCATCGACTTCGGCCTTGGAAGATTTTCACAAGAAACAGAAGATAGGGGAGTTGACCTTCTAGTCTTAAAAAAGGCCCTCCAGAGCACCCATTATAATATATGGAGGGAATGCTTCAAAGAGGTTCTCAAGGGCTATGAAAGGAAATCATCCATTGAAATAGGATCAAAGATTAAGGAGATAGAAGATAGGGGACGCTACACTTAACTGGTTAGAGGGTATGGTGTAGATGAAGATAACATTTATAACAGGTAACAAACATAAGGTATTGGAAGCAAAGGGGATATTCAAGGAGTTTGGCATACAAGTGGAACAAGCAGACATCAGATACCCCGAACTCCAAGGCACGCTCGAAGAAGTGGCAGAATATGGTGCGAAGTATGCTGCGAAACTCCTCAAAGAACCCGTTATCGTAGAGGATGCAGGATTATTCATAAGGAGTCTAAAATGGTTCCCAGGACCATACTCAGCATATGTACAGGAGACCATAGGCAACAAGGGCATCCTCAAATTAATGGAGAACATAGATGATCGCTACGCCGAGTTCAGGTCGGTTGTAGGGTACTGCGCACCCGACACCGAACCCGAGACTTTTCTAGGCGTGGTGAAAGGTAAAATAGGATTTAAAGAAAAGGGAGATAAAGGCTTCGCATTTGACCCCATATTCTACCCAGAGGGTGAAAATAAAACCTTCGGGGAATTAACCAGAGAAGAGAAGAATAGAATATCCCACAGAAGCAAATCCTTCAGAAAATTCGCAAAATGGTACAAAAGAGAGGTGATCCTATGAAGATAAAACCAGACTGGGTTGAATATTCTAATGAGGAGATAGAAGAACTGATAATAAAATTGTACAAGGAAGGAAACCCCCCTAGTAAGATAGGTATAATCCTAAGGGATCAATACGGGATCCCAAGCGTCAAATCAATAACAGGAATGAAGATAACAGAGATCCTAGAAAAGCATGATATAAAATTAGAGTACCCTGAGGATCTAATAAACCTCATGAAAAAAGCCGTTAACATCAGAGAACACTTAAAAGAACACCCAAAGGATCTTCACACCCGAAGAGGACTGCAACTTGTCGAATCCAAAATCAGGCGGCTAGTAAAATATTACGTGAGAACGGGTGTACTACCAGAAGGATGGAAATATGACCCAGAAAAAGCAGCGCTCATTGTTAAATAGAGGCGATGAAGCTTGCAAAATACTTAAAGAACACATAGATGAAGGGGATGTCATACGCATCATATCACATAATGATGCGGATGGCCTCTCAGCAGCTGGCATGATAGCCAAGGCCATTTCTACCAGAAATGGCCAATTCCATATTTCCATAATTTCCAGACTAACTGATAATTTCATAAAAAAACTAGCAAATGAAAAATATCAGGTTTTCTTTTTTTGTGACATGGGCAGCGCCAACCTACCTGACCTCTCACACCTCCATGGAAATGTTATAATAGCAGACCACCACCAACCCATAGATTCTGAGACAAACTCTAATATAATCCATGTCAACCCCCACCTATTCGGATTTGATGGAAGTCAAGAACTCAGCGCCTCAGGGGCCGCCTATCTAATAATTAGAGGATTAGAGGAGTCACTCGCATCATTCGCCCTTGTAGGCGCCTTCGGCGACATGCAATATTATAATGGGTTTAGAGGCATGAACCGTTTCATAGTGGAAGAAGGGATTAAAAATGGTTCGGTACAAGCGCATGAAGATCTTAGGATAGCATCAAGATACGACGAACCACTATATAAAGCCCTCGCATATACATTCAATCCCACACTCCCAGGGATAACCGCCAACATAGAAGGTTCTAGGGAATTTCTCGAAAGAATAGGAGTATCATATGCCATAAAATTCCAGGACCTCGCAGCCGAAGAAAAAGACATCCTAAAAAGTGAATTAATTAAAATAAACCCGGAAATATTTGGAGAAGTCTTCACAGACAAAAGACTCCCACCAACTATAAGATATCTTTCAGATTTCGCGAAAATCCTAGATGCTTGTGGCAAAAATAAAGAATATGGTCTGGCTATAGGAATATGCCTCGGTGAAGAAGAAAAATCCCTAGAAAAGGCTTTAAACCTTCAAAGAAGGTATCGTGAAGATATCATGAAAGGTCTTGAATGGATCAAAAGGGAAAGGCCAAAGAAAATGGAACACATACAATACATTTACACGAAGGAAAAGACCCTTAAAGGCGTGATGGGGACCATAGCCAGCATATCATTCTCATTAGGACTATCAGATCCTAACTTGCCCATACTCGCCCTTTCAAGGATGGACAACCAGGTAAAAGTCTCTGCGCGGGCCACTCCCAAGATCATTAAAATGGGCGTCGACCTTGGAAGGGCCCTCAGGGATGCTTCTTCAAACTTTGGGGGTGCTGGTGGGGGTCATGACATAGCGGCGGGGGCTATGATCCCCTATAAGGAACTTGAAAATTTCCTGCGCCTTGTAGATAACATAATTGGAAGCCAGATAGGGGAGAGTTAAGATGTATCTCACAGCCTATGAAGAGGAGATGTATGATGGAGAATATGGTGAGGCTGTTGAAAAGAGTATGAAAATTTTAGTAGCACTTGGTGACATTTACGGGGCTGAGAGGATGGTGGAGATATCCTCAGCCCAGATATCGGGTGTCTCTTATAAGACTATTGGGGATGCTGGGTTAGAATATTTGGAAGAGCTTTCAAAGGATCCTTCTGCTAGGGTGAAGGTTCAAAGTAGTTTGAACCCTGCGGGTATGGACTTGGATAATTGGCGTGAGTTAGGATTTTCAAGGGAATTTGCAGATAGGCAATCCAGGATTATAGATGCTTATATGAGGATGGATGTGATGAACACTTGCACTTGCACTCCATACCTTATTGGGAATATTCCGACGAGGGGGTCCCATGTTGCCTGGTCAGAATCTTCAGCTGTTATATATGCGAATTCTATTCTAGGGGCGAGGACTAATAGGGAGGGTGGTCCTAGCGCCCTTGCAGCTGCTATTTGTGGAAGGACTCCTGCTTATGGTTATCACTTGGATGAAAATAGGATTGCTAATATCCTTGTGAAGGTGGAGGACTCTCTAGAGGGTTATGAGTATGGTGTTCTTGGATATTATGTTGGGAAGATTGTAGGGGATGGTGTCCCTAGTTTTCGGTTTCGTGGTCAGCCTTCAGGTGATGAATTTAAATCATTGGGTGCTGCGCTCGCATCTTCGGGTGCTGTTGCATTATATTATGTGGAGGGTTTGAACCCGGCGGTTGAGTGTGAATTTGAGGATAGAATATCTGTTGATAGCGCGTCCCTTGAGGATTCTATGGATGAGCTTTCCACCACTAATGATAAACCTGATCTAATATGTGTTGGTTGCCCGCATTGTTCGTTGGGGGAAATTAGGCTGTTGGCTCGTTATTTGCGTCGTCGGAGGCTCTCATGTGATTTTTGGGTTTGTACCTCTCATGCTCTTAAGGTTGCTGCGGATCGGATGGGGTATAGTGATCTTATAGTGGGGTCTGGTGGGGTTATGGTTTCTGATACTTGTATGGTTGTGTCTCCTATAGAGGATCTTGGTTTTGATGTGGTTGGTGTTGATTCTGCTAAGGCGGCTAATTATATTCCTAGTATGTGTGGATTGGATGTTGTTTTTGATGATTGGAAAAATCTAGTCAGATTATAACTTATAAGCTTATAACTTATAATTTATAAGTTATAGGTGTGTTTTGAAACTATTATATAAACGGATACGTCATAGAAAAATCCATGGTAAAATATATCAAACATCCCCTCATAAAACCAGAGAAAATCGAAGCCAGACTATACCAACAAAAAATCGCAGCAAACGTCCTCAAAAAAGGCAATTCCATGATAGTAGCCCCAACAGCCCTGGGCAAAACCGTTATCGCCGTACTAATAGCCGCTGAAAGACTGCAAGAATATAAAAAATCAAAAATCCTAATTCTCGCACCAAGCAAACCACTCACAATACAACACGAAGACAGCTTCCGAGAATTCCTAACAATACCATGCACATCCATCACAGGCGCCGTCAACCCCACAGAACGCGTTAAACGCTGGAAAGAATCCCAGATAATATGTGCAACACCCCAAACAGTCGAATCCGACATAATAAATGGAAGATACGACCTCAAGGACGTTTCACTCATAGTCTTTGACGAATGCCACCATGCAATAGGCTCATACTCATACGTCTACCTGGCATCACGCTACCAAAAAGAAGCCCAAAACCCTCTCATCCTAGGACTGACAGCATCCCCCGGCTTTGAAAAAGAAAAAATAGAAAAAGTATGCGAAAACCTATTCATAAAAGAAATAATCATAAAAACAGAAGACGACCCAGACGTATCACCATATTTCAACCCCATAGAAATAGAATGGATAAAAGTCAAAATGGGAAGCACCCTAAAAAATATAAAAAAGCACCTGGAAAAAGCCCGCAAACACCGACTAAAAATGCTAAAACACCTCCACATCATACCCACAGTAACAGTAACCAAGAAAGACCTCCTCAAGGCCAGGGGAAAAGTCCAAAACATCATCGCGAGGACAACAAACCCGCCCAAAAAATACTACATGGGAATATCACTACTAGCCGCGGCCATCAACATAGAACACGCCATCGAACTCCTAGAAACACAGGGCATAAGCACACTACACCAATACTTCCTAAGATTACAAAAGAAGAGTACAAGAGCAGCTAAAAGCCTCATAGCAGATTCAAATTTTTCACGTGCAATGATAGAGACAAGAAGAGCATACAAGAGGGGAATAGAACACCCAAAACTTGACAAGCTAATGAAAATACTTAAAAAGGAACTTAAAAAAGAAGACATAAAAAGGATCATCGTATTCACACAATTCAGGGACACAGTAGAACAAATATACAAAAAATGCAAAGAAGAAAACATAAAAGCAGCTAAATTCTACGGCCAGGGCACCAGAACAGGGACCAAAGGCCTAACACAAAAAGAACAAAAAGAGATCATAAAAGCATTCCGCATAGGAAAATATGACATCCTCATCTCAACTAGCGTCGCGGAAGAAGGGATGGACATACCAGCCGTCGACCTTGTAATCCTATACGAACCAGTACCATCAGAGATAAGAATGATACAAAGACGCGGCCGTACCGGGAGGAAAAAAATGGGCCGCATGATGGTGATGATAACCGAAAAAACCCGAGACGAAGCATACTACTGGTCGAGCATACACAAAGAAAATAAAATGAAAAAACACCTCCAAAAGGCTAAAAACATGAAAATAGAGATAAAATCAGGAGCCGCAGAACACCAAAAGACCATGCAGGGCGAATATGTTGTCTATGCCGATTCGAGAGAGGTTAATTCACGAGTTTTAAGGGAATTAACTAGAATGGACGTTAAAGTAATCATAAAACCGATGGCGGTTGCAGACTACCAGGTCAGCGACGAAGTTGCCATAGAAAGAAAAACAACACAGGATTTCATAAATTCACTCATCGACAAAAGACTCTACAAACAAGCAAGAGAACTTGTAAAAGAATTTAAAAAACCAATCATGATACTGGAGGGGGAGGATCTCTACTCAGCATTCATCAACCCAAATGCCATAAGAGGGGCCATAGCATCCATCGCAGTAGACTTCGGGATACCAATAATCCCAACAAGATCGCCAGAGGATACCGCTGCCATGATAAAAAGGATAGCAGTCCGTGAACAATCAGAAGAAAAGGTGGAGATACAAATAAGAACCGAGAAAAAGCCATTAACCTTAAAAGAAAGGCAACTATTCGTTGTAGAATCACTACCACATATAGGTTCTGTGAACGCGAGAAAACTCCTCAAACACTTCAAAACAATAAAAGACCTGGTAAACGCTTCTGAAAAAGAATTGAAAAAGGTAGAGGGTATAGGTGAAAAAATAGCACGGGAAATTCGCAAAGTCCTAGACTCCGAATTCGAAGGGTGATGAGTTGAAAATTCTAATAGATGAAAGGGGCAAAAAATACATGCCCCCAAAAGATGAAGACTTCCAAACAGACCTGGGGATAATAAAAAGAGAAAAGATAGAGGAAAGCAGCCCAGGGGATGAACTGAAAACGCACCTTGGGAGAAAATTCAAGGTAATAGAAGCCAATATCAACGATTTCATAGAATTAATGGAAAGAAAATCATCAATTATCCTCCCCAAGGACATCGGAACAGTCATCTCATACACAGGCCTTGGGAGCGGTCAAAGAGTATTAGATGCAGGTACAGGTTCAGGGAGTGTTGCACTAACCCTCGCAAATATAGTAGGGGGTACAGGCAAAGTCTATACTTATGAGATAAGAGAAGACTTCGCAACATTAGCCAGAAAGAATATCAAAAATTCTGGGATGAAAAATATAATCCTTAAAAATAAAGATATAAAAGAGGGTATAGAAGAGAAAAACTTAGATCTCATATTCCTGGACCTCCCCAGATCCTGGGAGATCATAGAAGACGCCAAGAACGCCCTAAAGGATGGGGGATGGCTTGTATTCTACAATCCATACATAGAACCTGTTAAAATCATCCATGAAAAGGCTAAAAAGTGCGGATTTAAAGAGGTAAAAACTGTTGAAGTTATTACAAGAGAAATTGAAATAAAAAAGAAGGGTACACGGCCCCGCACACGGATGATCGGACACACAGGTTATCTTACATTCACCCGAAAAATATAGGTGATCAGATTGGGCTTCCAGTTAGAAAATGTCATATCAATAAAAGATTTCACAAAAAAGGACATCGAATTCATATTAAAAGAAGCGGAAAAAATGGAGCCCATTGCCCGCTCCCAAAAAACCTCAAAGATACTCTCAGGTAAAATATTGGGCATGATGTTCTATGAGCCTTCAACCAGGACAAGACTGTCATTCGAAGCATCCATGAAAAGACTGGGAGGAAGCGTAATAGGATTCTCAGAAGCCGCTGAAAGTGCAGCCACTAAAGGAGAAACACTAGCAGACGCTGCGAGAGTTGTAGCATGTTACGCCGATGCAATCGTAATAAGACATAATGCAGAAGGAGCAGCCCGTTACATTTCAGACATCATAGATATACCGGTCATAAATGCTGGTGATGGTGCAGGCCAGCACCCCACACAGACACTCCTCGACCTTTACACCATGAAAAGGATATTCGATAATATAGAGGGTCTAAAGGTAGCCCTAATCGGCGACCTTAAATATGGTAGGACGGTCCACTCCCTCGCATATGCACTTGCCATGTTCAACGTGGACATGATATTTGTATCCCCAAAAGAACTTAAAATGCCACGTGACATCATCCATGATCTCAAAGAACAAAGGATATCTGTCCATGAAACCACTAGGATTACGGAAGTTATAGATGATGTTGATGTACTTTATGTGACAAGGATACAAAAGGAAAGATTCCCAGATCCAGAGGAATATTCCAAGATTAAAGGTGCATATCGAATAGATGCTAAAATGTTAAATGGTAAGGATGTTATAGTAATGCATCCACTCCCCCGGGTAGATGAAATATCAGTGGATGTGGATGCCCTGCCACAGTGTAAGTATTTCCAACAAGCATTCTATGGCGTGCCAGTGAGAATGGCCCTCCTAAAAGCGCTTATAAAATAGATTACATCCAAAGGGCGTTCTCAAGGACTGACGTGTCACATTGCAATCTTATAATATTGGTTCTGCCCTTTCCCCTACCCCTTGAAACAGTATTAGTAGATATGAGTCCTAACAATTCTAATTCGTTAACGAAATCAAATATTCGCCTATAGGAGACAGAATCCCCCTGTGATATTTTCTTGTAAACCTCATAAAGCCTGCCTGATGTTATCTCTTCATCCCGTTTAGTGAGATAAAGTATGGCTTCTAATACCCTTTGTTGTTGACTTGGAAGTGTCATGATAATATCAGTGACCTTGTTATGTTCGATATAATCCTTTGCTTCCCTTACAAACTCTCCCTTAACAACATCAGAACCTTGTTCATCTGCTATTTCCCCCGCGGTTCTTAAAAGATCCAGGGCATAGCGAGCATCACCCTCTTCTTTAGCGGCTAAAGCAGCGCATAAGGGTATAACATCGTCTTCGAGCGCCCCATCATTGAATGATAACTTTGAACGTTCCTTGAGTATGTCAACTAACTGTGGCGCGGCATATGGTGGGAAAACAATCTCACGATCCCTTAAACTGCTCCTTACCCTGGGTTTTATGAATTTCTTAAAATCTACATAATTGCTAATTGAAAGTATCGAAACATTATCGGTGCGTGTCAGAGTATATAATAGGCCATCTCCATCATTTTTAAGTAGAATATCTATTTCATCGAGCACTACAATGAGTATGAGATCCTGTCCAAAAACATTTTTTTTAAAGAGGCTCCTAAATGTGTTTATAACTTCTGCCTTTGTCCATCCACGATAGGGAACGTCCTTTCCAAACTGTTGACACAATCTTGCCAGGACTTGATACTCTGTAGTGTAGTCTGTACAACGTATATATTCGGTTCTCACATTAACATTAGAATTCCTAGAGGCTTCATTAAGCTGTTTCATGGCAAATTTAGCCACAGCAGTTTTACCAGTTCCTGTCTTCCCATAGATTGTAATATCTGGTGGTGTAACACCCTTAAGCGCCTCCACCCAATACTTAGCTATGGCCTTTATCTGTTCTTCACGGTGAGGTAACCTGTCCGGTAAAAACCTATGATCCAAAAACCTCCGATCCTTAAAAACTGACTTCCTACCTTCTAATTCATCAAATACATTCATGATACCACTTCTAATTGGATTTTAGAGCCTCTTAGGTTCTACTTATAAAAATCAAATGATGTAGTACCGCACCCCCACCCGAATCTAGAACACATGATATAGTTATGTTGCAAGTGTAACTTTTCATCAACCATATTACATAAAACTTTTTATTAAAAATATACCATGAGAATATTACGAAAGAGAGGGGGGTGCATTTCAAGTGTAACACCACCAGACCACCCTCCCAGAAGACAGAGAGATCAATTTCAAGTGTAACACCACCAGAAAAATCACAGAAAAGAAAGATCCTACACACCTAAAAAATTGAAAGTCCCCCAACAATCCCAAAATAAAAAATGTTGTAATGTTCCAGCAGACTAACCCCCTCCTAGAAATCTAAATTATTCATGAGTGCAGATACGCATTGAAAATCAACAAAGAAATTACGTAAGTAGAGGAACGCTAAAGGAAGGCATTGAAAAAAATGAATGGACTAATATTTCATTAACTTTATCAGCGGAAAAGCCCCTATACGAAGACAATATTTAGTAAGGCAATATACTGAGGGAATATGTAAAGAGAAGCAAGGGAAATGTTCACCGATAAGTTCCGCATTTATCCGTCCAACACTACTGAAAATAGTTATAATATCTTGACCTTTGCACGTGGCTCAACCGCCCACCCCAAGAACAAGACAAAAACAGAAAGCCGGAAACTACCCCTAATGACACACAAGCCCTAATAGTCAAACTAAAGAATGAAAAGAGCCCTGAGCTCAAAAAAGTCCACTCAAAAGGTTCTGCAGATGGTAAACTACCACCTCAGAACAACATGACCTGAGAAAGCTAAAAAGGAACGGCAAAAGAGCGAGCAAGTTAAACTTCAAAGGATAAACCTTTAAGACCATGAACTACAAGTGGTCAGGTTTCAAAATTCGGAGGAACTGATCCTATCAAAGATTGGAATAATAAACCAGGCTACACAGACCAATACAAGGAAAAAAATGAAAGGCGTGATAATAAAACGTGAAAGTTCAAGGAAATGGGTTCGCAATCTTTCAAGTTGAAGACGAGCCCGAGCCTCCGCCAAAAAAATAACTGGAAAAGCCATAGTATTGGAATAAAACACTTCTTGACTGATAGCGAAGGAAGACAAATAGAAAACCCGAGATATGAGAACACACTCAAGAAATAACTGCATAAAAGTCTCAAAAAAAAGGAAAGATTCAAAGAACCAAGAAAAAACAAGAATAAAACTATCAAAGTCCATAAAAAACCCAAAAGAGACGACTTCCTCCACAAAGACATTACGTGAAATGATATTATCTGCGTTGAAGACCTACATGGTCGGAGATCATCATCTCACCAGAATCTATAACACCTCCCGGGTCCGGTTCTTTCACATACTATCCTACAAAAGCTGAAAGGAGCTGGTAAGATAGTAAACTCAAGAGGTAGAAGCCAAAGGATAATCCTTTGATAATCGAGTACTCAACACGGGGCTGGGGACAGTCCTTTGAGCTCATGGAGATGAAGGCTCTACGGGAACTAATCCACGTTCCCGCAAGTTCCATCATTTAAACAGAAAAACCCCAACAAGGGGATAGTTCACAACAGGAGAATATGAAAAATTCCAAAAAAAAGGTCTCTGATGAAGCAAAAAAAGGACTGACACTGTACATGTTGCAAGAGTAGTTAGCTTGAGTTGTATAGTTCGCCACAGTCAGATACATTTCAAGTGTAAATCTTTACCCCTGATAATTTTACACTTGAAATTGATCTCTCTCTCATTTCATGAGGGGCCTCTTCAATTTTACACTTGAAATGCACCTCTCTCTCTGGTTTATCTTCCTGTTGCTTGTAGGCCCCCTTCCAGTAGGAGGGGGATATACAAAGGAAGGTGGGTGGGTAGTAAGGTCTAAAGTAGTATGAAAGAAGAAAGGTATATTTTAACGCTTTCGGCGGGAAGTCCCCCCTCCGATGGGGATGAAAGCCAAAAAGTTTATACACTTGTTCTTCTGCTATATTTTTTGTGTTTACCTCCTGTAGGGGGGGTGCAGTGTTCTCATCCATAGCCCTGTAAAATTGCAGGGAGGATGGGTAGGTTTTGGGACGACCCAGAATTCACGCCTGTTGGAGACCAAGCGTCGTTGAAGCAGGCCTGCAATAGTTGGTGGCAGTTCACAGGAAGTATCTCTTGAGTCCGTGAGGGGGTAGGGAGTAGTGGCAGTGTGAACTTGGCGGTGAGGATAAGGATGATATACATCGAGGTCCTCACGAAACTCCATCCGATAAGTTGGGGTAGTTCACACATACATGGTGTCTTCGTGTATTTCTTCTTTTTTTTCTCCGAATCTTTTCTGTATGAGCCATAAAACATGCAATTTGGCTTTAAATACTTTTTTGATGGTTGATATTAGTCTGTCTTTGGTTAATGCATCATTGTAGATTTCATCGGTTACAAGATAACTTTCGAGGATGTTTCTTGGATGTTCTAATTGGAAGTCGACGAGAAATTTATTCAGGGAGAATCTGATCTGCCAAAGAAACTCTTCCCTTTTAGATTCGCTCAGTTCTTGGATCTTTGATAAATGTTCGGGGCTTACACTCGTGGCACATGCGACCAGTACTAGATCTCTTTTGCCCTTTGGTTGTATGACGTCTATTACATGTTCTTCTGGGTAATTTACGATGAAATGGAAATTTGCATTTTCATCATCTACTATCTGCCCTAGGAGACCTTCTTCAGTGAGCCATCGTTTTATTTTACCCTCCAAAATTATCACCTTCTTCTTTCCTAAATATTGTCATAGTATATATATAATTTGGATGGGTGGGAAAATTTTTCCCAAGGGAGGGGGATTTTATAATATTAGATAACATTGCGATATTCATAATTGGAATTTTGATAGACGTTATATTAGGCGAGCCACCGGTTTATCTCCACCCGGTGGTATGGATGGGTAGAATAACTGAAAAATTGAAGGACAAGCTTGGAAAAAGGAAAATCTCAGGGATAATACTAACTTTCATTATCCTTTTAATATTTATTATTCCAGTTTTATTCATTGACTTTTTACCTTGCCTATTAAAGATCATATTATCATCCTTTTTGTTTTCTGTTACATTTTCGATTAGGTTTTTCTTCCAAGCAGTAATAAAGGCAAAAGATGAACTTGAGAGTGATATTGTAAAAGCCCGTTTGCATATTTCGAACCTGGTAAGCAGGGACACATCTAAACTTAACAGGGGACAGCTTACATCCGCGGTAATAGAAAGTTTAACAGAAAACATAACAGATTCTATAATCTCGCCCATGATATTCTTCCTAGTATTCGGACTCCCTGGGGCGATGGGATACAGGGTTGTTAATACATTAGATGCTATGGTAGGCTATAAAGATGAGCAAAATCGTTCTATTGGATGGTTCCCCGCGAAGACAGATGACCTTTTAAATTATATACCTGCGAGGATAACAGGGTTCCTCATAGTAGTCGCGGCTTTCATACTAGGAATGGATTGGAGGAGAAGCCTAAAAGTCATGTTACGTGACGGTAGATTAACTCCCAGTCCCAATTCAGGTTATCCCATGGCAGCCGCCGCCGGAGCCCTCAAGATAAGATTGGAAAAACCTGGTGTATACATAATAGGGGATGAAAACAATGAACCAAGAACATCAGCCATTGCTGATGCGTTAAAATTATCATATGTTACTATTTTATTGTTTATATTACCTATCATAGTTCTGGGGGTGTTAATTTGAAAATAGCATTGTTATCCGTGACCAAAAGCGGGTTGAAGATCTCAAAACAACTTAAAATGAAACTCTCACAAGATCCAAGAATATTCCAAGTTGATATCTTCCATAAAAATGTTAAAGAAACCCTCAGGAGGATATTCGATGATTATGATGCGATTATTGGTATAATGGCCACGGGTATAATGGTAAGGAGTATCTGCGGGCTTTTATCAGATAAAAGACGAGATCCTGCGATTATTGTGATGGATGATGCTGGAAAGCATGTTATAAGTTTAATCTCCGGACATCTTGGGGGTGCGAATGATTTAACATTAGAAATAGCAAATTTAACAAGTGCAAGGCCAGTTATTACCACATCCACAGACGTCCATGGTTGCATGGGTATAGATGTACTTGCAAAAAAATACTATTGGAAAATAAAAAACACAGATAAGATAGTTAAATTTAACAGGGCATTATTAGACGGTGCAAAAATAATAATAGAATCCCCTGAGAACCTAGAATATCTATTCAATGACCAGCTTTTCAGGAAAAGTTACATGATAAAGAAAGGTGAAGATAAAATCATCAAAGCAATCCTAGATAAAGACGAAATCAAGATAAAACCTTGTAGACTCGTTGCAGGTGTAGGTACAAAAAAGGGCATCAACGAAGAAAAGATAATAGAAGGTCTAAAAAAGGCCTTATCATTCTTGGATCTTCCACTTGAAAGATTAGACATCATTGCAACAGGGGAGATGAAAAAGGGCGAAAAGGGTATAATAAACGCTTCAAGGATCTTGAAGAAACCATTAAAGTTTGTGGATTTGAATGATTTGAGATTGGAGGATACACATTCAAAGTCTAGTTTTGTGGAGGACAAGTTTGGCGTGGGGAGTGTCTGTGAAGCCGCTGCACTTCATGTTGCAGGGAGAGGGTCGCGACTTATCCTAAGAAAAACAAGTTATGATGGGATTGCGATAGCAGTGGCTGTATCCCGAGAAAAAGTTTTTTAAAGAGTGTGCGATAAAATAAAACCAACCAAGAAAAAGTATTATTAAGAATTTATTTTAAAAGTAAGGGAGGCTTTTAAAATGAGTAACAAGACTTTTGAGAGGGTTTCCAAAATCTTAAAGACTATAATGGAGGATACTAGCGTCCCAAGGAATATTAGAAGGGCCGCGGAGGAATCGAATGAAATATTACAGAATGAGGAAGAAGATGTAACTATCCGAGCAAGTACTGTTATATCAATACTTGATGAGATTAGTAATGACCCTAACATCCCCATACATGCAAGGACACTAATATGGGAAATCCTAAGCGAACTTGAATCAATATGAACCTGATATCCTCTAATTTAACTTTTGTTAAGTATATGGGCTAAGAATTGTATCTTGGCACTTTCTTCTATAAACTCTGCAAGTTGAACTGCTTCTCGGAGATTTGAACCACAACAGAGAACACCATGATTTTTCAAGATTAAAATCTTACCCTTTTTTATCTTTTTGGCGCATTCTCTGGCCAATTCTAAGCTACCAGGCTTATAATATGCCACCTCGTCTATGTCATTCATTCCATTGAGACCTTCTACTCTTTTCAATCTTTTATCTGAGAAAGCAAAGGCGGTTGCATATGGTGAATGTGTATGTGCTATACTTTTTATATCTTCTCTTATCTTGTAGATTTCAAGGTGAAGGTATAGTTCAGATGAGGGCTCCCCTCCTAATAATCTTCTCCCATCCATCCCGACAATAGCTACATTTTCCTCGGTTACAAGGGAAAGGGGGACACCCTTTGGGGTTATGGCTATCTTATCCTTACTTAAACGCATGCTAATATTACCTGCGCTCCCTGATACAAGACCGCTACTGTACACGTAATGGGCTGCTTTAACCAAGCTTTTTATGTTTTCTCCCACATTATACCCCCTGTTAGTTGAATTCTAATACCTTTATCTCTCCCCTATGTAATACTGGTACTTGGCCGCAGGTTGGAACTATATTGTAGATTTTCTGGAATTCTGTCTGTGACTGGAATGTCCCTGAATTTATGAGGTGGATTCCCTTGTATTTTTTGTAGGCGTTGATATGTACGTGTCCTGCATGGAAAATGTGTGGTATTTCATCTATGACGAGGTGGTCTTCAACCTCGTAGGCTAGTGGTGTTCTCTCCCCATAGATTGGGGCTAGGTGTCTCTTTTCTAAAAGTTCGGCCATTATAAGGTGTGATTTTTCGTGTGATAAGTGGTTGACGGTCATTGCCATGTCGTCAAAGCTTCTACCATGATATATGAGTACTTTGACACCGTCTAAGCTCACGATTGATGGATTGCTTACGAATTCTATGTTTTTTATCTGGTATAATGGTTTTGCATACTCTTTTGGTATGGCTGGTTGTGGTTCAGCTATCCTGGAGGCGTCGTGGTTGCCTGGGGCTATTATTATCTTTATATCATCTCTTATTTCGCCTATTAGTCTTGCAGCCTCTTCATATTGTTCATTCACGTCTTTTATTATGAGTTCTTTTTCCTGGTTTGGGTATACTCCTATACCATCAACGATGTCACCGGCTATGATGAGGTATTTAACATCTTCTGCTATTTTAACATGTTCTTTGGTTCCAATTTCACAGTTCAACCATTTTATGAACTTTTTGAATGATTCTTCTAGGAATGTGGAGCTTCCTATGTGGGTGTCTGAGATGAAAACTGTGGAGAATTCCATGGGCTTTTCCTCTATCCTAGGTAGGCTTGGATGGATTATCTCTGAGGGTATTATGAACCTGCCCTTCAAACTCCCTTTGACCCCTATAACCTCGTCCTTGACGAGCTTGTTAGCTTCTTTAAATAATTTACGGTTTTCATGGTGGACTATAAGGTTTATTTGTCCAGTTTCATCCTCTATTTCTATTATTTTATGATTATTTTTCGTGTCTCTAATCTCTCGGATCATCCCAATTATGGTTACAACATCATGACGTGGGGAAACGCTTGAAATAGGTAGCGGATCCTTGAATTCACTTCTTCCCATGAATATTTCCTTCAATTTATTATATCTACTATTAAAATAGTCACCCATATCCTTTATTTCACCGGTTGTATAGGATTTCATACTGGTATCCATAATCACCTTAAAATCAAATTTCTTCGATCTTCTAGCTTCTAAATCCGCCTTTGACTTGCTAGAATCCGCGTCAATAACCTCTGGTGTTATGATTAAAAGTTCACCGTCTTTTCTTTGGCTTTTTAAATTTTCGATAAGGTTAAGGATGGTTTCCTCCCCTAATAATTTCATTTTTTCATAAGCTTCAGGTTGTACGAGCAAACCATCCTCTGCAAGTTTCAAAAGTATATCTCGGCTCATAGTAATCAATCTCTGAAAATCTTATATCATGATTGTAGTCGAAACTTTCTTATAGATCACTATCAATATATGATAAAAACTATGATAAATCAGTTACTCCAGATTTTAAGCATAATTTTATATCAAAAAAAGAAAAATTTAGAAGCCCCCAGTAACTGTTTAAGTGGAAAAACTTAAAGGGTGATTCTATGTCAAGGATACTTAAATTCTTCTTATTCATCATACTATTCATAATATTCTTCGAAGCAGGAGTTATAGGCTCATACACCCTAGTCACTTCTCAACCACCGGACGTGGAAAAATTAATAGACACCCAATTAGATATACTGTCATCCTATCTAAAAATGGGTAAAGAGGTAATAGGCCCAAAGGCGGAAACTGTTAACATTACCAATAAGATGGAAGTGGCTGAAGCACTCCAAAAAAGGGCCCAGGTAGATGGTGTTGAATTAGAAACTCTCAATGCAACAACTTTCGAGGACCTTGAAAATGGGCGCGTTAATGTTAACATCACAGCAATCGGTTACAGAGAAAACATAACAGAATCCACGGGTCAGATAGTCATAAGACCAACAGCAAGATTCATGATAACAGCAACAGCAGCCGCAACAGTTGAGGATCATGAAATCAAAGTAGATGTGGGGACAATAAGAATACTTTCTGTTATCCGCGTTTATTAGGGTGAAGAAATTGATTAAAATCGTTGGCATCGGACCTACAAGAGATGACATGACATTCAGAGCTTTTAGAGCTATACAAGAGGCTGATGTTATAATAGGCTATAAGAAGTATATTGATAAAATCCGCGATATCATAAAGGACAAGGAAGTAATTGAGAGGGGGATGCGGGAGGAGATTAGAAGGGCTGAGATCGCGATAAAGAAGCACAGAGAAGGAAAAAATGTTGCGCTGATAAGTTCAGGGGATCCTGGAATTTTTGGAATGGCCAACGTATTCTTTCATTTAATAGATAAATACTCTAATATCGAAGTTGAGGTGATACCTGGTGTGACAGCAGCAAATTATGCGGCCTCCTTATTCGGAGCGCCTTTGCATGATTTTGCTGTTATAAGTTTGAGTGATATTCTAACACCCCTTTCCGAGATAAAAAAGAAGGTTGAAAATGCAGTGACAGCAGGGTTTATCATAGTATTCTATAACCCCCAAAGCAGAAGGAGGAAAAAGCCACTTATGGAGGCTTTAAAGGTAATTAGGGAACATTTAACCCCTGATACGCCAGTTGGGGTCTTGAGGGGTGGAACAGCCAAGGTAACAACTCTTCAAAGATTAGATGCTGAGAAGGTGGACATGTCAACCACTATAATAATTGGCAACCCTACAACCTATATTAGGGAGGGTTACATGATAACACCACGAGGATACGCCCTTAAATACTTTATCCACCCACTTGCGCGCGAATATTATCAAAAGTATATCAACGGAGAGATTCGAGAGGGTCCCAATCTTGAATGTGAATATTATCCTTGTCATTTCATGGGACAGGATTGTACATTCTGTTATTGTCCATTTTATCCTTGTGGTGACGGTTCAACGGGCGGTTACTGGATAAAGGATAAAGGTGTTTGGAGTTGTCAAGAGTGTGAATGGATCCATGAAGAAGACACGATTAAATGTGTGAAGAAAGGTTTGGATGCTATTATCAAGGAGGTTGAAGATCTTAACAAGAAAAAGAAGGAGCTTTTAAAATTGAGGAGAAATTGCATATATAAGACTAGATTAATGTGAGAGGGGGAGAAAATTGTCCAAGGCTAGTGTTAAAGATATCCTAATTGAAATGAAAAATCTTTCGGAGCTGATGGTTGACTTAGCATACTCGGCGCTTTTATTTAATAGTAGAGATGCTGCAGAGGAAGTTAAAAAATTGGAGAATAAAGTGAACAGACTAAACTATGAGATCAAGAAAGAGTCTCTCCTCGCCGCAAGATCTGTTGAAGACGCGGAAGAACTCACAGCCCTACTAGAAGTGGGGCAAGCCACCGAAAATATAGCAGACGCCGCCAAGGACATTGCAGAACTAGTTTTGAAGGGTATAAAACCCCACCCAGTATTTAAGATGGTGATGGAGGAGTCTGATGAGATAATCGTGAGGGTGACCATAGAGGAGGGGTCAGAGCTCGCTGGAAGGTCACTGGGGGAGATTCTCCTGGGAACAAGGACTGGTATGAGGATAATTGCTATAAGAAGAGGCGAATCATGGATCTATGGACCTGACAGGAATACCGTCCTCGCTGAGGATGATATTCTCATCGCCAAGGGCAATGAAGCCGGGGCAGAGTTACTGAGAAAACTTGCCAAGAATGAAATGTCACTTGATGAACTCTAAAGTATAAGGGGAAGTTGCAGGTGATCCTATATGAAGAAAAAATTAACAGAGAAAATAAAGACTATAATGGATCACCTGCTCACACTACTAGTTAACATTTCAATACTCTCCTCAAAGGCTTTTATAAAATTCTTCGAAATCTTCAAGAAAGTAAATTTTTTTATCAAAAGCATAAAACGAGTCCTTGGCGAAAGTCTATTCGCACTTCTTATATGCGCCATCGGCGATCTCATAGCAGGCATAGTCCTAGGTAAGATGACACATTTTCTAGAGGCATACCCGGGTCTTATAGTCCTTATACCAGGTGCGATAGGAATGAGGGGTAACATCTTCGGGGCTTTAGGCTCACGACTCGGATCAAACCTCCACATAGGTACCCTTTCAACAGAACTTAAAAAATCTAAAATTTTAAATGGGAACATAGAGGCTACCATAATCTTAACTATTTTAATGTCCCTATTCCTTGGGCTTATGGCATGGATACTATGTGAAATTTCAAATTTTAAAAACATAGGAATAATTGATTTCACCATCATATCGGTAATGGGTGGTATAATCTCGGGGATTTTTTTATTACCTGCCACGATTCTGATCGCACTTAAAAGTTATGAAAATGGATGGGATCCTGACAATATCACCACACCATTGATAGCGGCATCAGGAGACCTTTTCACACTACCCTCACTTTTCCTAGCCATATTATTCTTAGAATTGGTAAAAAACACGATCCTAGAGTCAACATTTTTTCTTCTTTTCATTTTAATGGGGATCTTGGGCCTCTTAATAGGGTTAAGAGGGGATGAATATTTGAAGGGTATAATTAGTCAGAGTGTCCCAGTGCTCCTTCTTTGCTCAATTTTTGGAACAAGTGCAGGTAGTATCCTAAACAGCAGATTATCCACGATATTAGATAATCCTAGTATACTAGCACTTGTACCATTATTTTCAGGGGAAAGTGGAGACCTTGTAAGTATACTAGGTGCTAGATTATCCTCTGGTCTACATTCAGGTATTATACCCCCAACTTTGATACCGAGAAAGGGGGCTCTTCATAATTTTGGTATAATTATCATACTCTCCATTATAATCTATCCAGTGATAGGAGTTTTAGCCCATCTTGTAAGCGCTGCTTTGGGCTTGCCAACCATCCCAATCCATAAAATGATCCTGATAAGTTCAGTTGCAGGTTACCTTCTAACACCATTCCTTTTGATTTTCGGCTTCTATTTGAACTCTCTTTCATATCGAAGAGAATTAGACCCTGATAACGTTGTTGTACCCCTTTCAACAAGCTTAACAGATCCTATGGCGAATCTTTGCCTTGTTTTCATGATAATATTATTTTTGAACGTTTAACTTTATCAGCGGGGAACCCTCATGGGATGAGAGCCCAGAAAAGATTTATTAGTGTGTGTTCAGTTTACCCCATATCCTATGAGGGCTAAAGGGGCCAGTAGGATAATCAAGAGGGCACAAGCCCGGGGGATTATCCTCTGATAAACCGAATATTTGAGACGGGCTGGGACACTCCCACTAGACTATGAAAAAATCATCTTGTCCATGTTCTTGCCTCTCATTATTGGACCAAGAGGCCCAATCTGATATAGATGGGATAGTTCATATCCATGCTACCATAACAAAATCACACGGTTGAATTTGGAAATAGGCTGGTTGAAGTGGTACTGAAGATCCTTTGGGGATGGAAATGATTAGAACATTCCCATCACCCCTTGCATGTATCCAGATTATCCCAGTAGAATTTTGGGATAATAGGCTTCTTATCCTATCATTTAAAAGCACAGGAGACTCATAATTATTTTCTTCATCATTCTTGTTTTCGGGGGTGTCTATAATCCATGATATCCCTGGATTATCTGCCAAAAGGTAATAATTATTCCTTTCTGTTTCCTCGAATGTTGCTTTGAAGCAGCCACATTTCCATGTACTATGCCTATAGCAGCTATTAGATTTTGAATTTAGCTCTAGGATAACATATTTTTTGTAGAAATCACATTGGACTGTCCTGTTCACTATGAATATCTCATGGGGTGTTCCATCTTCACATCTAATCATAATGGGTGGTATTGTTTCATTCTTGGGGTATAGTGTTATGTTCGCATGTACTTGTGATGGGAGTATCGTGTTGAAGAGCTGTGGGGTGGCTTTTAGTTTACATATTTTATCGTAGGATAAAATTTTGGGATTTTTACTAGTGGATAGGCCCGGGATTACATTATCGGTAACTGGGAGGGTCTCCCAGTTACTTGGGGATCCTGGTGTATTTATTAGTATTTCTGTCGTTTCGCTTATTATCCTTTCAAAATAGTACCCTTGAAGGTTTTCATGGTTTATTTCCCTGTTCATATCCATTAGGTCACTGGAGACGCCTATTATGACAATTAGGATGGCTAGTGCTAATAGTATGTCTGTGGAAAAGACTAAGCCTTCTTCTTTCATTTTATCCCATACTTTTTTCGGTGGGCTTGATCCAAAAAGAGTATGTAAGTAGAGTTTACGATGAATGGCGAGCCTTCATATAAATCCCCGAATATAACATGGTCCACTGAAACTATGGTGGACCCGTTATTTAAAATATGGGGGATTATGAAAGTCTCCAAGCCTTGATGGGGACATGTGGCTTTCCCCTCCAATCGGCAGAGGTAACAGGCCCCATCATTGCTTTGATGATAATAGCCGTTTTGGATACAATCTATTATGACTGGAGTGGATCCATGGGTTTCATAGGGTTCATAGGGGCATTTTTTGATAATGAAGGGTGAGGTGGCGTTTTCGTAAAATGATCCGTTCACGTCCCCAAGATAGGCTGCCAAGCCGTGATGATATTCTATGCGGGTGAGATTGTGGGAGATTGAATCGCATTTTGTGAAGGGGAGCGGGTCTGGCAAGCCTTCAATGGATACTAATTGTGAAATGTTTTCTGCATGTTTAATATTGCCTTTTTTGACGGTTATTGTTGAATTCACCTCAATATAGAATGGGTCCTTCTCATAGGATGTTATGGTTTTTATGGTGCAATTCACATCGCAGTCATAGTTGAGTTTGTTGATTCTTTCCTGTACTTTTTCTTTCACATATTCTCTGCTGTTTATTATTGTCAAGTTTTCTTCGATGACCTGGTAGGCGCTCTTGTTCAGAACATCCAAGGTTATAACTGGTATATTATCTTTCACGTCTTTAAATGTTGATAGGACATTGTTTGAATTTATAGAATCGCAATTAGCCTTATTTTCATAATCTAACACAGTTAAAGTGCTGAAAAATAATATAAAAACTGGGATTATAAGTAAAAGTATTGTTCCATTTAGAACATAACCTTTATCCCCAATCATAGATAATAATATAATACATAATCTTATAAAAATATTATTGTTTCAAAGACAATAAAAGAAAGTATTACCCGTGAATAATTTAAATAGCATGAAAGTGTAAAGAGGATTTTAGCGATCCTCACTTGAGTATGAATACAAACTAGGAATATTTCAAAAGCACGAAATATTGCAGAATGGAGGTTCATAAAATGTCGGAAAGTGTGAGAACATGGCGTCATATACCCCAACGTTACAATCTACTAGGCTCTAAATGCCTAAATTGTGGCTCAGTATTCTTTCCAAGACGCATAGTATGCCCCCAATGCAGGAGAAAAGGCAAACTAGAAGACATAAAATTCAAGGGAAAGGGTAAAATACACAGTTACTCCGTGATACATGCTCCAAGTGACGAATTCAAGGACATAGCACCATATGTGGTGGCTATAGTCGAATTAGAAGAAGGGGTTAAGATAACTACACAAATCGTTGACTGCGACCCTAATAATATAAAAATAGGGGACGAAGTGGAAATGGTATTCAGGAAAATAAGAGAGGAAGGAAAAGATGGAGTGATAACATATGGCTTCAAATTCAAACCAGCAAAATAAAATAGGAGTATTACTCGTGGGCCATGGGAGTAGATTACCCTACGGAGAAAAGGTTATAAAAGAACTCGCAAGACTCTATAAAATGGAGGTAGAATATCCAGTCGCGGTAGGATTCATGAACATATCAAAGCCAACCATCCCAGAGGCCATAAAAAGACTTTCACAGAAGGGTGTTAAAAAAATAATTGTCACACCAGTATTCTTGGCTCATGGCGTGCACACAAAACATGACATACCACACATACTAGGAATAGATGATGGAAAGGGAGACGAACATTCCCATGAACACCAACATGAGAAAATAGACTTTGACGGTGAAATAATCTACACAGAACCCCTAGGCGCGGACCCGCGAATCGTTGAAATAATAAAAGACAGGGTAAGTTCCGCCCTTCCATGATAAAAATGAAAATCTCAGATCTAGGAGAAAAAAAACTCATTAAAAGGATAATAGCCAATATAAGATCTCATCTGAAGGATTTTAACATAGAAGGTCTTGGTGATGACGCCGCCCTCATAGACATGGGCGAAGAATACATTGTTGCGACAACCGACCTACTAAGGCAAACCTCCCATTTCCCCGAGGCCACAACCTATGAACAAATGGGATGGAAAAGTGTAACAGTCAACATAAGCGATCTAGCCGCTATGGGGGCGAAGCCACTAGGATTTTTAGTATCAATGGGCCTTCCAGCCCATATGAGAGTTGAAGAATTTGACGAACTCCTCGGGGGCATTCTCAAGGCTTGCGATCATTACAGGGTACCCTTGATCGGGGGGGACACAAAAGAAGCAGATGAGATAATATTGGCAGGAGCCGCCATTGGGAGAACACTGAAGGGGGAGGTTCTATGGAAAAGCGGCTCAGAAGAGGGGGACCTGGTGGGGGTAACGGGGCAATTAGGCCTCGCAGCGGCTGGGATAAAAATACTCCTCTCTAAAATGGGGGAAGTACCAGTAGCGGAGGATTTATTATCCAGGATCATGGATCATGCTCTTAAACCAAGGGCGAGATTAAAAGAGTCTCTATTAATAGCAAAATCGCATCTTGTGAATGCGGCCACGGATATAACAGATGGCCTTGTAAGTGAATTGAATGAACTGATAAACGCATCCCCAAGGACTATTGGTATAAGATTGTACGAGGAAAAGCTCCCAATCCCCAGTGAAGTGGAGGATATAGCTAGGTTCCTTAATGAGGATCCTCTTGAATTGGGGATTTATTATGGTGAAGATTTTGAACTTCTTTTCACACTCCCACCCGAGAATGTCACTCCCCTCCGCGATCAATTAGATTTTCATATCATAGGTGAGGTTACTACAACAGGGACAATTGAAATGGTTGATAAAGAAGGAAGAACATACATACTACCAGTGAAAGGATATGAGCATCTGAGGGGTTGAAGTTGATAAAAGAGGCTATTCTTTATGAAACGGTCGATGAAAGGGTGAAATGTAGCGTGTGTAATAGGAGGTGTTCGATCCCTGAAGGTAAAAGAGGATTTTGCCTTACAAGGGAGAATAGAAATGGCAAACTTTACAGTCTGATCTATGCTGCCGTATCCTCCGTTGCAGTGGATCCCATTGAAAAGAAGCCACTATTTCATTTCTACCCTGGAAGTTTTGTCTATTCTCTGGGGACGGTTGGGTGTAACTTTCGTTGTAAGCACTGTCAAAATTGGAATATTTCACAGGCGGTAATAGATGAGGCGTACACTGAGGATATACCACCTGAAGAGGCTATTGAAGCCACGAAGAGGTACAATTGTAAGTCTATTGCATGGACGTATAACGAACCCACTATCTGGCTTGAGTACACCCTTGACTGTGCAGAACTTGCACATAAGGATGATATTAAAACAGTTTATGTTACGAATGGTTATATGACAGAGGAAACCCTTGAACTTTTATCACCATTGTTGGACGCTGCTAACATAGACTTAAAGGGGATGACAGATGAATTCTATAAGAATGTTTGTAGTGCAAAATTACAACCGGTACTTGATAGTATAAAATGGATGCATGATGCAGGGGTACACATTGAAGTCACGAACCTTATAATACCAGGATATAATGATTCAGAGGATGAGCTTAAGGCTCTTGTCAGGTTCATGGTTGAGGAGGTTGGGGTTGAGGTCCCATTACATTTCACACGTTTCTACCCACATTATAAGATGCGACATTTACCCCCAACACCAACAGAGACGCTCCTCAAAGCCCGCAATTTAGCACTTGAAGAAGGTATGAGATATGTTTATGTTGGGAATGTTCCGGGTCTTTCAGAGGAGAACACTTACTGTTATAATTGTGGCGAACTTCTAATACAAAGGTATGGTTTTCAGATAAACCGGCTGAATTTGAAAAAGGGTAGGTGCCCGTCTTGTAATGCGAAAATAGACATTATAGTCTAGGCTATCCTCTCAAATTTCTCAGATTCTTTTAATGGTTTTGTAGCGTCTAAGCCAACCTTTGTGGTTGTCCCATCAGCTGATGCTGAAGGGTCAAGTGATGAACCCCTCGCCCCCCGGACTATAAGTATGTCATCATCTTTTACCCGTGTCGCTATCGCGTATTCCACATCCTCTAAATCAAAGGGGTTTATATCATCGTCTACAACTACAACATGTTTCAGGGAGGGATGAGCTGACAAAGCCGCCATTATAACATTTTTAGCATCGCCTTCCGCTTGTTTTTTCATGGAGACGATTGCGTGTAACCAGCAACAGCCACCTTCTGTAAGGATCACGTTCTTTACGCTTGGAACAGTATTCTCCACAGCCTTAAATATCCTTGGCTCTTGTGGGAGTCCTTGTAGGAGTTTGTGTTCAAGTCCAGCGGGTAAAATGGCATGATATAGGGGATTGTCTTTAAAATGGATCCTTTCAACTTCTATAATCGGTTCTTTTCTTATAATATCATATGTGCCGGTTAAATCCACGAATGGTCCTTCGTCAGTTCTTTCATCGGCTAGGATCCTCCCTTCTATTATTATCTCCGCCTCTGGGACTTCTATGTCTACTTTTTCACATTTGAAAAGTTTAAGTTTTCCATTATGGAAATTGTTGGCGACTTCTAGTTCATCAACATCTATTGGTACTAATGTTGTTGTTGCGAGTAATGTTGCAGGGTGCATTCCAATGACTATAGCTATGGGCAGGTCTTCTCCGATTTCTTCAGCTTTTTTGTAATAATTGTAGAGGTGTCTTGGGACTATGCGCACAGCTAGGTGTCTTTCGTCAAGTAACATCATTCGATGGATGGAGGCATTTCTTATGCTGGTTTCTGGGTCTTTAGCTATGATGGCGCCCCCGGTAATATAGGGGCCTCCATCTTTTTCGTAGTATGTGAGGATTGGCAGCTCTTTTAGGTCTGCTTTCTGGGAATGGTAACCTTCAAGTTTTTTGATGTCTTCTATTGGCCTTGGGTTGTCCATTGCTTGGATTATTCGCCTTGTTATGTTCTCTTTTTTGCAATTGAGCGCCCTTGAGATTTTCTCCCTAGTGTTGCATATTCCTGAGATCACTGGCATGTTGGATTCCTTGATATTTTCTAGTATTACGATTTCTCTGGGGTGTTCTCTGAGGATTTCAGCGGCTTCAATATGAGTTGAAACTTTCCTTTTGATTCTTATAATATTGAATTCATCCTTTATGGATTGTAGAAATTTTCTCATCTGATCACCCGGCTGAGAAGTTAGTGGGTCCATCCCTTTAGTTTTTTTACTTTTGTTTCTATTTTCTCATTTTTTATCCCGAGGATTTCGGCTGCTAATATGGCTGCGTTACCACCATTTCCTATGCCAACAGTCCCTACGGGGGCTCCTGGGGGCATGTTAACCATGGAGAATAGGGAGTCTAGACCATAGGCTTTAAAAGCGCAGGGGACTCCTATAACTGGTTTGTCTGTAAGGGCCGCTACTGCGCCGGTTACATGTGCAGATAAGCCGCTGATCGCTATGAATAATTTAACGGTTTCCATACTCTCTATGTACTCTTGGAAACGTTCGGGGTATCTTATGGGGGATATAACATTCAGGTCATAGGATATGCCCAGTCTATCGAGGAAGGTGGTGACTTTCTTGGTGATTTTCATATCGGTGTAGCTGCCTGGAATAACAGAGACGAGGGGGCTGTCATCTGCCACCTCTTTAGCTGTCCATGTCGGCTCTGGGATCGTTATTTTAATCGGGGAGTAGTAGTTTCCTTGGATGTTAGTGATGATGTGTGATTCGTCCCTTTCAACCTTTTCATAGTATCCTTCTCTAAGTTTTATTATACGGGCTCTTATCTTTTGGTTGTAGGTTCCGAGTATCTGGGCGGCGAATAGGGCCCCGTTTTCTCCCCTGTCAATACCCACGGTGGCAACAGGCACTGGGAAAGGCATCTGAGAGCATGCGAAGAGAGCGTCAAGCCCCCCTATTTTAACGTCAACAGGCACTCCAACAACTGGCCGATGAGTGTTCGCGGCTATTATCCCTGGAAGATGTGCTGATAATCCGGCTATGCCAATGAAAACTTCCACACCATTCTTAACAGAATCTAAGACAATATTCTTAACCTTTTCATGGGTTCTATGGGCTGATGCCACCTTTAAATCATAGGGGATTTTAAGTTCTTCAAAAATGTTCATGGCTTTCTCGGCTATAGTATAATCTGTTCCACTTCCAAGAACTATCATTACCTTCGGTTTCATTTTTAACACCTGCTGGACACCCTGTCATAAGGGTGGGCGTTGGAAGCGAGCTTTTCACCCCACCAGGGTTTATATTGAGCTTCTGGAAGCCGGCTCCTGGAGGTTTTAGCTGTCTTCACCTACTGATGCAAGGGGGTAGAATTTTAACCATCCAAGGTAGGAAATCGAAAATTACTATAGGTGGGGTGGAAGATGTCTGCTCCTGTTCATTTTAATCTTTTCTTGGGGTGAAATCTCATAATTTTAGACTTTTCATTTAATGTATATATTGTAGTGTTTTTTATAATAAGATTAGTAAGGGTTAGGGGGATTATTTTCCTCCAACATATAGAATCTTTTGGAGTTAAGGGGCATGTATTGGTTAATCCTCATAATGGTAATACTCTTATGTGTTTTAAAGGGGCGTAGAAGGGATTTTAGCGTTTCAGTGATTATACCCGCCTATAATGAAGAAAAGACTGTTGCGAATGTTGTTAAAACGGCCAAGAGCTCATCTTATGTAGATGAGGTTATTGTGGTAGATGATGGTTCATCTGACAATACATACGAGGAGGCTAAAAGGGCGGGTGCGACGATAATACGCCATGCGAGCAATCGCGGTAAGGGAGCAGCCCTTAAAACAGGGTTTAAGCATTCAAATGGGGATATTGTGGTCTTCTTGGATGCTGACCTTAAAAATATCACAACGGCTAAGATAGATAAGATGATAAAACCCATCATAGAGGGTCGGGCAGACATTACGAAGACCAAATTTAAAAGAAGAGCTGGCAGGGTCACCGAGTTAACCGCAAAACCTCTTTTGAGGTTTTTCTTCCCTGAGATAAAATTTGAGCAGCCATTAAGCGGCCAGTTCGCCGCTAAAAGAAGCGTGCTTGAGCGGATGAAATTTGAAGATGATTACGGAGTTGACGTGGGGATAGTTCTTGATGCTGACGTCCAAGGATTAAATGTTAAAGAGGTTGATATAGGCGAACTTGAACACGATATGGCGAGTCTCTCTGATCTTAACATTGTAGCTACAGAGGTTGTCCGCACCATCGTGGCCAGGGCCCTTGAGTATGGTAGGATAACCATGATGGATTCCATGGGGGAGTCAATCCGAATGTGCATACTTGGACTTTCACTCACCACCTTGGGAATATTTAGCATATTTTTTATCAGGGCACTCCCCCCAACTGTGGGTATTATAATGGGTATTGTGGGTGTGATTATAGCAGCCTATTATCTTGTGGCATTGCTTAAAAGATCATATTATGTTCTATCCCGTTCAAAGGGGCGCTTACAGGTTCTAAGATCCTTCGTTTACATGCATTTTCCCATCCTTATATCGGCCCTTATCCTTGTTGCCATGATTTCAGCGCTTCTAGGGGCGGTTCATATTGATGAGGGTAAAATATCCATTGAACCTAATCCTGGAAATCTTATAATATGGAAGAAGAACGTGGAGAATAGGACATTTGATGTTAGGGGGCCATATACTATAGATAGTGCCTTTGAAGGTGAAAATGATACTATAAGGTTGCCGAGGGAGGCTGTTGACACCCTAGGACTCAACTATGGTGACATAGTCTACATTGGAGGAGTAGGTTACACGTTAAGGGAATCAAGGCCTAGCGACGTTAACATTATAAGGATACCTGCAAATGCTAGGGAAGTATTAGATGTGAATGTGGGAGATGTGATTAGGGACAGCGCCCTTCGTAAGGTCTTCAATAATATATTTGTTGTCCGGAAAATTTCAGGCCAGTCTAATATTACGATAGAAAATGGTGTCTTGATTGAGGATAATGATAAAAGTGGGCGTGAAGTAAACATTTACCTTGATGGTAAAAAGATCGCCACAGCTTTGGGTGCGATGGAGAATGGTTCATATTCCATTTATATAAATGGTATGCATGTTAGGACGATATACTTTAGTGAGAGCTCGCCGAGGGAAAATTATACTATATACTGGGGTGCTCATATTATAACAGTAGAGGTCGGGAAGCCGATAAAGAGTAATATGCGATTTGCCACAATAGAGGATGGTGTGTTTCTCAATATCATATCTGATAAATTTTAACAGCCTCTTCAACATTATCTGATAATCCTATAGCTGCAAGGGCCCCGATCTGTCCTTGGGCTCCAGTGACTTCTATTAATTGGATCCTGGTCTTTTCTGCGACTTGTTTAGCCTCCTCTAGGGTGACTAATTCTTTCTTAGCCTTTATAGAATATTCTTTAAGTTCCTCTGGGATCATTATACCATTAAAGATTGCGATGGAAGTCTTATCAGAGAGGGTTTTCTCTTCTAGCTCCTCTACTGTCCTTTCTATGAGCTCTTCTTGGGTTCCTGGTTTAACTGCGAATGTTAATGCAACGGAAACACAATTCTGTGTCTTATATGGGTTGTGTGGGTAAAGTTGCACTATAATATGATCCAGGTACTCAAAACCTTCTTTTGAAAGTTCAACCCCAATATTATGGGCAAGGGTCCATGTAGCCCCTTTATCTTTGGTATCTGTATCATCTATGCCTATGATAACCTTTTCAAGTCTTGGTGTTATCACAGCAGCCCTTCCAACCTTTGACCCTCCACCCACATCATATAGTTCAACTCTCTTGACGCCTTCTGCCATTCCTCTGCACATTGCAGCGCCAACTCCGGCCCCGGCAAGCCCGGCGTGGACGACCTTAACCTCGTCCCCGGCTACGGTGACTTCTTCGATCCCGGCAGCGCTCAAGCTAGCCCTTAGATTGAGATGGGTTTTTCCCGTCCTTGTAAGGTAAATGTGGCGGTTACCATCCCTTTTCGCCTTCAGTATTAGTTTGCTTGTCCGTGGGTACTGGTAGATCATCCAATGGGAGCCTGAAATACATGGGTGATATTCTATTATCTCCACGAGGTCATCGTCCACCATTGTGATAATCTTCTTATAGGGGGCTATCCAGGGGTCCTTGAATTTTTCCTTTAATTCTTCGGGTTTTAGAATCTGCAATTCAATCCCGGGGTCTAGAGTTTTTTAAGTCTCCTATACATTTTAACAGCAGCTTCAACAGCCCTTTTGGCATAGTCTACTCTTTGGTGGGCTTCCAGGCGGGTCATACTAGGCCCTGAGATTCCGAGGGCTACTGGTTTATCATATTCTAGTGCAAGGTCGGCTATTTTACGGGATGCATGTTGTGCCACTATCTGATCGTGATCTGTAGCCCCTTCAATAACGGCTCCAAGTGTTATGACGGCATCTATGTTCTCATCCTCTAAAAGTTTCTTGATTGCAAGGGGCATGTCAAAGACGCCTGGGACTGGCACGACCTTAGTTATCTCGGAACCGAGAAATTTTGCATGCTCTTCGGCCAACTTTAACATCATTTGGGTTATGTCATAGTTAAATTCAGCTACTACAGCCCCTATCCTTACTTTTTCCATTATTATCTTCCTCCGCTGAAAGGTTTATAATAGTGCATAGGCGATTGTGCTTATAATCATTATGATGATTATTATTATGGCTATTACCTGTACTTTTGTCATTTTGGACCCTCAGTTTTTGTTATCTTATTTATGGTTTCTGTTAGTATTTCAATATCTTCTGGGATATTATAGTAGTGGATGGAGGCTCTCACGGTACCTCCCTTTTCGTGGACTCCTAGGTGTCTCATAGCTGGTATGGCGCAATGGTGGCCGCTTCTAACGCATATCCAAGCCATTTCATCTAGCATTTTTGCAACATCGTCAGGGTTTATATTATCTATGTTGAATGATACTATTCCATAAATATTTTTGGGGTCTCCATAACATTCGACTGTGTCGATCTCTGTGAGGGATTCATATAATTTTCTTGTAAGATTTTTCCCATGTTTTTCTATTTTATCGACGCCTATCCTCTGGAGGTAGTCTATGGCCTTTCCAAGGCCTATGAAACCTGCTATATTCAATGTTCCAGCTTCAAATCTCCTTGGTGGTTCTTCTAGTTTAAATTGATCTTCTAGGACGTCAGTCACGGTCCCTCCTCCAAGGTTTGGCGGTTCAAGTTCATCGGCACTTTGAAGGTTACAGTAGAGGAATCCTGTGCCAACGGGGCCTAGGGCCCCTTTATGTCCTGGGAATGCTATGAAGTTTGCTTTGAATTTTTTAACATCGACTTTCATATGTCCGAATGATTGCGCGGCATCTACCATGAATAGGATATTATTCTCTTCCGAGATCCTGCCGATCTTTTTTATATCCTGTACTGATCCTATGGCGTTGGATACGTGTGTTATTGTTATAAGTTTGGTATTTTCGTCGATGGCATCTTCTACACTCCCAGGATCTATAATGCCATTTTCGTCTGCTTTGATTATCTTTACTTTCACTCCTTTTTCTTGTAGTTTTAGCCATGGCAGGTAATTTGAATGATGTTCAATGTTTGGGACTATGATGGAATCTCCCTTCTCGAATCTAAGGCCTGTTGCGACAAGATTTATTGACTCTGTTGTATTCTTTGTGAATATTATCTCTTCTACTTGGGCGTTCACGAAATCTGCTATCTTTTTTCTTGCCTCTTCTAATTTTTCAGTTGCTTTAACTGCAAGTGAATATGCACCTCTCCCGGTATTGGCGTTATACTTGTAATAGTATTTGTCCATGGCCTTTACCACTAATCTGGGGGTTGGTGTTGTGCTTGCAGCATCAAGGTAAACGTAATCTTCTAGGAGGGGGATATCATTTCTAAGTTCTTGGGGGTTCATCCCCTATCACCTCAAATGTGGCTATGAGAGGTATTCTTCTATTAGTTCATCTCTTATTGCCTGTGCTACTTGTGTTGTTGTGTGTTTTCCTCCGATGTCTGGTGTTTTTATTCCTTTTTTTAGGGTTTTTTTGAGGGCTTTTTCTATGA
>Ga0116168_1000599_pt1 | contig 33725 bp, 30 predicted proteins | sample AD_UKC129_MetaG_FD_89795 | JGI IMG/M metagenome (GOLD analysis project Ga0116168, IMG submission 89795) | Active sludge microbial communities of municipal wastewater-treating anaerobic digesters from Canada - AD_UKC129_MetaG | ecosystem: Engineered > Bioreactor > Anaerobic > Digestate | place...
AGGCTCACCGGGTAGATGTAAGATAGATGTATTCCCAATATGTAAAGCGCTAATGGGAATAGGTATTGTATCCGAACGACTTTGCCATGCAATTTCCATTGCAGATCCAACTCGATAATTTGGGTCTTTTGTTGTATCATTCAAATTCTTTTCTAAATTTTCTTTTGAGTAATTTCCATCATCTCTATGCCCAAATATTAGAGGTATTGTTTTTAATTTAATCTCCGATATAGTGTCTTTTTGTAATGACTGGACGGAACTTTGCATTGCGGAAAGCATTCGCTGATATAAAGCCTCTCTTGCTTGAGGTGTCCCATCGTTATATTTTCCTGCAGCAATGTCTCCAGCACAACCGGTAAAATAGATATTTGCAATACCTTCGTCCGTTTCCATCTTTTCTCTTGCCATACCTGGAAAATCATAACTGGCTCGTGTATCTCCATAAAAACTCTGCGGATGTGTTGCATAAAAATGCAATCGAGCGATGGGTTTCCCCTTAGTTGACTTAAAACTTAATGTCCGCAGATAAGGGTCAATCAGTCCTTCCGGTGCCTCAATTAATTTTGGGTCTTTACAGGAGCTATAACGAGTAAGGCATGTGCCGTCTGGTTGAATTATCCGCCGACTGGATGCAACCTTTTCCACTTTGGCTGACCCAATTTCAATTGTATCACAGGGTTCTAATAAAGTTATGGCTTTCTCTACTGCTTGAACAATATTTTGAAATGACGGTTCAAAGGCTTCTTTTACAGGGAAAGGAGGTGGATTTTCTATCTTAGCAAGGACTTCATAGATGTTTTCGTTGCTCATCGGCGCCGTATGCTGGTGGACTGTTTGAACAAATACAGCGTTTGGCTCGGTTTTTATTGCATTGGCAATCATTTCCCGAAGTCTATAATAAGAGTTATTGATTATCTCACACCAGTCAATTGCACAGAGGACATATCGCTTTTGGTTATCTTCAATAACAACCCCCTTTGCAAGTAAAGGATGTTCAATTTTATCTAAGGGCTTATAACTTGGATACCACGGTGTCCCTAATGGAGGTGTTGCATCGGTTTTAAAGGGTGCTACACGAATTTCTGTGTTCGCAGATGCCCTTCGCATAATTCCCCAGGTTGCAATGGATAAAAATCCAAGACCATTCGACTTTAAAAAATCCCTTCGGTTCATATTCAAACTCCTTCTTATTGGAATTATTGAAAAAGTATAACAAAAAAGATACCCCCTGAAGAATATTCATTGGTATTATTTTAGGAGCATTGACCTGAAGAAGAGAACAATCTCCTCTATAGAATATTAATTCAAAATGTTTTTTCTGGATTTATACTCTTGAACGAATGTTATTTATTGTATTTAAAGAAAACATCCATCAAATTATTTGCATATAGATGTGAAATTTTTAAAACTATGCCTCTGAAGAATTTGTATCCGTATTATTATCTTTTTGAAGAATAATCAAAAAATCATTATAACTAGGACCGTTATTGGGTGTAATAGAAACGACTTTCCAGCCCTGACGAAGTAGGTTTTCAAGGTCATTTTTTCCGGTTCCATTCGATTGGATAATCACTGCTTTTTGCATACTAATTTTGCCCTCAATCAATTTATATTTTTTACTTATTTGATATTGTTTTTAGCATACATAAAATATCAAAATAGATTTCATTCTGGCAAATGGCACTATGTATCTAACTTTGAAGCAAAATATGTTTTGGCACATTCTATAATTTTTTTGCATGTCGGCTGATTAGGTGCGGTAGGTTTTCCGAGAGATGCGTATGTCCATATTGAGCCATATATAGCAAATATTGTCCTTGAGAGTAATGCCGTGTTTCCCATCGTCATCAAAGATAAAGCAACGGATTTCTCTCCCTTTTGGAGTTCCATCATAGGAACTAATTGAAGAGGGTCATCTGCATAAACCGCTATTTTTACAATATCCGCCCCCAATTTTTTGCCTTTCTGCACCAAATCTTTCAGGAATTTTAATGAAGGAACTGTTGAAAAATTATGATAGGAACCAATAATGATTTTATCCTTAGATTTTGCTTCTTGAATAAAATTTTTCATTTTCGGTAATTCTCGAATTTCTATGTCCAGAGCAAAGGTATAAGGTAAATACTTTTGATATAAGTCCTCTTTCTCTTTTACTTTCCCCTGAAATTTTCCCCCTTCCTTTATAGAACGGACTGTAAAAATAAGATGTTCATTTCTAAGGATATGTATATTTTTATTTACAATGGGTTCCATTTCTTCTTTATATTTTTCGTATAACAAGTCTAGCCTTAATTCATAGGCAAATACATTTTGTTTTTCTGCCAATCTTTTATCTTTTTCTGAAAAACCAAGAGATGAACAGGCAACCAAACGGGGAATGGAATATTTTTTTGCTAAATTCGATAATAGGGGATGTGACATATCTTCTTCTTTCTTTATAGATTTTGTGATTGTATAAATTATTTTAAATAATTACAAGAAAATGTGTATATTATACATGCAAAAAGTTCAAATAAAGTATAAAACATTAAACACAACCTATTAAATTAAGGAGATGGAACCGTGGGAATTGATACTGTTTTGTATTTTCGGTTGAGTGCCATGATGTTTCTTGAATTTGCAGTTTGGGGAGCATGGGCACCGGTATTAGCCTCTTATCTAATTAATGACCTGAAACTGTCCGGGAAACAAACGGGCTGGATATATGCAACCTTATGGCTTGCATGTATAATTTCTCCCTTTTTAGGAGGGCAGATTGCAGACCGTTATCTTGCGACGGAATATTTCCTTGGTGGTGTTCATTTAATCGGTGGCATTTGCTTGCTATATGCCGCTTATCAACGCAAATTTATGCCCTTATTTATTTTGATGTTTATCTATTCATTGCTTTATGCCCCTACTTTAGCATTGGTAAATTCCCTCATGTTCAGCAACATTACCAATCCGGATGCAGTGGCTCCCAGAATTCGTGTTTGGGGGACTATTGGCTGGATTGCCGCAGGCTGGCTATTAACTGTAATGCGAAATGTTGGGAACCCGGAAAACAATAAAAAATATTCGGATTGCCTTTTCATTGCAGGGATTATGTCTGTAATTTTAGGTTTATATTGCTTTACCTTACCTCATACCCCGCCACCCGACAAGCCGGGAAATCCTCTGGCGTTTTTAGAAGCCTTCCAATTAATGAAAGAACCGTATTTCCTTGTTTTCTTAATTATCTCTTTCATTGTTACCACAGAATTGCAATTCTATTATGTTCCTACCGCACCCTTCCTTCAAGATATTGGTGTCCGTAGTTCCAATGTGCCTGCTATTATGACGATAGCCCAAATTGCAGAAATCGTCGGTATGGCAGTACTTCTTCCTCTTGCAATGGCAAAATTAGGAATTCAATGGGTTCTGGTTATTGGAGTAGTTGCCTGGCCCTTGCGTTATGTAATTTTTGCAATGATGAAACCTGTATGGCTGGTTATTGCTTCACTATCGTTTCATGGAATTGGCTATACCTTTTTCTTCTTTGCGGGTCAAATGTTTGTGGACAAAGTAGCCCCGCCAGATATCCGCGCCTCTGCTCAAGCTCTTATTGCTGTTGCAACATTAGGATTAGGTAACTTTATTGGCACCCAGTTTACAGGTATTATATTGGATTTCTTCAAAGATGATGAAGGAAACTTCAAATGGCGACCCATTTTCCTGATTCCCTGTGTATTAACAATTGCCTGTGCAATTGCATTCTTAATCTTCTTCCATCCTCCTGCAACGGTTGGAGCAGGAAATTAATAAGTTAAGAAACAAAATAAAGTAGCACAGGACCAAAACCTGTAGGGTAGGTAAAATGCCTGTGCTACTTTTTTTATCGAATAAAAATGCGGGTCATATTGAAAGTTATTAGTTTAATAGAAAGGTTTTCCGAGTATAAATAGCGTTGCTTCGGAAAGGCTTCCACCATTCAACGGTGTTGGGTTGAGCAATCATATAATTAGGTCGTGGCGGCATATCTATCCCTGCGATAGGGGGTATTACATAACTCTTTTCGATAACCTCAAGAGACAACGGCTGTTTATGTTTTAACCTCCACTCTAAAGTAAGTCCATTTTCTCCCGGGAAACCACGATAATTAAAATGCCAATCTTGAATAATTTTCCCTTCTGAATTTTCAAACTCTTTTCCATTTACTTTTGCTGATAAAATTTCCATCTTTCCCTTCAATATAAGATTCATCTCTGCTGATTTTCTTAATGAGACTACAGAAACTTTAAGGTATCGAATATCTCCATCTGTTTTATCTTCCAACACCGATAAAAGAGGCTGTGGATAACTTGCAACAGGTGCTTCTCCAAAGCGAACAACAATATTATCATCAGTAAACGGTTCTGGTTTTTGGAATACCACATTTTTCTTGAAAAATGGTTCTGTCCATTCATCTAATTCGGAATCGCGTGTCATCCACCATGCCTTCCCTGCGTCCCAGTCTAACCCGTAGCACAAATGATTAACCTTAGGTGTTTCCTTTGTAAACTTGAAAAACAACATAGGATATGCATAAACCAGAAGTCCTGCAATTAATAAAATCATTCCCCAACGATAACAAGTTTTCTTATCCTGAACAAGATTTTGCACAATCCCTACGGGTTGGTAAAGGATAAGAATGAGGAATATCATCAATATAGGAATGAATATAGGAGTAAGGGTTTGAACACCCAGAACAAGGAATGGAGTGACAAAATAAACAGTTACAAGTGTTGGGATTAAAGTCCAGAAAGATAGCCAGATAAAACTTCGTTGCCATTTTTGTGGGATATAAGGGAAACAAGAGATAATTCCACAAATACTTCCTATAAGTAGTGTCCATACAGATATATAACTTGCCGTAGGTGTTGCTATACTGGAATATATTGCTAAACCGAGCCATGGTAACAAAGCGGATGCGAAAAATACATGTGGGTCAAATCGAGCAAAAATAATGGGTAAAAAGATGAGAAACAATCCCAATGTGGTTAACAGACCCACAACAAAATAAGTAAGTTCATAATAGACAATGTAATGCTTATATATAAGAAAAGTTAACCCTACTAAACCGCTCAGTAAACCGAATATCAGCAATGTATGCACTACATTTCGTATGAAATTTAAGACAACATCTCGAATCCGAATTCCCCAAAACAGATGCATTGAGAAGAGCATAATAATGTAAAGAATAATCGCTAAAGATAGCAGAGGCAATACCCATTTTTCCGAGTAAGTTATTAATCGGTTGCCCGGTAATGGGAAATAGATGCTGTTATTAATAGGCTCTTCAAGGGAATAACCAATTTTCAAATGGGATAAATCAAGATTACCGAAATGTTTTACTAAAGGTAAAGCGTATTCCCCGTGATGCTGTAAGGAACGAAGGGAAATGTGGCTAATATTATCGTTCGGGGTGTGGTAATAACGAATACCCCCGACAAACGCAAAATCAAAGCCGGGAACGCCTTTAGGTTTGAGCACATAATAATCTGTACTTGTCGGCATTTTTCCTGCTACTTCAAACATCATGGAACTGGCACGAGGATAGGGAACCACCTTGGCAAACTCTTTTATAAGCCAGGAATTGTTATTGCTCATTTGAAACATCATAGAGGGACCATAGTGTCCGCGTGCTTCGAAATTCAGACATAAACCAACCGTTTCAAAAAGAGGATGCTTCAAAAATGCACGAGGACCTAATAGCCCGGCTTCTTCTCCATCTGTAAAAAGGAAAATGACATCGTTTTTTAATGGTGCACTATGTAATAATGCTCGCAGTGTTTCATACATTGTCGCAACCGCTGAACCATCATCGGCACAACCAACTCCGTAAGGCGTGGAATCGTAGTGTCCCATCAGCAAAATAGACCGTGTTGGTGCATAGCCCGGCAAGACCACCATAATGCTATCTACCCGTTCCATACTATTGTGGCCATGTTTTGATGTATGTTCTACATATCCTGTGTATACCTCGGGTTCAACACCTAACAACCGAAGTTTCTGAACGAGATATTCACGCACTTTTGCATCTTCCTGAGAACCAAATGGATGTATCATCGTCGTCGGATATTCCAGAAGTTTTATGGCACGTTCCGCCGAAAATTTATCTAATGGAGCGTCAGCAGGAACTACAGGCGGAGACCAACAATCGTAAATAGAAAAAACTCCCCAGATAAAAAGAATAAGTATTCCCGTAATTGTAAAAGGTTTAACACCAACTTTAGATAAATTTTGTATCATCTGCTTCCCTTCCTATTTATTATTTAAAAATCCAGGTAAAAAATCTTTTATTAGGACAGAAAACCCTTCTTTTGAGTTTCATTATTTTAAAGAAGTGAATAAACAATCCCTGTAGTTTTAATAATTTAGAGTAAATATCTTAAAAAGGGAAGCAAAACTAACCTGTAATTTTTTAAGAACGAAGTATCTCTCTATTATTAGAATTTATATATGAATTTCAAGGCTGGAAAATACATATCTGAGATTTACAAGATGAAATTATTCTTATTCATAGTTCCGTTGAAGACCGATAACAACACCCTGAATAATAACCTGATTTGCAGGAACACGGATAGGTTTCATTTTGCGATTGGCAGGTTTTAGTTCGATAAATTTCTCTCGGGGATAAAACTTTTTTACGGTGACTTCGTCGTTAATTAATGCGACTACAATATCGCCGGAATGGGCAATCTTTTTTGAATCTACAAAAATAATGTCTCCATCAAAAATTCCTGCTTCTATCATACTTTCACCAGTTACTTTTAACGCAAACACTCCATCCGTTTTGCGATTGGGATTAAACGGTATCATCTGTTCAACATTTTCTTCTACATAAAAAGGAGACCCTGCAGAAATACGGCCCAGTAAAGGAACCATTCGATTATCTAAGGATTGAAAAAGCCATTGGGCTCGTGTTGTTAATTTCAAACTTCGAGCCTTAGAAGACCGTTCTACATATCCTTTGCGGATTAATGCTCGAATGTGCCCCGCTACCCCATTTGTAGAACGAATCCGCAATCGTTCGCATATCTCTAAAATAGATGGAGAGTAGTGTAACTGTTCTTGAAAGTCCCGAATACATTTCAGAACCTCTTTTTGCCGATGAGTAAGTTCTTTTTCAGACATTTTTTCTGTCCCTATTTTATATTGAATACTGAATATATTTTCACTAATATTATTATAAGGGATATTCCTTTAAACTACAAATTTACCAGAGGGAAAATACAACCGTTTATTAGAAATTGTCAATCTTATATTGAAATTATAGACAATTCCGATTAATCTATTTTTTGCTGCATTTGTGTCTTTGTAGTTCTCTGGATAGTTGTTTACTGTTTTATCCACTTATGAGAAAGTTCAAATTACTTCATTTTTCCATAAATGATTTAAGGGTCCGTGTCCTTTTCCTAAATCCGGGGCTGTTTCTATGGCTTTATGCACAAATTCAATGGCTTTTTCTACGGCTATTTTAGTTTCCAATCCATGAGCAAGAAAGCAGGCAATAGCGGAGGAGAGAGTACAGCCTGTTCCATGTGTGTTAGGAGAATGAATTCTTGTGGACATAAAGCACATTTCTTCATTCTGATATGAAAAGAGATAGTCATGTACCTGTTTTCCCTGTCCATGTCCTCCTTTTACCAAAACATATTTAGTGCCTTTTCCCAGAAGAATATTGGCTGCTTTTGTAATCGCATACTTATTTTCAGGCTCAATGCCTGTAAGTTCTTTTAATTCTGGTAAATTCGGAGTGACTAACCATGCACGCGGGATAAGTAATTCCAATAGGGCAGAGATGGCTTCCCTCTGGAGTAAAAGGTCTCCACTTTTTGCGACAAGGACTGGGTCAATAACAAGATATGGTTGAGTGTATTTTTCCAATATTTGATGAACTACGGTGATTATTTCTGTTCCCCAGAGCATTCCCGTTTTGATAGCATCTGCACCTATATCGGATAACACCACCTCAATTTGTTTCCCTACAATTTCTGCGGGTATGGGATGGACTGCATAAACCCCCGTAGTGTTCTGGGCTGTGATAGCTGTGATAGCACTCATCCCATAGCAATTTAATGCACACATTGTTTTTATATCTGCTTGAATTCCTGCTCCTCCTCCCGAATCACTTCCAGCAATTGTCAATACTCGGGGTAATTTTTTTGTCTCAACCATTACAATGTCCTTTTCTCAAAGTTAAAAAAATAAAAGATCCATCTTTTAATTCACGGCAAGAATTCCTGCAATACATGCTGTCGAGAAACAGGCAAAAGTCCCTGCAATAAAGGCTCGAATACTCATCTTGGCAATTTCTGCACGTCTATTCGGAGCCAAAGAAGATATACCGCCAATCATTATTCCAATACTTCCCGGATTTGCAAAACCACAAAGAGCATAGGTTGCAATTGTAAGAGACCGGGTGTCAATTTGATTTTCTGCAATTAATGTCTGAAATTTTTGATATGCTAAAAATTCATTAAACACCGATTTAATCGCCAGTAATTCTGAAAATACCCCGGCGTCTTTAGGCTGGACCCCCATTAAATAGGCAAATGGAAGAAACAGATAACTTAAAAGACTGCTCAATGTCTTACCTGTAATTGCGATTGTAAGAGTATCAAAAAGATGAATGAGCCCAACAAATACAATTAATAATGCCCCTACATTCAAAGCCATCGTTAGCCCCAAACTGGCACCTTGCGAAGCCGCATCAAAAATATTCTGACTTTCAATCGGTATATCTACAGACTTTATATCTGTTGTTCGGGGTACCCCCGTTTCAGGAATGAGTATTTTAGCAAAAGCGATAGCGGAAGGAGCACTCATCAAAGACGCTGTGATTAGATGTCCCGGTTCTGCCCCAAAATTTGCATAAGCCACCATAACACTCACCGCAATGGTTGCTAAAAATGCCGTCATAATTGTAAACAATTCGGAACGCGTCATATCTTCAATATAACCTCTAACTGCACTCATGGATTCAATGCCCAGAAAAACCAGCAAACCTGTGGTAAAAGTCTCTGCCCCCGATGTCTTCATTGATTTTTGCATAAGCCATGCTAATCCCTTGACTATATTCTGAATAATTTTCAAGTGTTGTAAGATAGCAGAACAGGCAGACACAAAAATGATTATCGGAAGCACCTTGAAGGCTACTACCGCACTTACTACGAACGGTTCCGCTGGAGTTAATTGTCCTTCTGAATTCTGAACCAGTGCATGGTCTAAAATGAAAAAGTCTGCCAGATTACCAAATAGGAATTTTGCCCCGGCGGTACTTGATTCAGAAATTAAATCAAATCCCTTTTTTAGCCATTCGAAGAAATAAATTCCAATTTTCGGTGATATAAGCGGAAGTAAAGAAAACCCTAACCAACTGTTTATGGTATGGATAGCCATATTCGGTATCCAAACAAGCCAATCCGCACGGAGAAGAAACAAAGCAATGAGAAACTGAAGCCCAATACCCCAAAGGACTACATTCCATTTAATATTCTTTCTATTCTCACTCAATAAAAAAGCAATGAAAAAGAATGTTATTAAACCTAATAAACTAACAAATCGAAGATGCATGCCTGTTATCCCAACAACGGTTACGAGTTTATATAACTTTCAATCACATACGAATTTTGTGCTTTATCTAATGCAGATAAAAATTCATTAAGTTTCTTTGTCCCAATTAGGATTTTATAATCATCTTTTCTAAGTTCCACACATTCATTACCGCTAACCGTATATGCCCACTTTTTATAACTCCAGCGAATTCCCCAACCTCCAAATTCTATAAGAGGTTTATATTTCCGCCCTAAAATCTCATCTAATTTTTCCCACGATATTTTTCGATACTTTCTATGGAAAGGGAAATAGATAAAATATATTCCATCCCGATACACACGCGTTTCAAGACGGGTCAAAACAAATAAACCCATAATAAGGAACATCACGAAACAAACCCAAAGAGCAGTAAAAATAAGTGTTGGAGCAGACATAGGTCTATTCCCCCAGGGTTGATTAAGGAATAATTGATAATAAAAAGCACTACCTATCCATACAAATTGTATCCCAAAAACTACAAGCAAAAGTATCCATAGCCACAATTGCGTAAACCTTTGTATTTCGATAAAAAACAAGTCGTTACTCGAAGGTAATTCGGAACTCTTTACTTTTTCAAACCTAATACTCATCTATTACAACCCAGTTTATTTTCATTACTTTTATTATAAGTCAAATTTAGTTCAAAAAGATAAAAAATCCATGGATAAAGTTAGAATATTGTATGAGAAAGTAAAGCGGATAGAATCTAATAAGGGTTACGGTTAGCATACGAAGAAAAGAGGTAGACCTCCTTTTAAGGAGGTCTACCTTGCCTCACCAATCACTCTATTTTTACTTATACATTTTTTGCAGCAGAGTATTCTTATAGTTGAAATTACCAGCGATATACAAGACCTACTACTTGAGCGATAGCAGGATTAACAGGGGCTTGACTTGCTCCTGTGGGGTTTGAAGGGTCTTCAGCAACATAACGAATAAATTCAACATGACCATCCATGTATAACACATTCGAGCCACCTGGTATATGATTAAATCCTTCAGGTGCTGTTGATACATGGTCAAACATAATCCAGACGGAACTTTGTGCTTGAGCAGAAGCGGCAGGGTTATTAATATCTGTAATCAGGAATCGTTCCATTCCTTCACGAATACGATAAGTAGGAATAAAATTACATATAAAATGTAATTATTACATTGGATATTGTTGGCGAGTTGTTAATATATGCAACCGGAGGTAGAATAGAAAAGAAAAGATAATTTGTGTTGGAATTATTTATAATCTTATAGAAACATTTGATTTTGAGAATTATTTTTATGCGTGTTATTGCAGGAATAGCAAGAGGAACAAAATTACTGGCTCCAATAGGTAGAGATACAAGACCTACTCTGGATAGAGTAAGAACTTCACTTTTTGACATTTTAAGTCGTCAGGTAGAAAATGCAAAATTTTTAGATTGTTTTGCAGGAACAGGTGCTAATGGAATAGAAGCAATCAGTCGCGGAGCCCATTGTGCTTATTTTGTAGAATATTCTAAAAAAGCCATACATTATATTGAAGCCAACCTAAAAAAAACACATTTTATTGATAAAGGAATTATTATTAAAGCAGAATTGCCCCAAGAAGTTTCTTTGCTACCCATTGAAATGGATATTGTCTTTATGGACCCACCGTATGAATTTACAAAATGGGAGGTTCTTTTATCTCGTATGCAGGAACATGGCGTTTTCTCTGTAAATGCTCTATTAATTATTGAACATAGCCAATTTAATCCTCCTTCAGAACAGTTCCCACCTTTGCAAAAATACCGTGAAGAAAAATATGGAGACACTTTTTTGTCATTTTATTCTTGACAAAAGACTTTAAATATGATAAAGTAGTAAAATACGGTATTATATACCATATATATTTTTTTGTGATTGTAAAGATAAAAAATATTACTATATATTGTATTCTCAAGCGTGATGAGAAAAGATTGTCCCATATATTGAAAAATAAATTATAAGAAAAGGAAAAGGATATGAAATGTCCATTTTGTAATCATGCGAGAAGTAAAGTTGTAGACAGCCGAACTTCCTTAGAAGGGAATGCTATTCGACGACGGAGGGAATGTTTGAAGTGTGGGAGGAGATATACCACTTACGAGCGTGTGGAAGAGGTAAGTTCGATGGTAGTAAAAAAGGACGGCAGGCATGAGAATTATCAACGCTGGAAGGTAAAACAAGGGATTATAAAAGCAATCCATAAGAGGCCAATTAGTCTGGAGCAAGTAGAAGCGTTGATAGATGATGTTGAAAAGAGTGTTTTTAATGCGGGAAAACAAGAAGTAACCTCGCGAGAAATAGGTGAAGCCGTCATCCAACGATTAAAAAAGTTGGACGAAGTGGCGTATGTGCGATTTGCATCGGTATATCGCCAATTCCGTGATATAAATGAGTTTATGGATGAATTAAAAGGAATGTTAACAACTCCGGGAAGTTAGGAAATAAATTTTATAGTATGAATGTTTAATAAGGTGAAAATTGAATAGACACTTTACCACAAAACAACATACCATGGCCCTTTCCTTTGGGCGATGTGGCATACCCTCCCCATCCCCTGGTCCCCTTTTCCTCTCCGCCACATCGCCCCTCTTCTTTTTTAAAATATCTAAAAGAAGGAGGAAATTTTTTCTATATGACAAAGAATAGACTTGCAAATGAAAAAAGCATTTATCTCCAGAGCCATGCCGATGACCCTGTAGATTGGTATCCATGGGGAACAGAGGCACTCCAAAAAGCGACTACAGAAGAAAAGCCTATTTTTCTTTCCATCGGTTATTCAGCATGTCATTGGTGCCATGTGATGCAAAAGGAATGTTTCAAGAACCCAGAAATTGCGGATATGTTAAATCGAAACTTTGTGCCGATTAAAGTTGACCGTGAGGAACATACAGATATTGATGAAATATATATGCATGCGGTAGTCCAAATAACAGGTTCCGGTGGATGGCCTCTCTCTGTTTTTTTAACACCCAATTTAAAACCGTTTTTTGGTGGCACATATTTTCCTCCATATTCTATAGGTCAACATCCCGGTTTTCTGGAGATACTTCGCTATATACAGCAATTGTGGATACAAAAGCGTGAACAGTTAGAAACGACAGGTGCTAATTTGTTGGCTTTGGTGCAATCGCATTTATCTCTACCAGCAGGACAAAGTGAAGGACTGGATTATCAGCCACTTATAGATAGGGCGGTTGCATCTTTATATCAAAGTTTTGATAGGGACAATGGTGGTTGGGGTATTGAACCCAAATTCCCGCCCAATCTTGTTCTTCCTTTTCTTCTACATTATGCATCTATCTATAACGATGCTCGTGCCAAGGAGATGGTCGAGAAAACTTTAGTTTATCTTGCACTTTCAGGGCTTCATGACCATGTAGGCGGGGGATTTCACCGATACTGCACCGACCGTATCTGGCATGTCCCGCATTTCGAAAAGATGCTTTATGATAACGCCCAAATAGCGAATATTTATCTACAATATATTCCTCATACAGAAAATCATTTTTTGAAATTTATCGGTAAAAGGACACTCGATTATCTCATTACAGAATTGTATAATTCCGAAGAAGGCTTTTTTAGTTCACAAGATGCGGATACGGAACATGAGGAGGGGAAGTTTTATGTGTGGGAATATGATGAAATAAAAAATATTTTGGGAGAAAGTGCAGAAAGTTTTTGTAAATATTTCGGTGTAGAAAAGGAAGGAAACTGGAGAGAATTTTCAACAAAAGGTGGAATGGCTAAGGGTAAAAACATACTTGACCATAAATATGTCGGAGATGATTATAACAATTGGAAAATATTTGCAAGTCAGTATTTCAATTTTCTACCACACATTAACAAACTACTTTCTATCCGTAATCGCAGAGAAAAACCTATGAAGGATAACAAATGTATAACATCCTGGAACGCCCTTGCTATAAGTGCCTGTATCAAAGGAAGCATATATATAGCGGATGAAACATATATGATGATAGCAGTGAAAACAGCCGAACATTTTCTACAAGATTATAAAAAATTAGGTTTCTTACCCCATATTTTACATAATCCTAAAATTGAGGGATTTATTGAAGATTATGCTCTATTTATCAATGCATTGTTAGACCTCTATGAAACCATGCTTGATGATAGATGGATTGAGAATACAATAATGTTAGCGGAGAGAATGATACATCAATTCTGGGATAATGAGGGAGTAGGTTTTTATCGCACATCGCAAACTGTTCGTAATCAGCAGAGGTTATCCTCCAAACCTATTCTTGACCATCAGGAACCCTCAGGGAATGCTATGGCGGCTATGGCTCTGGCAAGATTAGGTTTCCTTGTCAATTCGGAATATCTGGATATGGCGGAGCAGTTATGTCAGGGGTATTATGATTGGATACAAAGGGTACCGGAGGCTTTTCCTGCATGGTTAGACACAATGCTTTTTCTAAAACACAAACCTATGGAATGCACAATATTTTCTCAAGGTGCAAAATTACTACCTGTCCCTATGTTAACGAAAATTTATCATTCACGATATCCTTATTTTATTATGAAAAAGAATAAAGATATAGCCAGAGAACCAAGAGGGAGTATAGCCCTATTTTGCCATAAACAGACTTGTTCCGCACCGATATATAATATTGATGAAATAATCCCAGCCATTAAAAATTTAACAAAAATAAAAACTAATTGATGAAACTATATTAAAATTTGTTTGTTTGCAAAATAGGATATTAAACTTATGTAAAATATATAATACTCTGAAAGCGATGAAGAAAGAAGTATTTGAATATGCGTAGGATAAATCCATCGGAATATATTGTTACACCTGGACGCCCGTATCCGTTTGGTGCTATTGTTTCTAATGATGGTGTTCGTTTTACTATCTTTTCGAGGCATGCAAAGCGGGTATGGCTTGCTCTGTTTGAAGATGTTGACGACAAACATCCAGCATGGGAATTTGAATTTGACCCGAAGCGGCATCGTATTGGAGATGTTTGGTCCGTTTTCATTCGAGGAGTACCTACGGAGGGCACTTTGTATATGTATCGGATGGATGGACCCTATGACCCGCGTTCCGGACATCGGTTTAACCCTTCGATTTATTTACTCGACCCTTATGGAAAGGCCTTTATCGGGGATGTTGATAAAGGGACAATGAAGACAGTTGTTGTTCCTGATGAGATGGATTGGGAACCAGAACGACCTTCCCATCTTCCCATGAATGAATTGATAATTTATGAAACACATGTCCGCGGTTTTACCATAAGTGCTTCCGATGTGAAAAGACCCGGAACTTATCAGGGGCTTATTGAGAAGATTCCATACTTAAAAGATTTAGGTGTGAATGCAGTTGAATTACTACCGATTCAAGAATTTGGGGAGCGACGGATTGGTAGGTGCAGTCTAATTACCATGGAGGAATTACTTAATTATTGGGGATATAGTAATATTGGTTTTTTTGCTCCGACGCATTGTTATGCAGTGAAGCCTACCCGTTATGAACATTTATCAGAATTTCGCCGTATGGTAGAAGCCTTACATCGTGCAGGAATAGAAATTATCCTTGATGTTGTGTTCAATCATACATCGGAAGGGAATGAATTGGGTCCTACCCTTTCCTTTCGTGGAATTGATAATAGTGTCTACTATTTTTTGGACAAAGATGGTCGTTATTTAAATTATTCAGGTTGTGGCAATACATTGAATTGCGACCATCCGATTGTCAGGGACTTCATTTTGGATTGCCTTCGTTATTGGGTGGCGGTGATGCATATTGATGGTTTCCGTTTTGACCTTGCTTCGATATTGGGTAGAGATGAGAAAGGAAATGTTCACCCGGATGCACCGTTAATTGAGCGTATTGCGGAAGACCCGGTTTTGCGGCATGTAAAATTAATAGCGGAGGCATGGGACGCCAGTGGCGCCTATCATGTAGGTTCTTTCGGAGGATTGCGGTGGGCAGAATGGAATGGAAAATATCGGGATGATGTTCGCAGATATTGGCGAAATGACCCCGGTATGCTTCCTGTTTTTGCGACACGCATTGCAGGTAGCTCCGATTTGTATCAATGGGGCGGACGCTCACCCTTGCATAGTATTAATCTGATTACATGCCATGATGGATTCACCCTTCATGACCTTGTTACTTATTCTTGCAAGCATAATGAAGCCAATGGAGAGAATAATCGGGATGGAATGGATGAAAATTTCAGTTGTAATTATGGTGTTGAAGGGGAGACAGAGGACCCCGAAATAAATAAAATTCGAACACGGATGAAAAAGAATTTTCTGGCAACTTTATTTATTTCTTTAGGAGTTCCGATGATTCTGGGTGGTGATGAATTTGGTAGAACGCAAAATGGAAACAACAACGCCTATTGTCAGGATAATAAAATTTCCTGGTATGATTGGGATTTGTTTCAAAAAAATTATGATTTGTTCCGATTCTGTAAAGGGATGATTCAGTTAAGAAAAGAAAATCCTGCTTTGCGAAGAACTACCTTTTTTGACGGTATTCCGAAATACGGACAGCAGAAATGGCCAGATATTACCTGGTTTAATTCAGAGGGGAATACGGTAAATTGGGATGGGGAAGATTCTGTTTTCGGTTGTCGTATCGACCCGGAAGTCAATGAGGGTTATGCTTTATTTTTAATCTTTAATAATACTCCCTACGAGCGACAATTTTTAGTAACAGCGGAACCATGGCGTCTTCGTGTGAATACGGCAGAACCTTCACCCCGCGATTATTACGAACGACATCAAACCCGCATACTTACTGAACGAGTAATTACCATACAACCTCGTTCTGTCGTTATTCTCGAATCAAAAAGCAGTTCTTCAAATCAATAACATTTGTATCATTTTCTGTGATATTTATTTTCTATGTTTTTTAATTTGCTTTTTATTGGTGGTATCGACTTTTCTTGACTTAATAATTTGTCTTGTAATTAGTCCCGCAATAAATATAAGGACAAGAGTTAAGATAAGAACAATCTTTATGCTTTTTGCACTGAAATAATTCGTTTCTTCAATGGAAGATGAAGAAGGAGTTTTATCGCTTGTGTCCATGGAAGGTGTATCTCCAGGGAAAAGGATTTCGCCAGGGAGAACAGTACAATTTACAGAGTTTCCCTCAGGGTCTGCCAGAACAGTATTTGAAAGTTTAACGAGTTGTTTGCCAGAAAGGGTGCCATCCTCTATTGCTATTTTGACAAAAAGGATAGTGCCAGTAGGAATAGATTGTTGATTAAGTCCTGCTATGATGGTTCGGTAAGTCTGATTTTTAATTTGATTATAAGATACCATTTTATTAGCTTTCTGGGCAGATTCTGCTACGGACATATTTGTAATTTTTGTCCCTACAGGGATGATAATATCGAATTGTATCCCAGAAATGCGTTCAGAAGGGTCTACTTTCAAGTCAATAGGTAGAACAATTTCCTTTTGTCCCTGTTCACACTTCACTTTTAATGGAACTAATGTTGCAGGATATGCAAAATAGGGAAAGAAAAATCCTATTATAAATACGGATAATATTTTAGGAAACAGAAAATTTTTATTTCTGTTTCCTATTTTTTCCTGAAAAATAGGTCCTGTTTCTTTATTACAGTAGATGTAGCGGTTAAGATTATTAATAATGAAACAGTTATGGATACAAAAATAATAAGAGAATTGCTCGTTGTTGATATATTGTCTTTCGAAATATTTGTTTCTATAATTGTGCATTCGTTGCTCCTTCCCTTGTTTGGGGATATATTAGATATATTCAGAGCAAAATAAGGATTTTGTAAAGGTTTATTTGCATTATTCAGAGGGGCTGTGTGTATATTTAAATTGTTTTCAGTAGTAGCATTCATAACAGGCAGGGAAGATTTATTTACAGCTTTTGATAATCCCGATACGGAAGTATTGCGGCTTTTATCAGTAAAATATGGCTTCAAACTTCCATTCTGAACATCTATATTGTTCCCAATCAGGATAGGTTCATTTCCAGGTATATATTGTTTTCCAAAAACAACATTTTTTTCGGGAATAGGCATAAATTTAGGTGCATTTACTTTATTTTCTGCTTTTTTAGCCTGTGAATGTGCATTTCCCTCATGGATGTAGGGACTGCCAATGTTTGTAACAAATCCCGAAGAAGAATTTGGAGTGGATAGTTTTGAAGATGATGTTTGAGAATATGTCGGTGTTGTTTTTGTATTTGCTACTTCTTGTATAACGGGTTTTGTATCCATAGTATTTGTTTTTATATCAGGGGGTGATTTAACAACTGTTGGGTCGTTTACCCCCGTTTCTGTGGAGGGACTGGGATTATTTATATCAGAAGGAGAAGTCTCTTTTTCAAGATTATTATCTGCATTATTATCTGCTGATGGTTCTGTCCCTTCACTATTATTGATGTTATTAATGGTACTGGATACAGGTTTTGCTTGTGGGGAGGAAAGTTTTACTTGCAGGACATTAAATCCTGACGGATTGACTCCTTCCGATAGGGCATTGAATTGCAAGACAAATAATTCTCCATTGGGAATGGGATAGTTATTGAACCCGATGATGAGGACCCGTAAGAGGCTATACACCGGGGCAATTTGTAATTGTTTATTACTTATTACTAAAGTTTCTCCCGGAAATGCAGATACAAATTCCCAATTTTGTGTGTCATATCCATAATCCAGTTGTATTCCGCTTACTTCTTCTTCGGGTAGAATTGTTAGAAACACATGGGCAAAGACTGTTTTATCTATTTGTTCCAGTCTCATGTCAATCATTGCAGAAAATGATGAAATTGGTGTAAGCAAACATACCGCAGTAAGAAAGAAGAAGAACCTCTTTCTTGTTTGAATAGAAGATTCGTATTTTTGCGGTATTATGCTCATAGAAATTATTCCTATGTTGAACCTAAAGCAAAGCCATCTTCCGTGCCACTTGACGGATGATAAGAACCATAGTTATAAATTTGTATAAGTCTTAGAATTTCATATAATTGAATTTTCCAATCCGGACTTCCATAATAATCGCTGTTGTGAGGAGAACATGTTCGATTTTCCCCAGTTACGCTATAACCGTCTTCGGTATTGCATGAACAATAGTATCCTCCAGAATTATAGAATTGGATTACCCGCAACACTTCTGTTAACGAAATTTTCCAATCCCGATTCTGGTCGGCACTGTGGTAAGCACTCTGTTGAACGGTCAGATTTCCATTGATTACAGAAACAGGAACCGAAGTGCCTGTAGGACTGGATAATATTGCACGACTTAATGAAATATCATAAATCCCTGCGGGAGCAGAAGCACATACCTGTAAGGTAATCTGGGCAACGCTCCCGCTGGGAATAATATTCTGGTTCAATCCTGCAATGATGACACGAACTTGTCCAGGAGTTACGATATTATATTGCACCTGCTTTTGAGCAGAAACGGATGATGAACCTGCTGTTACAGTTATTATTTCACAGACATAAGGATTGTAGAGAACATCAAATTGGATAGCACTTACAGACTCATTACTGGATACTGAAAGCATTGTATTCAATATTGTTTGAGTTCCACTTTCCACATATCCTGTTTCAATAGATAATCCCGCTGGATATGCGGAAGAAAAACTCAAAATGTATCCTGACATAAGTGCCCTCACAATAATCCTGATGCCTCTGTAACTATCCTGTATTTGCATGAGTTACTCTTTGCTCTGATTTTCTGCGTAGTCCAGTATTCCGTTTCCATTTGCGTCAATGTCCTGTTCATTGGGGATACCATCGCCATCCGAATCCTGTTCGGTTCGGTTATCGGGGTCTAAATAATTGGGGATACCATCCCCATCGTTGTCTTCGATAAAATCAGGGATACCATTATTATTCATATCAAATTTGCAATTGTTTCCATTACAAATTTGGTTTTCGATGAAATCCGGTATGTAATTCCGGTTTGTATCTGTAAGTTCGGGTACCTGCAAACTATCCAGCCATGCCATAATTTGTTGTTGGAGTTCCGTTTGGAACTGGCTCATAATAAGGTTCGTAATAGTTTCGGGTCCTGGCACTCCTAATTGGATGAGAGAGGTTTTTATCATTTGTTGTAGGCATTGAATTAATGGTGAAACCATTTCCGGATAGCCATCAATCTCAATCCGATTTAATGAAGGGATAAGCAATATGTCTTTTTGCGGTTGAAGACATGTTCCTAAACTTTGGAGCATATTGTTAATTAAAGTATCATTAATTCCAAGTGTTTGTAAATAAGTCAATGACAGAAGTTCGGTCTTAATCTCATTAATGAGTTGTTCATAAATATCCGGAATTTGATTACCATTTTCATCTGTATCAGGCAATGGCTCAGCAATGCTTCCCAATAAGTTTCTTAAATCAGGAAGCACAATGTTAGATTGCTGCAAATTTAAGTTACTTAACCGTAGAGGTATGCCTGATGATAGTTTCAGTAATGGAATAGCGAGTGAATTTATTCGGCTTGTTGGAGCGAGAATAGGAAGGGCTTGTAAACCATTTCCCGAATTCTCAATTATTCCAAAAGCCCATGTAGTCCCAACAGGAAGAAGCGTCTGGAACAGTCCGTTAGGGGATACCTCTGAAGTTATAATCCTACCATCTTCTGAAAGGGCTACAAATAATGGAGGTTCCCCTTGCTGTCCGTTGCCAGATGGGGAGGCAAATTGTCCCTCCAGAGCTTGAACCAATCCTCCTGTTCCCAATACGGAATTTATCAATATTTGGATATCAAGGATATCAACCGTGTTATTCTGGTTAACATCTGCCATAGGGATATTTTCACTCATTCCTATGGCTATGTTAATCCCATTCTGAACATCTAAAATATCAATTACACCGTCTTTATTTACATCGCCCGGTATGGCGTCTATTATTCCCCATGATATAAAGGGGAAAAAAAGCAGGGCAAAGACTAAAAATTTTTGGAATAAATCCTTATCCCTGCGTTGGGTTATTTTTAATTCGTTTTTCATATTGAAAATCCTTCTAAAAAACATTAATTACTAATTTTATGATACCTAAAAAAAATAAAAGAGAAAAGACAAAACTTGTATTAGCAAATAGGCGGGGCATGACAGAGAAAGCCTGTTAAAAAGTAAGGTTCTGTTTGAAGTCTGCGACCTCTATCCTCTGGGATAGGTGATAAACGACTGGCTTTATACTCTGTTTCTTTGACATAACCCGAATAAGGTTTGAAAATGTTATTTTTGCAAAGACTGGATGTTGATTGAGTATGACCTTGAAAGAAAGCAATAGGAGCCCCTGTCCTTTTTCCCTGCCATTTCTTCTCTAAACGATTAAATAAAATTTGTAAGTCTATAACATCAACTTTATTATCTCCGTTCTGGTCGCCTATAGAAGCAAGGGAATTTTTCTGAAGTAATGAATGCTGAAGTAAATTTAGGTCCAAAATGTCAATTTTACCGTCAAGGTTTAAATCACCTGTTCCATAATTACAAAAAGTTTGACTTGATAGACAAACTGCTAACCCCAATCCACAGGTTATTAAAAAATAAAATATTTTTTTATCGAATAAAAACATCGTTCAATCTTTTTGCATTTGATATATTTCTATTTTCCTTATTTAATTATACACTTTTTAAATAACATTTTGAAATTTTTTTTGTAACATTTTTTGTTTTTAATAGTAATAATTATATAGAACATGTTCTTTGAAAATTGAATATTCTGGTTATGAAGCAAGAGTTTCCCTAATATCTTTTCCTTCCCTCCCTTCCTATAAATAAATCTTCCCTTAAACTCTCTTCATATTTTGGGCGTCATCATTTCCCTTCAAAACCGCCAAGTAAAGTAAATCGATTAAGAATCTAATCGCTCTCCTCGGCTCTTAGCCTGATGACGCCCTTCTTTTTTTAAATCTTTTTGAAAATTTTTCTGTTAAAATACTTACAGGAAAAACAAATTTATGAAAATAAATAGCAAAAAATATAAAAATCTTCTTGAATATTATTCTGATGAATACAGTTTTTTAGTTCCTCATTGTAGACAGGTCGCAAAACTTGCTATTCAGTTATTTAAACAAACAAAATCATTGCATTCCCTAAAGAAGAAAGAAAAGAAATATCTTCTATATGCGTCCCTACTGCATGATATTGGATACGAAGTAGAAAGTATTTCTCACAATAAATATTCCTGTCAATTTATTATGAATAATCCATATTTGCAATGGAGCAAAAAAACGAAGAAAATAGTTGCATGTATTGCCCGATACCATCGAGGTTCTTTCCCGCAACAGACACATAAATTGTTTGGTAAGTTAAGTCCTAAAAAACAGAATGTCGTAACTATTTTATCCTCGTTACTTCGTATTGCCGATGGATTGGATTATACACATCAAAATTCGGTGAAGTCGTTAAAAGTGAAGATAGAAAAAGATACAGTAACTATTGAAGTAATTCCTGCGAAAGATATAGTCCCCAAAGTAGATATAGATAGGGCTAAAAAGAAATCTCACCTATTTGCCTCTGTTTTCCAGTTAGAAGAGGTAATCTTTTGTTTGAAAAATTAAAACAACTTTCCGGGATTGAGAATGTTTTTGGGGTCAATTTGATATTTGATTTGGCGGAGGAGTTCATAAGCGAGTGCGGATTTTTCCCCAGTTAGCTATTGTTTATGGTCTGTGCCAATACCATGATGATGGGAGATGGTAGCTTTATGGTAGCGGATAACATGGGAAGCGGAATTCTTAATTCGATGCCATTGTTGTGAAGGGTCTTTTAGAGAACGAGGAAATACGAATGTGAAATAAAGGCTTGCTCCATCCAGGTAGGCATGACTTATATGTGCCATGACGATAGGGAATTGAGGTTTTTGGTCCGGGTCGTTTTCAATAGTTTCTTGAATGGCTTTATGTATGGCTTCGTGCAGGTCAAGCAACTTATTCCATCGCGTTGCAGTTTCTAAAGTATCTACACCCAGTCCATAATCTAACATTTCATCACGGAGATAGGGAAGAAGGAAGCGTTGTTGAAACCATTGGTCAGCAATACCTTCACCGAGGGAAATTGCCTGATGATTTGCAAATATGCTTTCTATAATCTGTCTCCCTGCAGTAATACAAGGTGAATCTCCTTCCAGTCCAATAAGCATGAGACAGAATTTAGGTAGAGATGATGGGTCTCCGCCACCCATTTGCATCGCTGTATAAAAAAATGTCTCCTGTGCATCGGATAATCGTATCATAGCAAGGGGAATATCTGTTTGCATCAATTGTCTGCTGGCTTCAATGCCCGCTTCAAATGACGGAAATATGTATGCATTGTAATATTTTTCTTGAGGTAATGGATGGATACGAAATTCTATATCGGTCATGATACCCAGAGTACCTTCGGAACCGGGAATAAGGTCTTTGATTTGAGGTCCTGCTGCGGAAGCCGGGAATGCCTCCGTTTTCCACGGTCCGGGTGGACTGATTATTTCAGCACCTACAAACCAATCTTCTGCTTTACCATAGCGGATGGATTGATGACCTGCTCCACGAGCGGATACCCACCCCCCTAATGTTGAAAATTCAAACGATTGAGGATAATGCCCTAAAGTAAAGCCTTCTTTCTGTAAAAGTTCCTCTAAATGAGGTCCTTCTATTCCACTTTCTGCACAGGCGATTCGTGATTTTGTATCAATGTTTATGAGACGGTTCATCTCCCGTAAATCGAGAGTTGCAATTCCTATATGGTTTTGTCCTTTTATAGGATTAACACCACCCACAACACTTGTGCCTCCACCAAATGGGATAATAGCCACATTGTTGAACAAAGCCCATCGGATAACTTCAATAACTTCTTCTTTCGTTTGGGGATAAATCACAATATCAGGAACATCAGGTAAGTTGCCCGAACGCAAGGCTAAAGTATCTAAATAACTTTTACCACGAGCGTGAATAATTCGTTCTATAGGTTCAGATGTTATTTTTCCTTGCGATATTTTTGTTTCTAATTCGGATATGAGTGTAGATGGGAGTGTAGGTTCGTTTAACGAAATGGAATTTATATCCACAGGTAGGGTATGAGGCAACTCAGTAAAACCTGAAAGTTCGCGTAACCAATTCCAGAAAGAATTCCGTTTGTCTTTAAGCAAATCGGGAGATTGTTTTAATCCCCATCCACACCATTTCCGTTCCGAAAGGTTCATACAACCATTCCTTTTTTATACTGTTTTCCTAATAGTAGAAAATTTTGCAATAGGATTTTACCATATTCTGTAAGGATACTTTCTGGATGAAATTGAACACCCCATATAGGCAATTCCTGATGGGCTACTGCCATGATTTCTCCCTCTTTCGTTTCGGTAATAATTTTTAAGACTTTCGGGCATGTATCGCGTTTAATGAGAAGAGAATGGTAACGAGTTGCTTCAAAAGGAGAGGGAATACCTTTGAATAAAGGGGCATTGGTGTGGTAGATTTCACTAATTTTTCCATGCATAATGCGTTCTGCACGGACAATATCACCCCCAAAAGCGTAGCCAATACTTTGGTGTCCAAGGCAGACCCCTAAAATAGGGTATTTATGTCCTAATTGTTTGATAACCTCCACAGAGATACCTGCTTCGCGAGGTGTGCAGGGTCCGGGTGAAATAACAATGTAATCAGGATTGATTTGTTCTATCTCCGGGATGGTAATGGTATCATTCCGATATACCTTCATTTCCGGGTGCATTTCGCCTAAATATTGCACCAAATTGTATGTAAAAGAGTCATAATTATCAATAAAAAGAATCATAGTTCCAATCCTTTCTCTGCAAATTCTACTGCTTTGAATAATGCTTTGGCTTTGTTCACGGTTTCCATGTATTCGCGTTCGGGGTCGCTATCATAAACGATACCTGCGCCTGCTTGAAGATAGGCAACGCCTTCTTTAATTACCATGGTTCGGATTAAGATACAAGTGTCCATGTCGCCTGTGAAACTGATATAACCGGCACCGCCAGCATAAGGTCCGCGTCGTTCAGGTTCTAATTCGTCAATGATTTCCATAGCCCGAATTTTAGGAGCCCCTGAAACGGTTCCCATAGGGAAAGTTGCCTGCAATGCATCAAAGGCATCACATTCAGGACGCAGTTCTCCTTCCACTTCAGTTACGATATGCATAACATGAGAGTATCGTTCAATAACCATAAATCGATTTGGAACGGGTTTAACAGTTCCGATTTTACAAACACGACCTAAATCATTTCTACCGAGGTCAACCAGCATGATATGCTCCGCCCGTTCTTTTTCATCTGCAATTAATTCTCTTTCAAGAGATAAGTCATCCTCGGGAGTATTCCCACGAGGTCGAGTTCCGGCAATAGGACGAAGTAGACAGCGTCGTTGCTTTACCTGTGTCATAACTTCAGGACTGGAACCAACGAGGGCTAATTCGGGAAATTGCATAAGTAGCATATAAGGGGAAGGATTAATGCGTCGTAAAGCACGATATAAGTTGACGGGACTTGTATAGACAGGCCTTGAAAAACGCTGAGATAGGACAACTTGGAATATATCCCCGGCACAGATATATTCGCGGGCTTTGGCTACTGCTTTGCAGAAATCCTCTTTGCAGAAGTTGGATTTAATTTCAATTTGTCCGTTGGTCTGGTGGACATGTTCCGTAGAAACGGCTAAGGGTCCACGAAGTCGTGCTTCAATTTCGGCAATTTTGCGGATAGATTCGTTATAGGCGTTTTCTGCATTTGAACGAATATGGGCATTGGAAACAATCATGATACGGTTGTTCAAATGGTCAAAAATGAGTAAGGTATCGGTAATCATGAAATAAATATCAGGTAAACCTAAAGTATCGGGATTCTTATCGGGAATGTTTTCAAAAAATCGGATAGTATCATAGGAAATATAACCCACAGCACCTCCAAAGAAAGAAGGGAGTCCTGGTACTATTACGGGAGTATATTCTTTCATAAGTTTCCGTAATTCGTTCCAAGGCTGGTCGGAGGTGAAAGAGCCTGTAATTCCATTTCGAGTGATGCTGATATTATTCCCACTTGCTTGAAAAATGACCGATGGATTAGCACCTAAAAAGGAATACCTGCCGAGCACCTCTGCGTGTTCCACACTTTCAAGCAGAAACGAATACGGGTACCCTCGTGAGATTTTTAAATAAGCACTTACAGGGGTTTCCAAATCGGCTAATAATTCTTTATATACCGGCACAATAGACCCCTGCCGTGCTATTGTGCGAAATTCATCAAAGGATGGGTAAATCATATAAATCTCCTTTTTTATCTTATTCTTTGGCGACACCATCGCCATCTAAAATTATGGTTTCATCGAAATCAACTCTACGGTAAAAGCAGCTTGTTTCGTTGGTATGACAGGTAGGTCCTGCTGGGTCGCAACGAAGTAATAATGCATCGCCATCGCAGTCAATCCGTATTTCGCGAACTTTGAGAACATTACCGGAGGTTTCCCCTTTTCGCCAAAGTTTCTGCCGAGAACGAGACCAGAAGCAGGCTATCTTTTCTTTAAGCGTAATTTGTAAGGACTCAGCATTCATATATCCAACCATAAGGACTTGTCCTGTTTCAACATGTTGAATAATAGCAGCAATAAGTCCACGGTCATCAAACTTGATTAAATCGTTGAGTTTCATGGGAAATCTCCTTTTTTACAGGTTTATAATTTTACAATAATTTTGTAAAGGTAAATATTTTCTAAAAAAGGTTGGGAAATATAAGAAGGGGGATTTTAATGTATCACCATCGAAATATGTGGGCAGGATGAAGACACAATCCTTGTGGGCTTGTGAAATTTTCAGATATGAAAAATCTTTTATTCATGAGTTCATCCTGTTATTTTTTTGTTAGATGTCATTATAATCGCACAGGGACACCATGCTTTGCAAGAAATTCTTTGGCTTCATGGATGGAGTATTCTGCAAAGTGAAAGATAGAAGCGGCAAGGGCTGCATCGGCTTTGCCTTCTTGTAAGGCGGAACGCAAATGTTCTAAATTTCCAGCTCCACCACTGGCAATTACGGGGATGTTAACGGCTTCTGCTACTGCACGGGTTAGTTCAATATCATAACCTTCTTTTGTTCCATCGGCATCCATAGAAGTAAGTAAAATCTCTCCAGCGCCGCGTCGTTCCGCTTCCATAGCCCATGCTACGGGTTCTAATTCGGTAGGTTTTCCTCCATCTCTGCCACCATGGCTTTTTACTATGTATCGATTTCCTACTTTTTTGGCGTCAATAGCAATAACAATACATTGGGAGCCGAAACGAGCAGAGGATTCATTGATAAAGTTCGGATTAAGAATGGCAGGAGTATTTATGGAAACTTTGTCGGCACCTGCGCTAAGAAGAAGTCGAATATCTTCCAGAGTGCGAATACCTCCCCCAACACAAAGAGGCATAAATACCTGTTCGGCCGTTTTCTGAACAACATCCAACATCGTTTTCCGATTATCTGTTGATGCCCGAATATCTAAAAATACGATTTCATCTGCACCTTCTTCGTCGTAACGGCGCGCTATTTCAACAGGGTCTCCAGCATCACGAAGACCTAAAAATTTCACACCTTTTACAACGCGACCATCAGCCACATCTAAACAAGGGATAATACGCTTGCAAAGCACGAAAAAACTCCTTAATATTTGAGGGAATCAGTATTGTTGGGTGTATCCGATGAATCGGTTTTATCAGCCGCATCAGACGGTTCGGACAAAGTCGGAAGAGGATTTAATTCTTCCTGTTGAGGTTCCTCTAATTTGCAAGAAAGATAATCATTGGAGATTAACTTTTCGTCCGCGGAAATTGTTAGAACTGGGGGTTCCGTTTGAACAGGTTCTTCTGGTGTCGGTTTAATTTCTGAAGGTTCGTATTTTTGTGAGATGGTATCAAAAGCAGTTTTTCCTAAGGATGCATAAATTTTTTCTCCGTCTAGCTGGAAATTGTCTAATTTAATAGTTACCGGGGTTGAAATGGAAAGTCCAAAATAGATATTAAGGAATTCTTCAATTCGGTGAATTATCAGTTCTTGAATGTCTGGCAAGTTTTGTTGTTCTGTTAAGACAATAACAGGGCTAATTTCTACACATACCTTTTTCTGGTCTTTACTTGGCGAGAGTGAAACGGAAACTTGTTTTAATGGGGCAACTTTTTTAAGCATGGCTTCGCATTCTTTTTCTACCGTTGCAAGATTAATTTCTGTAATGCCATTTTCAAGGTTTTGTTTAATAGTGCGGACAACAGGCTTTTTCCGTTTGAGGGATGGAAGGAAAGAATAAACACCTATCAGGATAAACACAATCCCTGTTAGTAATTTGAAAGAACCCGGAAATAGAGCATCCAGAGAGCCATCTGTTGTTTTTGCAATGTAAGAACATACATAAGGGCACTGAACAAATTGTCCAACCAGTGCTATCCCTACGATAATAACCAGCAAAGCAGAAAGTTTTAAGAAAGCAAGTTTCATAATTATATTCCTTATCGTAATTTTTTGTTTTTATTAATGTTTAATTTTAACATGTTAGCCATGGTTTTTTCATTTGTATAAGGTTCTTGATTGTCATTATAACGAAACAAAGCACTTTTGAGTTTCCAGTAAATCTGTTCTTCCTCTTTTGAACTTAGATATTGAAAAGATTTAAATTATATACTTCTAATTGTTTTTATTGAATTGTTTGTTTCTTAAAATATTTTAAAAGGAAATGAGTATGAGTAAGATTTGTTTTTTAGGTGCGGGAAGCACTGTTTTTGCAAAGAATGTTTTAGGTGATTGCATGCATGTAGAAGCATTAAAGGACGCAACGGTTGCATTATTGGATATAGACCCGGAACGATTAGGTGAATCGGAGCGAATGGTGAAAAATTTAAATAAAACATTAGGGGCAGATATGAAAATTGAGTCATATCTGGCGGAGGATGCGGAGAAAGCGTTTAAGGATGCAAATTATATTGTGAACGCTATACAGGTCGGGGGTTATGAGCCCTGTACTGTGATTGATTTTGAAATTCCAAAGAAATATGGTTTGAGGCAAACAATTGGCGATACTTTAGGTATTGGGGGCATTTTCCGTGCGTTACGCACTATCCCTGTGATGTTAAAGTATTGTGAGATTATAGAGAAGGTAGCACCGGATGCTTTGCTATTGAATTATACCAATCCGATGGCAATGGTTACCGGGGCTATCTTAAAAGCAACTTCGGTACGAACGGTTGGTTTGTGTCATAGTGTTCAGGTATGTGCACCGCAATTATGTTTGATGTTAGAACTGCCGGATGATGATTTGCAATGGAAAATTGCCGGTATAAATCATCAGGCATGGTTATTGGAGGTGAAACGGCATGGCGAGGATTTGTATACGGAAATTAAGCGTCGTGCAGAGTTGCCAGAATATCGCTGGAAGGATACAGTTCGGTTTGAGATAATGAAACGGTTCGGATATTATGTAACCGAATCGAGTGAACATAATGCGGAATATGTGCCATGGTTTATTAAAAGTAAAGCACCGCAATTAATTGATGAATTTAATATCCCGCTGGATGAATATCCTAAACGCTGTATGGCTCAAATTGAGGCGTGGAAATACATACGAGATGAACTAACCTCTCTGGATAAGCCTTTGTCTCATGAGCGAACCCATGAATATGCTTCTTATATTTTAGAGGCGATAGAAACAGGCAAGCCGTTTACTTTCGGTGGAAATGTTTTGAATTATGGTTTAATTACGAACCTGCCATATAAGTGTTGTGTTGAAGTTATGTGCGTGGCAGACCGAAGTGGGATAACGCCTACCTATGTAGGGGATTTACCTGTTCAATGTGCGGCTTTGAATAGGACAAACATCAATGTACAAGAAGTGACGATTGAAGCAGTTTTGAAAGGGAAAAAGGAACATATCTATCAAGCGGCGATGTTAGACCCCCATACATCCGCAGAACTAACCATTGATGAAATTATTCATCTCTGCGATGACCTGATGGAAGCACACGGTTCCTGGTTGCCAGAATTCCATTAAAGATTTTTCCTGAAACACAAAACATAGAAAGAAAAAATTAAAATTTAATTATTCTGCGTGCCAGTGGAAATTATAGTGAGCGCCGCAAACACGGGATTGTAATTGGGATGTAAGTGAATTAGCCGGTGCATTGCACGCATGAATAGCCACTTCAAGAATATCCGCACCATAGTTTTGAGCCCAATATATCATGGTAGCCACCATATCTGTATAAATGCCTTTATTTCGCACATTAGGTAGAACACCCACCATATCCCCTTTTGTAATCCGTATTCCTAATGTGTCCTTTGTTCTTTCATCTTCTACACTTGTAATGTATCCCACAATTTGATTATCCATCTCTACAATCCATACACCTTTGGCTCGAATTCCCAGTAAGGAATTTTTAAGCCAGTGCTTAAACATTACGGGAACCTTACCCGTAGCCATTAATTTTTCATCAAGATAAAAACGGCTGTATCTCGGAAAGATTGAAAAATCAATATTTACTAAATTATCCATGTCTTCCTTTGTTGCGGGACGAATAGGAACGGTAATCTTATGCTCCAATTTAAAACCCGTCCGAAAGTCCCATACATGGTGAATATGGGTTGCGATTAAATCAAAGCCGTTTTCTACAATCGCTTTTACTCTGCTGAAATCAAGTGGATGGGAATATATATCCATGAACTTTACATGGTGTTCTTTTGCCCAGAGAACGACTTCTGTCAGAAGGTTCTTTTTAATCCAATAAGCGATTTCGTTTTCTTCTGCCAATAAATAATGAATACGGGCGCAGGGGAAACCAAAAATTTCACTATCCCAATGTAGTTGTTCGGCAAGAATGAAACCACAGACTTTATCGGTGCTATCAAAGGCACAAAAAATGGAAACGGTATCTCGCTTTATTAGACTTTGTATATCGGAGTAGATATAAGAAATATATGCCGATTTATCTATTCCACGAATATAATCGTAAGGATAAAAATTTTGACACTCTGCAAGTCTTAATAAATCGTTATCCGAAATAGCCTCAATCGGTCGAATGTGGATGGTGCTCATCTGTGAGTGTCTCCCTGACAATAAAATAAGGACGATGTTGAACCTCTCGATATGCCCTGCTGACATAGGCACACAATACGCTTATACACAATATCTGTATTCCGACAAAAATTAAAAGTAAGGAAGTCATAATCATAAGAGAATCGGGACTCTTATTAAACAACAGCGAACGGAAAAAAATAAAAAAGCCCAGCAAAAAACCTAATGCAGAAAACAACATACCCACAAACCCAATCGCTTCCACTGGGACAGTGCTTATGCTGGCTATAATATCAAAATTAATCCAGAATAGCGACCAAATCCGATACCTGCTTTTCCCCTTTTCCCGTTTTCTATGCTTGATGGGATGAGATTTAATTTTTAGCCCCATCCAACTGATTTCAGCAGGAATATATCTTGCATGATGGGTTGCTTGAAGTAAACGATTTACTGCATTGTGACTGTATGCCGCCATGCCACAGCCCGCATCCTTTAATTCCGAACCTGTCGCTTTGGAAATAAAACGATTAACAAATTGAGAAAAGAACCTCCGCAAAAAACTATCCTGTCGCTCTGTTCTCCAGCCTTGAACAAAATCAAAATCTCCTTCTTCAAGGGCTTTGATTAAATTGGGAATTTCTTCAGGAAGATTTTGACCATCACCATCCATAGATAAAAAAATAGTTCCCCGAGCATAAGAAAACCCTGCATATACCGCGGGATGTTGACCAAAATTGCGGGTCAAACGGACTACCTGAATATTATCATGCTTGCTATGATATTGCTTCAAAATCTCAAAGGTTTTATCCGTGCTCCCATCATCAACCACAATTATTTCATATCCCCGACCATAACAGTTCATTACTTCGATAATTTCATCAAGCACCCCTCCAATATTTTCTTCCTCATTATACACCGGCACCACTATACTTATTTCTATATCTTTTTTCAGTTCCATGGTGTTGTCTCTGGAATTTGTTTGTTAATGAAATTTGAAGTTTATTTTATCATGATTTCGTTCACAAATTACTTTTTTCTAATTTCAAAATATATTTTTAAATATTCTTTTCGGAAGTAAATAACTCTTCCACTTGTTTTTTTAATGGATATAGTGACTGCATGTATTCGTTTTTGTCGAGGGTTTGGGTGCTTTCTTCTATCCATTGTAATATCTGGTTGATAACATGATGTCGCCAGTATCGTGCCGGACGGGATAACTCGTCGCGTAAGTATTGAATGTCCCGCTGAAGGCTTTTACGCACTTCTCCATCCAGCGGTGTCAAATCGGCTTCTATAACTAATTGTTCTATCGTTTCCAAAATCTCTGCGGTTTCTTCTTCTATCCCTTCGGGGAATGGTGGAAAAAGGCGGTCAAATTCTCGTGAATCCTCTATCAGGTCAATTCCTTTGGGAGTAATTCGGGTCGCAACAAAAAGAGGAGGATTATATCCTGTAATTAATTCTACGAAATCTCGGTCGTATAGATAATGAATATTTGCGGCTAATTGTTTTTTATCAATCTTCCCCGATTCTAAAAAGTCTTCAGGACCGAGCATTTCTGTGGGATTTTCAAGATACCGTTCGTATAATTTTTCCAGTATCCACCGTCGAACCGATTTGGGATGATATCGCTTCATAATTGTTTCCTAATAGGTAAGTGATAATTTTCATCGTTAATTATAATAAAGTGATGTTTATTATAAAAAGAGACTTTGGGAATAATCTATTTGTTTGTAAGGAACAGACTTTTATGCTTCCCATATTAGATTTTTTTCTGTTAGTAGAAATGCTTTTTGATGGAAAAATCGTTTGATTGGGAAAAGAAGATATAAATCTGCTCTTATGTCCTGTAAATCATCAACTAATTTTATAATCCCGTTTTTTTAAACAATAAATCGTAAAAAAATCTGTAATGTTTTTTTATTTGTATTGTATGAATATATAGAAAGAAGTAGGGTAAGTTAAACAACAAAAAGTTCAACAAAACAAATAACATAAGGAGATTGTACTATGCTAAACAAAACATTATCCGCAATTCTGGTTGCTTCCCTGATTGTAGTGGTTTCAGGGTGTTCTCCCTCAGGGGATTTGACCAAAGCCATGGCAAATGCGGGTCCTCTTGGCAAATGGATAGCCTCATTGCAAATAGGCGTTTCGCCACGAACGGTGACTTTTACCAAACAGGATGTTCAGGAGCAAAAAGCAAAAAATATTCGTGTATGGGATAGGTTCCCCTTTGGCAGGAAAATAGATTTTACCGTAGTTCCAAAAGATAACTGGGTTACGGTATCGCCAGTTCAAGGGTCAAGTGCAGGTCCCTGGGATCGGGTTTCTGTAGAAGTGAAAGTTTCGACCTCTGTGTTAGAGACATCGGAAACAGCGTTGCCATTAGATTCACTGATTGAAATTAAGACCGCAGATGACATTACAAAAAATGTGAAAGTAAATGTGGTAGAAAAAGGCAATGTTGCCCACCAGATTCGTGAGCGAATCAGAGAGCGATTAGAAGAACTATTCGGCAGAATACGCCAAAATCAGCATGAAGGAAATCCAAATCAAGGGAACCAAGGCGGAAACCAATAGCAGATTGGACAGTAGATATACATAATTAAACACTACAAATTAAAGAATACTGTGAGTAGGGAACAATCTCCCTACTCACGGTATTTTTCTGAGTAGACAAGGATACATTAAGATTTTGAAGATAAAAAAGATTGAAAGTTTTGGATAGAAATATAATTTGTGAGAGAGAAGGACATGATAGTTAAATTTTTCAAAAACATTAATTATGCAGGCAAACCCAAATTTAAAGCCCTTATAGGCTGACGCCACAAAGATTTCAGATTTGTTATAATAGCTTCAGATAGTAAATCTTCTGAAGAACTGTTTTGACGCCACAAAGATTTCAGATTTGTTATAATATTGTGGGTCTCGTTTTAATTCATATATTTGTTTTGACGCCACAAAGATTTCAGATTTGTTATAATTCCCTGTATTTGAAGAAGCAGGGAAAAATTGTTTTGACGCCACAAAGATTTCAGATTTGTTATAATTTGATACAAATGAGGTTGGTATTAGGAACCGTTTTGACGCCACAAAGATTTCAGATTTGTTATAATC
>Ga0116168_1000602_pt1 | contig 33607 bp, 33 predicted proteins | sample AD_UKC129_MetaG_FD_89795 | JGI IMG/M metagenome (GOLD analysis project Ga0116168, IMG submission 89795) | Active sludge microbial communities of municipal wastewater-treating anaerobic digesters from Canada - AD_UKC129_MetaG | ecosystem: Engineered > Bioreactor > Anaerobic > Digestate | place...
CCCCCCCCCTGGAAAGCAGAGTCAGCCACTCCTGCGACGCGGAAGTGACCCCTTTGCCGGTGCCCCCTGGACACTGGATGTCTTTTCATCTTTCCCCAATTCTCTCCGTCCTTCGTTCCGGCACGATTCCTCACCCGTCCCTCCGGGACTTGTTCGCCTAACACCTGGTCTTCCCACGGGCGAACCCGCGGACCATTCTTCTCCCTCCGGGAGAGACAAGAAAGCACAGGTCCCCACAACCTCCCGGTTCCGATTCAAGGCTCGATCTTCAATGCCCTTGACGTTGCATTGAGCATTGAATGTCGGGTGTTGGATGTTGAATGCTCAATTCCCTCCCCGGAATGTTCGATGTTGGAAGCAATACCGGCGATCAACCGCGTGAACCTAAATCGCAAGCGCTTCCTTCTTCCGGTAAGCAAGCCCCTGGAACTGCGCCACGAGGTCGCCCGCGGCGTCCTTCACCTCGACCACATACGTTCCAATCCTGTGATTCCTGGACACCTCGCGGGCTTCGGCCAGGAGTTCGCCCGCCCTCGAAGCTTTCATGAACGTGATGTTCGCGTTGAGCGCCACCGCCACGGTCCCATGCGAATTGGCCGCCGCGGCGAACGCAAAATCCGCCAGCGTGAAGATCGCTCCCCCATGAACGGTTTTCAGGCTGTTCAGGTGCTGCGGACCCAGCGCCATCCGCGCGCTCGCCCGCCCTTCGCTCACCGCCAGCAGCTCGATCCCCGCAAGCCTGGCGTAGTGATCGTTTCCAAAATATTCCTTGATTCGTTCCATGTTGCCGCCCTCAGCGGCCGCCCTTCAACCCCGCCGCAACCCGTTTCTTTTTCAAAATCGACAGCGCCTTGTCCGGATCATCGAACGCAAACACCAGCACTCCCTTTCCCTGCCCGTCCACCGTGAACCCATAACCGTATTTCACATTGATCCCGCTGCCATCCAGCCCGTCCAGGATCGCCGCCAGTTCGCCCGGCCGGTCAGGTACTTCGATGACCAGAACATCGTTGACGCGGACTGCGAACCCGTGGCGCCGCAACAGGCGGCGCGCCTTGTCCGGATCATCCACCACCATCCGCAGGATTCCGAACTCGCGCGTGTCCGCGAGCGAGAACGTCCGGATGTTGATCTGCGCCCCGGCCAGCAACCGGCACGGCTCGCTCAGCGCGCCGGGCTTGTTTTCCAGGAAAACCGAAAGCTGTTTCCATCTCATAACCGCCTCTTCAGAGAACGCGTTTGTCAATCACCCGCCGCGCCTTGCCCTCGCTCCGTTGCAGCGTGCGCGGCGCCACCAGTCTCAAGGACGGATGCAGCCCGGTGACACTCTCGATCGCGCGCCCCAGTTGCGCCCGCAACTGTTCCAGGCCGCCGACCGTGTCGCTCAGCACCTCCGCCGTCACTTCCACCTGCACTTCCAGGGTGTCCAGCCCCTTCATCCGATCCACCACAATCTGATAATGCGGCAATGTGCCTTCCACCTTCAGCAACGCCGCCTCGATCTGCGACGGGAACAGATTCACGCCCCGCACGATCAGCATGTCGTCGCTGCGCCGGCCGATCCGCCGGATGCGCCGCAGGGTCCGCCCGCACGCGCATCGCGCCGGTTCCAGCGCGGTGATGTCCCGCGTGCGATAACGGATCATCGGCATCGCCCGCTTGCAGAGTGCCGTCAACACCAGTTCGCCCTCGGTCCCGTCCGGCAGCAGCTCCAGCGTCTCCGGATCGATGATCTCCGGATAGAACAGGTCTTCGAAAATATGCGGCCCGGCCTGGTGCGTGCATTCCATCGCGACCCCCGGCCCGGCGATTTCCGACAGGCCGTAGATGTCGAATGCCCGGATCCCGCCCGCCGCTTCAATCCGTTGGCGCATGTCTTCGGTCCATGGTTCGGCCCCGAACACGCCGATGCGCAACGGCAGCTTGCGAAGGTCAACGCCCAGTTCCGCCGCCCGATCCACGAGATGCAGGAAGTAACTCGGCGTGCAGCAGATCACCGTCGCGCCGAAATCCTTCATGATCATGATCTGCCGGTCGGTGTTCCCGACGGAAACGGGAATGACGGCAGCGCCGAGCGCCTCGGCCCCGTAGTGCGCGCCCAGGCCGCCTGTGAACAGGCCGTACCCGTACGCGTTCTGCACGATGTCGCCCCGGTGCACGCCGCACGCCGCAAAGCTCCGCATCATGGCGCGCGACCAGTCGTCCAGGTCCTCCTGCGTGTAGCCCACCACAATCGGTTTGCCGGTCGTCCCGCTCGAGGCGTGAAAGCGCACGATCTCCCGCATCGGACACGCAAACAGGCCGAACGGATAGTTGTCCCGCAGATCCGTCTTCACCATGAACGGCAGCTTCACCACATCCTCAATCCGGCGCAGATCGGACGGCTTCAGACGCCGCTCGTCCATCCGCTTGCGGAACAGGGCCACGTTCTCATACGCGCGCCGCACCGTCTCCTTCAATCGTGCGAACTGGACTTCGCGCAATTGAGCCACAGGCAGGTAATCCATCGCGCTCGCAGGATGCATCCCGGGGAATTCGCCGTTCTTCATGGACAAAGTCTCATTCAACCGGAAGTGTGGGCCGGCGCGTCGCAGGCGCGCCCGTGCAAGAACGCCGCGCGGTTGGCCTCAAACGACTCCGGCCCAAACCGCTCGCGCAAGACCGCGAGCCAGTCGCCCTCCCCAACCGGCAGATGAACGCTCAACACGCCCAACAACGCCACGTTCAATTCCTTCCGGCTCGACAACCGGCCCGCATCCACAGCGTCCGGCGCGATCACCACGCCACCGGACCGCACCATGTGCCGATGAACCTCCACCTGCGCCGCGTCCAGCACCAGCAGGTAGTCGGCTTCGCCCGCCGGCACCATCGGACTGAACACCTGCCGACCGAACCGCACGTCGCTCGTCACCGAGCCGCCCCGCTGGCTCATGCCTTTGATCTCGCTCTTCTTCACGTCGTAACCCGCGCGCGCCAGAGCCTTCGCCAGAATGTCCGAAGCGGTCAGCACGCCCTGGCCGCCGAGACCGGCAACAATGATGTTCGTGACCTCAGCGCGCATGAGCCTCCTGTTCGCAGTCGCGTCGTTCCTGATCGCGGAATCGTTTGACAATGAGAACGCACGGGCGCCGCGCAATGATGACGCAGAGCTGCCGGCTCGCCAGACATTGATCCAGCACGCGCTCGAACTGATCCGAGCCGGCGCGCGGTTCCACCACGTGCACACTCGGCACACCCAGCGCCCGCACCACGTCCTCAATCACAATCCGGTGCGCCGGCCCGTGGTCCAGCGCCCGCCCGGTCGCAGGATGCTCCTGGTGGCCGGTCATCGCCGTCGTCAGGTTGTCCAGCACAATCACCACGTGCCCGTCCTCAGGCGGGTTGTAAACCATCTCGACCAGCCCGCTGATGCCGCTGTGAATGAATGTGCTGTCCCCGATCACACTTACCACGCGCCGCGCCTCCTCCGTCGGCAGCACATGACGCAGTCCCAGCCCGACGCCCAGGCTCGCCCCCATGCACACACACGAATCCATCGCCTCGAACGGCGGCAACGCGCCCAGCGTGTAACAGCCAATGTCCCCCGCCACAATGCAATCGCGCTGCCGCAACGCCTTGAAAACAATTCGATACGGGCAGGCGTCGCACAGTTGCGGCGGTTTCCCCGCAGGCGCCGGCGGTTCCGGCGACGTGTCGCCGTCCAGTATCCGCCGCACCCGCGGTACATTCAGTTCGCCAAACCGGTACATCTCCGCCTTGCCTTCCACATTCAGTCCGGCGGCGCGCAAGGCTTCGACCAGGTACGGATCGCCCTCCTCGACGACCACGCAGCGTTTCACACTGCGGACAAACTGCGCGATCCGTTTCAGCGGCAGAGGATGCGTGAATCCCAGTTTCAGAATCCGCGCTTCCGGCGCCGCTTCGCGCGCGTGCATGAACGAAATGCCCGAAGTCACAATGCCCAGCTCGCTGCTTCCTCCGAGTTCCGTGTTCAACCAACACGTCTCGTTCCACTCCTGCATCTCCGCCAGCTTCCGCCGCAAACGCCGGTGCGCCGGCCGGGCATTCGCCGGAATCATCACCCGCCCCGAAATGTCCCGCTCAAATCGCCCCGGATGCCACGCGGAGTCGTTCAACCGCGGACCCACCAGCGTGTAGCTGTGACACACCCGCGTGGTCACCCGCAACAGCACCGGGATGCGCCATCGCTCGGAAAGTTCAAACGCGGCAAAGACGAAATCATACGCCTCCTGCGAATCCGAAGGCTCGAGCATCGGCACTCCCGCCGCCACGGCGTAGCGACGATTGTCCTGCTCGTTCTGGCTCGACGCCATGCCGGGATCGTCCGCGGAAACAATGACCAGCCCGCCGCCCACGCCGGTGTACGCCGCGGTAAAGAGCGGATCCGCCGCGACGTTCAGCCCCACGTGCTTCATGGTCGTCAGCGCCCGCGCGCCCCCGAACGCCGCTCCCAGCGCCACCTCGAGCGCCACCTTCTCGTTCGGAGACCACTGCGCCCGCCCGCCCAGCCGGGCAAACTCTTCCAGGATTTCGGTCGAAGGCGTTCCCGGGTAACCGGTGCCCAACATCACACCGGCGTGAAACGCCGCAAGGGCGATCGCTTCATCGCCACTCAAGAGTTGCTTCGGAAGCATGCGATTCTATGGCGGGACACGACCGCCCGGAACCGTACCGGACATCGCAGTCGCGCAATTCCCGATGATTACGTACTCTTTTTGGCAGCGGCTCTGCCAAAAGTCGCCCTAATGCTTCCCGATTTTCGAATTCGCGTCAAGAAATGTTCGCGCGGTATTCGTTGAAATCTCAGGTTCGAACCTCAAAATGCAAGGCGGGCGCCTCTTCTTCCGGTGGATATTCGGCGTTCGGGAACTCGGATTTCCTTCGGATTTCTCCTAGGCTGCCGGCATCGCGTCCTTGAGCATTTTCACAAACCATTCCGGCGGACGCATCGGGCGCCCATCGCGATCCGTGAAGGCGTGCACCGTGTATCCCGACACCACCGGCTTTCCGGATTCGCAATGCGTGATTTCGACGTCGAACCGCAACCGTGCGCGGCCCAGGAAGGCAACCGATGATTCCACTTTCAGCAGGTCGTCGTAGCGTGCGCGTCCTTGAAAGTTCAGGTGCGCTTCCACCAGCGGCAACAGCACGCCCTTGTCCTCCAGTTCCGCGTAGGACATTCCAAGCCGGTTCCGCATCAGTTCCGAACGCCCGCATTCGAACCAATCCAGCGCGCGCGCATTGTAAAACGTGCCCATCTGGTCCGTTTCACCATACCGGACTCGCAACTGCATCTGATCCCGCACGCAACCCGTCTCCGCTGGCATCGATGGTTTCATGGCGCCGACATCATTTCCTGCCGCGGGCGCTGGACCGCAGCTCGACGTGATATTGCCAGACAAGGCGCAGCCCTTCGAGGGTAAGATTGGGCTCGACATGCGTGATCTCGCGCAGCCCCGAGGCAATCAATCGCGCGCAACCTCCCGTGGCGATCACCGGCAGGCGCGGCGCCCTGAGTTCCTTGCGCAACCGCGTCAACAACTCCCGCACCAGCCCGCGATACCCGTGCACCGCGCCCACGAGCATGGCCTGCTCGGTGCTCCGTCCGATCGTGCCGCGAATCTCCCGGATGCGAATCCGCGGCAGCAACGCCGTCTTCTCGTGCAGATAATCCGTCATGGCGGAAAGCCCCGGCGCGATGATGCCGCCCACGTACTTCCCCTTTGCATTCACCACGTCAAACGTCACCGCCGTGCCAAAATCCACCACCACCACCGGCGCGCCGCAGTGGTGCCGGGCCGCGACCGAATTGGCCAGCCGATCGGGCCCGATCGTCGAGGGCCGCGGATAATCAATGCCGACACCGCGAAGCGTGCGTGGCGTGAGTTCCAGCACGTCGCGCCGCCACAGTTCCCACGCCGCCTTCAGTACCATCGGCGTCGCCCGGGGCATCACGCTGCACAGAACAACGCCTTCAATCGCGTCGCGCCGGGCAAAACTCAACAACTGATCCCGGATCCGGCTCCCGCTGAACCATTCGGACGTCGCAATGTTCGCCTGCCGCAGCACCCGCCGCCCATCGGCAAGTCCCAAATGCGTGTTCGTGTTCCCGACATCGAAAAGCAGAATCATCCCAAACGAGTATCGGACCTGAAACGCGTTGCAAGCCTTCTCTCTTCGCCCGCCTTTCCTACTTCTCCAGCGTCACATCGCCGCCCGTGATCGGTTCGATCCGGCCATGCTCGGTCCGCAGGAGCAACGCGCCGTCCTCACCCAGCGACTCCGCCCGGCCGCGCACACGCCGGTCTCCGATGCGAATGGTCACCTCGCGCCCGATCGTCGTGCAGGACGCCTCCCACTCGTCCGCAACGCCTTCAAACTCGCCCGCCGCAATCCGCCGGTAGTTCCGGTCCAGCTCCCGCAGGATCGCCACCGCCAGCTCGGGCCGCGACACGCGCTCGCCCGTCTCGATCGCCAGCGACGTCGCCGTCCTGCGCAGGTCCGCCGGGAACGCCTCCGCCTCCACGTTCACGTCCACGCCGATCCCCAGAATCACATACCGGATGTGATCCAGCTCGGCGCTGAGTTCGGTGAGAATTCCCGCCAGCTTCCGGCCGTTGACCAAAATGTCGTTAGGCCACTTGATCTCCGGCTTTAAGCCGGTCTGCGATCGAATGGCCGCCACGAGCGACGCGGCCGCCGCCACCGTCAGTTGCGTCGCCTGCTGCGGGCGCAGGTCCGGCCGCAACAGGACCGAACACCAGATGCCCTGGCGCGCCGGGGAGATCCACTGGCGCCCGAGACGCCCGCGCCCGCGCGTCTGGGCTTCCGCAAACACCGCCACGCCCTCCGGCACGCCGTCGCGCGCCAGCTTCTCAACAATGTCGTTCGTCGAGGTCGTCTGCTCGAACACACGAATGTCCCTCCCGATCACCCGCGTCCGGCCGAGCCGCGCCGTCAGATCGTCGGCATGCAGCGCGTCCGGCGAGCTTCGGAGCCGATAACCGATATGCGGTCCGGCCTCGATCTCGTAGCCGAGCTGCCGCAACTCCTCGATTCGCGCCCAGATCGCCGCGCGGCTCACGCCCAGTTGCTGCGCCAGGTCCGCCCCCGAAACCGAGCCGTCGCCCGCCTGCCGCAACGCCGAAAGGATTTGCGCATCAATGCTCATCGCGCGGGATTCACGTTTCAAAATCCAGGCCGACGTCCACCGCTCTCGCCGAATGCGTCAACGCGCCCACCGAAATGAAGTCCACGCCCGTCTCGGCAATCGCCCGCACCGTCGCGAGACTCACGCCCCCGCTGGCCTCCGTCTGCACCCGGCCCTTGCACTTCTGCACCGCCAACCGCGTCTGCACCAGCGTCATGTTGTCCAGCAGGACCATGTCCGCCCCCGCCTCCAGCGCCTGGTCCACCTGTTCCAGCGTGTCCGCCTCGACCTCCACCTTGAGCGACGGGAACTGCGCTCGCGCGCGCTTCACCGCTTCCGCAATGGGATTCGGCGAAACACCCCGCAGCGCCGCCAGATGGTTGTCCTTGATCAATACCATGTCGAACAGACCGAACCGATGATTGCGTCCTCCCCCGCATCGGACCGCGTATTTTTCGAGCGCCCGCCATCCCGGCGTGGTCTTGCGCGTGTCCAGAATCTCCGCGTGAGTGCCCTTCACAGCATCCACGAACTGCGCGGTCAACGTGGCCACGCCCGAAAGGCGCTGCACGAAGTTCAACGCCACGCGCTCGGCCGTCAGGAGCGCGCGCGCCGGGCCGCGGAGCTCCAACAACACCGCGCCCGCCATCACCTGTTCCCCGTCGCGCGCCAGTTCCCGGATCTCGACGGCGGCCGAAAGCTGCCGAAACGCAGCCGCCGCCAAACCCAGCCCCGCCACCACCAGCGGTTCCCGCGCGCGCATCGACGCCCGCGCCAACGCATCCTCCGGGATCGTGGCCAGCGACGTCGCGTCGCCTCCGCCCACGTCCTCCTCCAGCGCCGCCTGCACGGCGCGGCGAATCTCCTCCGGATCGAGTGGTTGCACGCGCCAACGATGGAACAAAGCGCCCGTGCAGAAAAGTGGAAACAATTGTAATCGCCTTCGCCCGCCTCATGGATTAAGACGTGCCCATGCAGATCGCATGACGGCATGGAAATTCTGATTTTCCTTGTTTTCGCCGGACTGGTGGTCGCCGGTATCATCTACGGCAGCATCGCCGCCCGGAAACGGCGTGAGGCGCTGATGCAACTGGCCGCGCGCCTGGGGTTGCGCTTTTCGCCGGCGCGCGACTACGACCTGCCCCGCCGCTTCGGGTTCCTGAACAAACTGTCGCAGGGCAGCAACCGATACGCGTTCAACGTCCTGTCGGGCCGATGGCGCGACCACGACGTGCTCGTCTTCGATTACCATTACGAAACCCACTCCACGGACTCGAAAGGACGCCGCCAGACGCATCATCACTACCTTTCCTTGTTCGTCCTCCTGCTGCCGCTGAGTTTCCCGGAGGTCACCATCGCGCGCGAAGGCATCTTCTCCAAGATCGCGCAGGCGCTCGGTTACGATGACATCGATTTCGAATCGGCGGAGTTCTCGCGCACCTTCTGCGTTCGAGCAAAGAACAGGCGGTTCGCCTACGACTTCTGCAATCCGCAGATGATGGAATACCTGCTGGAGAACCGCGATTTGAACATCGAAATCGAAAACCGCGCGCTGGCTCTGGCGTTCCATGGGCACGTGGACGTCGCTCAAATCGAATCCAACCTCGCCAGGCTCGTCGAAATCCGCAGGCACATGCCCGAATACCTGTTCGCCAACACCTGATATGGAAATCCTGATTGTCCTCGCCGCCGTTATCTTCCTCCCGCTGCTCTGGGTGGTGGTGCAATACAACTCGCTCGTCGCCCTGCGCAATCACATCACCGAATCCTGGAGCAATGTGGACACGGAGTTGAAGCGGCGCTACGACCTGATCCCGAACCTCGTGGCCACGGTCAAAGGCTACGCCGCCCATGAGCGCGAAGTCCTCGAACGCGTCACCGAGCTGCGCAACCGTTGCCTCTCCAACCGCGGCGCGCCGCAGGACCAGGCCAAAGACGAAAACCAGCTCGTCGACGCGCTCAAGCGCCTGCTCGTGGTGGTCGAGAATTATCCTCAGCTCAAGGCGGACCAGCATTTCCTCAAACTCCAGCAGGAGCTGATCAACACGGAAAACCGGATCCAGGCCGCGCGCCGCTTCTACAACGGCAACGTGCGCGATTACCGCAACAAGTGCGAAAGCTTCCCCGGCAATCTCGTCGCGCAGATGTTCCACTTCCAGCCCGTGGAATTCTTCAGCGTGCCGCCGGCGATGAAGGAGGTTCCGGACGTCAGCTTCGGCTGATCAGAATTTGCAGAGCATCCCGATCCGGACGCCCGCGTAGCCGAAACTCTCGAGAAAGTTGTTGTACACGCCGCGCCGCGTCGTGTCCTCCGGCAGGAGGACCCCGCCGACAATCGCTTCTCCGTACACATTGCACCGGCGCGAGACCTGCACCGCCAGGCCGATGTTGGCGCCCACATCGGCCCCATACATGTAGTCCATGTGCAGCACGCGGTCTCCCGTGTCCACGGGAAAACGGTAATCCCAGATCAGCACCAGCCCGCTCAGGGAAAGCCCCGCATACGGTTTCAGAAACACGTGCGCGTCGGTGAAGTAATGGCGATAAAACAGCCCCGTCTCCAGGACGAGCGGGTCATGGACCACATCCTGCGCGAACGTCTTGTCCCTCAGTTCCACCCGGCCGCTCCCGAGCGTCAGCCCGCCCCAGTCCCGCTCGGTTTCGATGAATGAGAAGTTCAGCCCGATCCGGCCGATCGCGAGGTAGTCGCCATTCAGCGCCCAGCCATACGAACCCTGCAACTCAATGGACCCGTCGTAACGATCGTCCGCGTCCCGCCGCGCCCGGTGTCGTTCCACGGATTCACCGGCATCCGACGGAGCGGTTTCAACAGCGCGCGGCGCCGCACCGAACGTATCGTTGGTTTGAGCCGGCAGAACCGGGGTCCAGAACGCCAACAGCACCGCAGAACAAAAGAGCATTTTCATGAGTGGAGAACATCCGCCGCCCGCTGTTCGCCGCCAGAAAACACTCCCGCCCCATTCCGGTCAAGCCCTGTCGATTTACGATTGACGATTTACGATTGACGCCATGGTGAAGCCATCGGCCATTGCACTTGTATTTGTTCCGGTGGGGCGAGCGTCCCCGCGAGCCATTGTCGGATGACCCCTGCCCCCCCGATCCAACTCACGCCCTCGCTCACAACACAGTTTTAGCGTTTCAACCTTTCAGCATATCCCCAGGTGGGCGAGCAGCCTGGCACGCCGAAACTGAGCGAAGGCGGGTCCTCGCGCTTACCAGGCCGAAGCCGTCACACGACAAGCCTGGCACGTCCCTCCGCACATTCCCCCACCAGGACCGGATGTTGGAGGCCCCGCCGTTGGGGCGCGGCATGCAGGAGACTGGCTTGCAGCCCCGAAGCCTGCGGAGCCTCACGCCCCTCAAAGGGCCCCCAATCGCAAATCGTCAGTCGTAAATCGTTAATCCAAAAAGAGAGGCCCGGTTTCCCGGGCCTCGTGTGTGATTGTGCCGAAGCTGTCCCCGTCTTAGTACCGGTCGCGCCGGCCACCGCCGCCGCTGAAGCGGCGTCCGCCTCCGCCTCCGCCCGGGCGTTCTTCACGCGGGCGCGCGATGTTGACGGTCAACGCGCGGCCGTCCAGTTGTGAGCCGTTCATCGCCGAGATGGCCCTCTGGGCCTCTTCCGGCGTGCTCATGGTGACAAAAGCGAACCCGCGCGGGCGCCCGCTCATCTTGTCCATCATCAGGTTGGTTTCGAGGACCGTTCCATGCACGGCGAATGCGTCCTGGAGGTCGTTTTCCGTAGTGTTGAAGGAAAGATTTCCTACAAACAGTTTGTTACTCATACTTTTCTGTCTGGCGCGGCCTGTTCTGCTTTCTGAGACTGTTCCCGACTGCCGGGTCTAAAATCACCACTGAACGAAGTTCACCTGAGGAGATTCACCATGCCTTGAAATCACAAGTCGTTTGCCAGATTGCGACTAGAGTCCTTCATTTCCGGCTGATTGCAACCTTTATTTTTAATTATTTTCACAGCAAGAATCGGGTGGGGCACGGACCCCATCCGTGCCACTCTTTCACCATGAACGATTACGAACGTGTCGCTTCGATTATTCGTTACCTGTCTGCGCATCAACAGGAACAGCCGGGCCTCGAGGATCTCGCCCGGCGTTTCCGCCTGAGCCCGTCTCATCTGCACCGGCTGTTCACCCACTGGGCCGGCGTCACTCCAAAAGACTTCCTCCAATGCCTGACCGTCGAACATGTCAGGAAATCCTTGCAACGTGGACAAAGCGTTCTGTCGGCCGCCTTCGATGCCGGACTCTCGGGGCCGGGACGCCTGCACGACCTCCTCGTCACGCTGGAAGCCGCTTCCCCCGGCGAACTCAAGTCCGGCGGCGCGGGCTGGACCATTCGCGCGGGCTTCGCCGACAGCCCGTTCGGCTTGTGCCTGCTGGCGGAGGCGCCGCGCGGGATCTGTCACCTCGCCTTCGTGGATCCGGGAGACAGGCGATCGGCGTGGCAGGAACTGGTGGATTCATGGCCCGCCGCGCACATCGTTCGCGACGACAAGGCCGCCGCGGAACACATTCGGAGAATCTTCACCCGGCCCGCGAATGGCGCGCCCCCGGTGCTCCGCGCGTTCGTTCGGGGAACGCCGTTCCAGGTGCAGGTCTGGCGCGCGTTGCTTCGCATTCCGCCCGGTCAACTGGTGTCCTACGGCCAGATCGCCTCATCCATCGGCCATCCCACTGCCTGCCGAGCGGTCGGCGCCGCCGTGGGCGCCAACCCCATCGCCTACCTCATCCCGTGTCACCGGGTGATTCGCGAAAGCGGCGCCGTGGGCGATTATCGATGGGGTTCGTTGCGGAAACAGGCCATCGTCGCGTGGGAAACATCGAGGCGTAACGCCTCCCATGGCGAACCCGTCGAGCCGATGAAGGCGTCCCGGCTGGACTGAAAAAGCAGGCGCTTTCCGCCCTGCGGCTGAATGAATCAGGCGCGCTTGCGCCGCGCGACAAAGAGCATGCCGCCCGCGAGCGCGACCAGCGCGAACGCCGACGGCTCGGGAATCAACAGCGCGTTGAGCCGGGCCTGGAGGTCCTGCTCCGAAAGCGCCGCCCCTGTCAGCGCCAGATTGTCAATGCGGCCTTGCAGGAACTCCTGCGTCCCATTGTTGAAGACGCCAATGCCGAGAACGCTGCTCCCGGTCCAGTCGCCCTGGAACGTCGTCGAATCCACAAGGTGGGTCAGGGTCGGGTCTCCGCCGGACAGATTCGCGAAATACCAATCCACCGTCGTCTGGTTCGCCATGCTGTCATATTGGGCGACCACGGCAAGATAGTACCAATCGCCCGCAACGTAATCGAAAACCGCAGGCCGATCACTGAACGTGTCCCCAAATGTGGTCGTCACGCGGTTCGCAGGCGTGTCGGTCTGCATCATGAAATACGCGCGTCCGCTCGCCGGACGGGCGGACAGGATATAACTGACGTCTCCCGCGGCTTGAGGGGCGAATTCGTCCAGTTGAAATACGGCTTCCGCAGTCACCGTTCCGGGAACGGTCGTTGCGCCAGAAGTGATCAATCCCGCGCCAACACGGCGCGCCCCGGGCTGATACGACGGCTGATATGCCTGGCTGATGCCGTCAAACCCAGGCACAAACATGATGTCGTTGACGTCACCGCCGTCGGCGCCGCCCTCACGCACCAGGTTCAGGCCCGCCGGGCCGGAGTCCGCAAGGCGCGTCGTGTCATCGATGCCTTCGAACTTGTAAAGATGGAGCAGATTCGGGTGAGCCGCCTGAAGGAGCTCAAGGTCGGCCAGCGTAGCGCGGGCAGCAGGAGCCACGGACAGCACAGCCACACCGAAAAGGCCGAGAAGGATAGCGCGGGTTTCCATGGTTCTGAATCGTTGGGTTCGGGTTCGACGCGTGTTTACCACGACGAACTTGACCTTAACAACACTTTTCTCGAAGGCCCGGCTCGTAGGGCGTGTCTCCGCCACCGTTTCCTAACTCCTTCTCCCCCAACCGCAGAGAAGGAACGTCGATCCTCTACTCTCTGTTCGCGGCTCGGATTTTCTACGGATGGCCGGATGTGCTTCCAATGCCGTTCCCGCGAGTCATCGGAGAATGCAACTCACGCGCCGGCGTTTGGCGGGCACCTCGGGATAACACCCCCGTTGAACAGCGCCGCTCCCGCTGCGTTATTCCTCCATGCCAGTACGATCGAAAAAGCAACAAATGGCAGCCGGCGCCGCGCTCTCGGCAAAACGCGGACGACGCAGCAAAGCCTCGCTCAAAGGCGCGTCTCGCAGCATGTACGAGTCGATGAACGAACGGCAACTGCGCGACGTGGCAAAGACCCGGCGCAAAGGGTTGCCGCGAAAAGCAAGGCGGCGATAAGTTCGACCCGACAACGCCTGCGCGACGAGTTCAGTTCAAAGCCACCCCGCGCCGGATGTAGGTGGGCACATCCAGGTCTTCGCCCTTGTGAATCGTCGGCTCGCTCTTGTCGAAGCGTCCCTTGGAAACAATCTCAAGCGGCAACTGGCCCTGCCGCAGACGGGGTCCCGTCCGGGTACCGCGCCGGCCCCGGGTTCCTGCACCTCCCGCAGCCTCTTCACGCCGGTCCGCCGCCGAATCCGATGCCTGCGACACCACGCGCGCATGACGCCGCGACTCCGCCGCATGCGGCAATGGACTCACCGGCGTCTCCCGGATCATTCCGGCCGCATGCTCGGACTCGTTCAGGCCTGCGCGCGCCGCCAGCGACTCTGTCTTCTTCGTCGCCACCAGCGTCACCGAGATGCGCCCCTGGAAACTGTCGTCCAGGGCGGCCCCCATCAACACCTGGGCGCGCCGGCACTTGTCGTTGACGTGTTTCATCACCGTGTTCACCTCGGCGATGGTCAGGTCCGAACCGCCGATGATGCTGACCAGGACCGCGTCGGCCTCGCTCAGAATCGCCCCCGAGTCGAGCATGGGATGCGACAGCAGCTTTTCAACCACGCCGGCCGAGCGCGCCGGGCCCGAGGCGTCGGCGGTGGCGAAGAACGTCTCGCCGTGCGCCCCGCCGAGAAACGCGCAGAGATCATCAAAGTGAATCTGGATCAGCGCCCGGCTGGTCATGAGCCGCCAGACTCCCGCCGCGCACTCCGCGAGCAGCTCGTCCGAAAGCCGGAACGCATCCACGACGCTCGTGTTTTCGTCCATCAACCGGAACAGCTTCTGGTTAGGCAGACAGATCACGGCGTCGGCCACCGCCCGGAGCTCCTCCAGGCCCTGTTGCGCCTGGCGGATGCGGCGGTTGCCCTCGCAATCAAACGGCTGGGTCACAAACGCCAGCACCAGCGCGCCCGCGTCCTTCGCCACCCGCGCCAGGTACGGGCTGACGCCGGTGCCCGTGCCGCCCCCCAACCCCGCCAGAATGAAAACGCTGCGCGCGCCCGCGCACGCCGACTTCAGCAGCGGAAGGTTCTGCTCCGCGGCGTCGCGCCCCCGTTCCGGGTCCGCTCCCGTTCCCAGCCCGCGCAACGGACGCGATTCGAGGCAGAGCGTCTCCATCCCCGCGCACGACTCCAGCGAGCCGGCATCCGTGTTGACGGCGGCGAAGACGGCGCCCGTGGAGATCAGTGGCGCGGTCTGCCGCAGGAGATTCAATCCCGCGTTGCCGACGCCAAAGATCTTCAGCGGCACCGCTTGCGGCGGCTGGGGCGTTTCCGGTTGCGACGCGTTTTCCATAACGATTCCTTTCTAGCGGCCGAAGATCCGGCGGAGACCGTCGGTCAGCCCGATCCGGCCCGGGCGCTTGCGTTGCTGGAAGGAGCCGAACTTCACGAGCCCGATCGCGGCGGCGAACTCCGGCTGGTCGAGCGCGGATTTCAAACCGCTGATCGAATTCGTCCGGCCGATGCTGACCGGCATGCCGAGAACGTTTTCAGCCACGCGCGCGATGTTGGGAATGCGCGCGCCCCCGCCGCAGAGGAACACGCCGGCCCGGATGTAATCGAACAGTTCGAACTGTTCCAGATCCTGGGCGATCAGTTGAAAAATCTCCTCGATGCGCAAGGCCATGATGCGCCGCAGATTCTCGAGGTTGACCGTCTTGAGCGGCAGGCCGACCTCGCTGGTCAGGCTGAGATTCTGCCCCTTGCATTCCTCGTCCACCACCGCCGACCCGTGCTCGATCTTCAACTGCTCCGCCCGTCCGAGCGGCACCTTGAGGCCGTAGGCGAGGTCGTTCGACACATGATCACCTCCGACGGCGAGCACGCCAACGTGCTTGATCACGCCGTCCGCGTACACCACGTACTCCGTCGTGCCGCCTCCCATGTCGATCACCAGCGCCCCGAGTTCCTTCTGCTCGTTGGTGAGCAGCGCCAGTGAAGAGGCGAGCCCCGTGAAGACGATCTCGTCCACCTCGATCTGCAGGCCTTTGACCGAGCGGATGGCATTCTGAAGCCGGTTGAGATTCCCATGGACCACATGGACGTCCACCTCGACGCGGGAACCGAGCATGCCGACGGGATTCGTGATGCCGTCCTGCCCGTCAACGAGAAAATGCTGTCGGATGGCGTGAATGACGTGGTTCTGCGCCGGGAGATTGATGGTCTTGGCGTTCTTGATCACGTCCTGCACGTCGTCCTCGGAGATCTCGCGGTCGGCGGAAACGATCGGGTGCACCCCGCGGTTGTTGAAACCGCGGATATGGCCGCCGGTCACGCCGAGGTAAACGCTGCGGATTTCCACGTCGGCCATGTTCTCGGCCTCGACGATGGCGTTGCGGATGTCCTCTTCGGCTTTCGGGGCGTCGCAGATCTCGCCTTTGCGCACGCCGCGCGAGCGCGCTTGGCCGAGTCCGACGATGTTCAGCGCGCCGTCGGCGTTCATCTCGCCGACAACGGCGCAGACCTTGGACGTGCCGACTTCCAGGCCGACGATGATGCTCGAGGAATCAAACATTTCTTCTTCGGGGTCGAGGTGGATCAGGAGTTCTCTGAACGGGAGGCGGAGCGACAACGGCTTCCTGTATCCGAAGGGGAGCGTTGTCGCTCACGGCGAGGTCGAGACTCACGATGGTCTTTCGATACCGCGCGCACTCTTCGTACACCTTCTGCCAGCGCCGCAACTGCCGGTCGAAATCCTTCAATCCAAACGTGATCTGGCTCCCCTCGTCGGTCGTCACGGTCAACACGGACACCGAGGAAACGTCGATTCGCCGCAACTCGGTCAATCCCGCCATCGGGGAATTCTCAAAAGCCCGGATCAGTTGCAGGGCCGACTGCACGGGAGCGGATTCCAGCCGGCGCCCGGGCTGCAGTTCGGCCGTGTTGATGCCGGAGATGGCCGGCAGCCGGTCGCTCGGCGCCAGCAACGGCACCGCCCGCTGCCGCGGATCCAGCGGAATCATCACATAGCCGTCGATGTCGAGCTCGTACACCACCAGCTCCAGCCCCGCCCCGCCCGGACGCTGGCGCGGCACATTGACCTGCGCAACGGGTTCCCGCTCCGCAACCCGAATCCGCAAGGTGTCCGGCAGAATGCGCTCGATGGAGACGGAGCTGATCCTCGGTACCAGCTCGAGATCGCGCTGGACGCGGGCAAGGTCGAGCGCGAACAAATTGTCCCCGGTGCGGACCGAACTCCAGCGCCGCAGTTGTTCGGGTGAAATCACGCCATCCGTGTAAATGTCGATCTTCCGGATCGCAAACGAGCTGTTCTGGTACACGAGGCGGTCGAGCACCCATTCGCCGGCACGCCAGAACAGGAACAGGCTCACAAAGGTGCCAACAATGACCGCAAGCGCAGTCGCCAGCATGCGCGCGCGCGCCTTCGCTGCCACGCTCGATCGCACCTTCACGTCGAGCACCTGGCCGCGGCTCAATCTTCTGTTTCTCGCCTTTCGCTTAAACCACATGACCGTTTGTCACCTTCGCGGCCGATCGGCCGCGCTTCCACGCCATCTCGATCATCCGCTCGCACAGCTCCGCATACCCGATCCCAACCGCCGCCGCCGCCTTCGGCAGCAGACTCGTTTCCGTCATGCCCGGCAGCGTGTTCACTTCCAGCACCACCGGCTCGCCCTCCGGCCGCACCATCACGTCCACCCGGCCGTAGTCGCGCCCGCCAACACTCCGGAACGCACGCAATGCCGCGTCCTGAATCCTCCGCGTCGTCGTCGGGTCGAACTCCGCGGGGCAGAAATATTCCGTGCAACCCGCCGTGTACTTGTTGCGGTAATCGTAAGCACCCACACGCGGACGCACCTCCACAATCGGAAGTGCCGCGTCGTCCAGGATTCCTACCGTGGTTTCACGGCCGAGAATCCGTTCCTCGACCAGCACCTCGGTGTCGTGCCGCAGCGATTCCTCCAGCGCCGAACTCCAGTCCGACTCGCGATCCACGAATTGCAATCCCACGCTCGAACCCTGACGCACCGGCTTGATCACCACCGGCGGCTGCCAGCCCGCCGGCCACGGCGCGTCCTTCGAAGCGATCACCACGTGCTTCGCCGTTGGCACCCCGGCCTGAACGCACCGTTCCTTGGTCAGCAGCTTGTCGAACGCAATCCGGCTCGCTTCCGCATCGCAACCCGTGTACGGAACGCCGAGTTCCTCCAGTTGTCGCTGCACCGTCCCGTCCTCGCCATACGTGCCGTGCAACGCGAGGAAAACGACGTCGATCCCCTCCGGCAGCGTGAATGTGCCGTCGCGCGGATCCACTTCATTCACCCGGTAGCCCAGTGACCGGAGCGCGCGCGCCACGCCGGCGCCGCTGCGCAGCGACACCTCCCGCTCCGCACTCGGGCCGCCCGCCAGAATCGTGATGTTCAGCTTCGCGCCCACTCTAGTCCTCGCCCACGATCTCCACTTCCGTTTCCAGGTCGATCCCGCGCCGGGCCAGCGCCTGCTCACGCAACAGCTCGATCAGCTTCAACACATCGCGCGCCGTCGCGCCGCCCTCGTTCACAATGAAATTGCCGTGCTCCTGCGAAACCACCGCCGCTCCCACGCGAAGGCCCTTGCAGCCGAGTTCGTCGATCAGTCTTCCCGCGGGCACGGTGATGGGATTCTTGAAGATGCACCCGGCGCTCGGGGCCGCCGGCTGCGACGCCCAGCGTTTCCGGCTGAACGCGAGCATCCGTTGCGCGATGGCCTCCTGCGAATCCGGCCTGCCCTCAAACACCGCCGCCAGCGCAATCATTCGCTCCAGCACACCGCAGCGGCGATACGTCACTTCCATTGCGGACGGCGCCATTTCACGGATCTCCGCCGCATAATCCATGACGCGCACCGCGGCCACGATGTCGAACGTGGCGCTGTTCATCGCTCCCGCATTCATCCGAAGCGCGCCGCCCACACTCCCGGGTATGCCCTCCAGAAACTCCAGTCCGGACAGCCCATGGCGCCTGGCCGCAATCGCCACATCCTTCAACCGCGCCCCCGCTCCGCAACGAAGGCGGTTCCCATCCAATTCGATGCCGCTGAAATGCGGATGCGCGAGGCTGATCACCACGCCACGAAAACCGCCGTCGCGAACCAGCAGATTCGAACCGCGGCCCAGCACCAGAAACCGCACCGCCCTCGCCGCGCAAAACCGGATCACCTCCGCAAGGTCGCGCTCGGACGCGGGCTCCACATACACGTCCGCCGGCCCGCCCACGCGCAGCGTCGTGCGCCGCGACATCGGTTCGTCGCGGCGAACCAGCGTTTCGGACGAAACGCGGCGCCTCAGTTCGTCTGCGCAAGGGCCGGCCGAATGCACCGGCGCCATCGTATCAATCCGTGTCATGCCATGGAAAATGTTTGATGTTCGTCCGGCTCCGCGAAACCCGGGCCCCCGCGACGAGCCGCCGGCGTCTCCGCGGTCAACCATGCCATCCGGGCGAGGATCGCGTTCGCGATGTTTCGCGCGGCGTTCGGCCTGTGCCACTCGGCCAGCGCCGCCTGCATCCGGATCCGCGCCGCTGTGTCCAGGGCCAGTTCCAGAACGGCGCGTGTGAGCGATTCCGGCGTGGCCGACCGCTGCTCCAGGACCCGCGCGGCACCGGTCGCCTCGAACGCCCGCGCGTTGTGCAACTGGTGATCATCCATTGCAGTCGGGTAGGGAATGAGCACGCTCGGCACGCGCATAGCCGCCAGTTCCGCAAGCGACGACGCCCCCGCGCGGCTCACCGCCACCGTCGCCGCCCCCAGCGCCAGGTGCATCTCGGGAAGAAACTCGCGCACAACCGCCGCAACACGTTCCCGCGCGCAAACCTCCCGCACGCGCTCAGCGTCGCCGCCGCTCCCCGTCAGATGCAACAACTGCAATTCCGGCAGTGCCGCAACAATTCCCGGCAATGCCCGCATCACCAGCTCGTTGATCGCCCTCGCGCCCTGGCTGCCGCCCATGACCAGCAGCACAGGACGAGCCGGATCCAGCCCCAACGCCGCCCGCGACGCCGCGGCATCGCGCGCCGCAAACTGCGGACGAACCGGCGTGCCGGTCCAGACCGCTCGCTTCGCCCCCAACCGCTCCGCCGCATCCGGGAAACCGACAAAGGCCTCGTCCACAAAGCGGGCCAGCCAACGGTTCGCGCGCCCGGGAATCGTGTTCGACTCATGGAGAAACGTCTTCGCCCCGCGCCGTCTCGCCGCAAGCACCGGCGGCGCGCTCGTGAAACCGCCCATCGCCAGCGCCGCCTCCGGGCGCGCCTCGCGAAACAGGCGGGATGCCATTCGATACGAACGCACAAAGCCGCGGACAAAGGCCAGGTACCGCCCCTGGACAAGGCCGACCGCCGGAAGCGTCACGACATCCATCCCCCGCGCCCCTCGCACCGCCTGCTGATCCACTTCCTTCGGCGAAATCAGCAGGGTCACCGCGCATCCGTTGTCCAGGAGCTGCTGCGCCACCGCGAGTCCGGGGAAGAGGTGCCCCCCCGTGCCGCCGCACGCAATCGCCACTCTGAATCGCGCCGATGTCATGCCGTTCGCGCCTCCCGCGCCTCGCTGCGCGTTATGGCATCATCCGCAATTCGGGCATGGCGGGCGATGCTCACCAGCAGGCCCACGCACGTCAGCATGGCCAGCAGATTGGATCCTCCGTAGCTGATAAAGGGAAGCGGCAATCCCTTGTTCGGAAGCGCGCTCGTCACGACGCCGACGTTGATGAGAGCCTGCAAGCTGATCAGGAGCGTGATCCCCGAGGCGAGCAACATGCCGAACGTGTCGCGTGCGCGACCCGCAATGAAAATCCCGCAACACGCAATCACCACGAAGCCCAGCAGAATCAGCAGCGTGGCAATCAACCCCAGCTCCTCCCCGATGATCGACAGGATGAAATCCGTGTGCTGCTCCGGAACAAACAGCTTCTGCCGCCCGTTGCCCAGGCCCAATCCCCTCCATCCCCCCGCCCCCAGCGCCAGCATCGCCTGGTACGCCTGGAACCCCGCCCCTTCCTTGTGCTGCTCCAGATCCAGCCAACTGAGAATCCGGCGCATCCGCATCGGATCGTGCCACAGCGAAACCGCCAGCCCCACGACACCCATGACCATCGGCGGAACGAAATACTTCCACCGAACACCCGCCACCAGCAACACTCCGCAGGCCACCGCCGCCAGCAGAACCGTCGTGCCGCGGTCCGGCTCGACAAAGATCAATCCGAGAACGACGGCGATGAAAATTCCGGGAATGAAAACGCCCCGCTTGAACGTGTGCATGTGCCGCTGGTAACGCTCGCCGTACCACGCGAGCAGCACGATCAGCGCAATCTTCCCCAGCTCGGACGGCTGGAATCGGACTCCGCCGAAGTTGAACCAGCGCCGCGCGCCATTGGCCTTGTGCCCGATCTCCGGCACCAGCACCAGGGCCAGAAGCGCCGCGGCCAGCAAAAACAACGGCAGCGCCAGCGGCTTCAGAATCCGATAATCCACCATGGACACCATCACGAAGAGCACCAGCCCGATCGCGCCCCAGAGCAATTGCATCAGCAGGTAACGCGCGCCGTCCTGCGTCATGCTCGAGCTGTAAAGCATCACCATCCCCAGCGCGAGCAGGGCCGCAACACTACAAATCAACAGCGTGACCGCCAGTTTCATGTCGGAGCAGTGCTGGTCCCGGGCCGAGGACACCCGGGCCCGCGCGGATCACTGCGCCGGCTGAATCAACGGCGGCGGCGCGTTGGGCGGCGGCGGAATCTTCAGCTTCTGCCCCACCAGAATCTTCGTGGTGGACAGATTGTTCTCTTCACGCAACGCCTGCACCGTCACGCCATACTGCTCCGCTATCCGGCTCAGGTTCTCGCCCGACTTCACCACATGAATGCGTTGCCCCGACTCCGCAACGGTCGCCTCCGCCGGGGACGGCGCCGGCGGCGGAATCTTCAGCTTCTGCCCGATCTGCAACCGCGTCGGCTCCACCCCGGGATTCGCCTCCTGAATCATCTTCACCGTCACACCCGGGAACTTCTGCGCAATACGCGTGAAGTTGTCCCCCGCCACAACGGTGTACTCCGTCGACGTCAGCGCCGGCTGCGGCGGCACCGGCATCACCGCCGTCTCCTGCGGCAGCTCCGGAATCACGTTCGTCGGCGGCATCAGCGCCTCCATCGGAGGATCGATCGGTTGAAACGGCTCCACCACCAGGTTCGTGTCCGCTTCCGTCTGAACACCCGCGTCCCCCTCCGGCGGCTTCTGGCAGCCCTGCATCATCAGCAGTGCCATCAGACCGGCAACGTGCACCGACAAGACAACAAACACCGCGAACCGCACGCGCGTGCGGCTCGCATTCCTGCGCTCCAACATGGAGCCCTGCGGGATCAATGGACTGGGATTATTCATTGGGGATTTCTGCGCCGAAGCGCGTCCTTTCTTTGAGGTGTCCTGGGTGGTTCGCCCCATGGTTTTCCCTCAAAAAACCATGAGGCGAAATTCTGCAATTTCCGACGTATTCGGTTTGCGGTTTCAAAAGTCTCAAAAACTGCCGTTTATATTGGGGTTCGCCACTGCCGCACCCCTACTAATTGATTTCACTATCTGACAAAATCGTTCACCGCGTTGCTGATAGCTCTGAAACTGATCCAAGCTAGAACAAGCTGGTGAAAGCAAAACCGCGTCGCCGCTGACCGCGCACTTCGCCGCTTCGGTCACTGCTTCTAACAATGAATCGGCAAGCGTGCAAGGAGTAAAAAGGCTCCAGGCCGAACGAATTTTTTCACGAGCCTCGCCAATGAGGAACGCGCCCTTCACCCGCTGCGACACCAGCGGGCCGATCGAATGAAAATCGCCGCCGCGCTCCCGCCCGCCCGCTATCAGCCAGATGTTCGGCTGTCCCCCTTCCCCGGAACGCACCGTCTGAAGCGCCTGCTGTAATGCGCCCGTGTTGGTCGCCTTCGAGTCGTTGATAAACTGCACTCCGTCGAGTTCCGCCACGATCTCGCAGCGGTGCGGCAACGGCTCTTCCGCTTTCAGGCTCGAAACCATGCTCTCGAGCGACAGCCGCAACGCTCTCCCGACCGCCAGCGCCGCCATCATGTTCTCCGCATTGTGCGGCCCCTGGACACGGCATTGCGCCGTGTCCAGCAAAGGACCTTCCCAATTCGACAATCGGCTCAGGATCAGTCCGCGATCCAGATACAGATCCGCTTTCGGGTCTTTGGCGCTGAAGGTGATCACCTTGGCCGGAGGATCGGGCAGCACCTCCCGCAGCTCCTTCCAGGCTTCGCTTTGCACAATCGCCCAGTCGAATGCCTGCTGGTGCTCGAACAGCCTGGCATGGACGCGAACATACTCGCGATGATCCGAAAAGCGATCGGCGTAATCCGGATACAGATTCAACAGCACGGCAACGGAGGGCGCGACCGCCCGCGCGGGTTCGAGCTGCAGCGCATTCGCCTGGAACACCAGAAAATCCACATCGGCTGTCTGATCGGCTACCAATCCGATCGGACACCCCGTATGCCCGCCGCGAAGGACCTTGCGATCGTCCCCCGCGAGCATGTGCTCGATCATCCGGGCGGCCGTCTCTTTTCCGTTCGTGCCACTCACTCCGATCGTCAGACACTTCGCGTGCTGCAGGCCGAGCTCGAGTTCGCCGAGAATCGCCACCCCGCGGCTCGCCAGCTCTCGAAGCAGCTCCAGGGACGGCGGCACCTCGGGGCTGATCACCGCAAGGTCAATCGCCTCCCCGGCGGCATCCGCTGCGTTCGCCAGCACACGAACATCCTCGGCGCGCAGGGCCTCGGCGCGCGCGCGCGGCGCCGGGCCGGCAGGATCGGCTGCCACAACCTCGGCGCCCGCGCGGCGCAAAAGCCCGCAGGCGGCCGCGCCCCGCTCGCTCAGCCCAAGCACCAGCACGCGTTTGTTGGAGAAATCAGGCATGCCGCGTCATCGAAGCTTCAGCGTGCTCAACGCCAGCACCGCGCACAGCACGCACAAAATGTAAAAGCGCATTACCACCTGGGATTCGTGCCATCCCCGCTTCTCGAAATGATGATGAATGGGCGCCATGAGAAAGATCCGTCGCCCCGTCCCGAACTTGCGCTTCGTATGCCGAAACCACGCGCGTTGCAGGATCACCGAGACGGCTTCCGCCACAAAAACGCCGCCCGCAATCACCAGCAGAAACGGCTGGTGCACCAGCACCGCAATAATTCCCAGCGAACCGCCCAGCGCCAGCGAACCCGTGTCGCCCATGAATACCTGCGCGGGATGGCAGTTGTACCACAGGAAGCCCAGCCCCGCTCCGATCAGGCCCGCGCAGAATACGGTCAGCTCGCCGGCGCCCGGCACGAACGGTATCTGCAGGTACTCCGCCGCAATCACATTGCCGGCCAGATACGTCACCACCAGAAACACAAACCCCACGATCAGCGTGCAGCCGATCGCCAATCCATCCAGCCCGTCCGTCAGATTCACCGCATTCGAACTCCCGACAATCGACAGTGTCGTGATCAGGATCCCGGCGATGGCGCCCACCTCGATCGGAAACTTGTAGAACGGCACCATGAGCACGGAAACCAGATTGCTCTGGATCACTTCCTTGCTCTCGGCAATCCGGAGCTGGCTGGTCGCCGGCAGTTTCCACAGGTAAATCGCCACGAACAGCGCCAGCGCGAACTGCACCCAGAGTTTCACCTGCGGCTTCGTCCCGTGCCCGCTCTGTTGCGTGATCTTCGCGTAATCGTCGTAGAACCCCAGCCCCGCCAGAACCAGCAACGACAGGAGCGCCAATTCCACGAGCGGATTCCACACGGCCCACAACAGCGTCGTCGTGCTCAGCACCGCAACGATCAGGATGCCGCCCATCGTCGGCGTTCCTCTCTTGAGCACGCGCGCCTCGAGCCCGCCGGCCTGATGCGCCAGATCCTCGTAATCCTGACCGAACTTCAGCTGCTGCAGCCACCGGATCACCCGCGGGCCAAGCCACCAGCTCAATACCAGCGCCGTCACTGCCGCCCCCGCCGACCGCACCGTGATATACCGAAACAACCGGAGCGCCGACAGCCGGTCCACCCACTCGGTCCCTTCCGCCCATTCCAGCAGTTTCTGACTCAAAAAATAGAACATGGAATTCTCGCCTCATGCCAGACCCGCACCCTCCCGGCCTTTGCCGGCTTTCAACAGCTCCGCCACGCGCTCCAACCTCGACACTCTCGACGCTTTCAGCAACAGCACATCGCCGGACTTGACAAAACGCCGAACCGCATCCGCGGCCGCTTCCACTTCCAGAAATTCCAGCACGCGGTTCAATCCCGCGCTCCGCGCCCCGCGCGCCATCACGGACGCCATCCTCCCCACCGCAAACAACTGGTCCACGCCCGACTCCGCCGCGCAACGGCCCACGGCTTCGTGCTCCGTTTCACTCGCCGCTCCCAGCTCCGCCATCTCGCCCAGCACTGCAATGCGCCGCCCCGCGGCCGGCATGTCGCGCAACGTCTGCAACGCCGCCGCCATCGAATCCGGATTCGCATTGTAGGCGTCGTCCAGCACGCGAACCCCGTCGAACTCCCAGGTCTGCATGCGCATGGCCGGCGGCGGACACTCGGCCAGGCCGCGCTCGAGGGCCGCGCGGTCCAGGCCGAGTTCCGCACCCACCGCCAAAGCCAGCAAAGCATTCGTCACCTGGTGGCGCCCCAACAGGCGGATCTGGTACTCGCCCCCGAGATCCGGACGGGGCGCCGCCACGCGGAAGCGAACGCCCGCTCCGTCCACGCGCACGTCGGTCGCGCGCCAGTCGTTCCCCCGGTCCAATCCCACGCGCACCACCGCCGCGCTCGATCGCTTCGCAATCGAACCGGCCCACTCGCCGTCGCCGTTGATGAACAGCTTTCCGTCGCCCGGCAGCAGTTCGGCCAGCGTTCCTTCCTCCCGCGCCACGCCGGCCAGCGTTTCGAAAAACTCCAGGTGCTCGCGCCCGATATTCGTGATCACCCCGTACCGCGGGCGAATCATCCGGATCAGCGGCGCCAGTTCGCCCGGATGGTTGGTTCCCGCCTCCAGCACCGCCACCTGGTGCGACCGCTCCAGCCGCAGCAGCGTCAACGGCACACCAACATCGTTGTTGAAACTCGCTTCGCTGGACAGCGTGTTGAATTTCTGCCGCAACACCGACGCCAGCAGTTCCTTGGTCGTCGTCTTTCCGTTGGACCCGCCCACTGCGATGATCGGCAGATGGAACTGCCGCCGATACTGGGCGGCAATGCTCCCGAGCGCAGCGCGCGTGTTGTTCACCGCGATCACCGCGCAGCCGGGAAGCTCCGGAACCGGCCGGCTCCGGTCCACAATCACCGCCGCAGCACCCTTCTTCACCGCGTCCGGGAGAAAGGCGTGGGCGTCGAAGCGCTCGCCCGCTAGCGCGATGAACAGGTCGCCCGGTTGCACGGTCCGTGAATCGGTGCAGATGCGGTTGATGGCGAGCGTGCCCGGTCCTCTGACCAGTTCTCCCGAACAGGCTTTGGCTATGCGTTCCAACATGTCTGGTTCCACTGCTTCAGCGCAAACGTGACGGTGGCAACGGCTGCGGCATCCATCTTCATGGCACCTGGGCGGACGGATCCCCCGCGCGAACCATCGCGTCCTGCAGCATCGGGTTCTCCTCGCTGTCCGGGCGCACGTTCAGATAGCTCGCGACCCGCTCCGCCACCCGGCGGAACACCGGCGCCGCCACCGAACCGCCGTAATACCCTTCCTTCGGCTCATCCAGCACAATCGAAATGCACAACTCCGGACGGTCCGCCGGGAAGAACCCGATGAACGACGAAACGTACTTGCCGCGCGCGTACGTCCCGTTCTCAACCTTCTGCGCCGTGCCGGTCTTGCCCGCCACCGTGTAGTGCTCCAACGCCGCTCGCGGCGCCGTGCCGTTCGTCGTGACAACGGACTTCAGCGCCTGCACCATCTGCTGCGCCGTCTCGCGCGACACCACCTGCCGCACGAATTGCGGCGAATAGCGTCCCACCACGTTCCCGTCCGCGTCCTCGAGCCGCGACACGAGCATCGGCCGCATCAACCGACCCTCGTTCGCAATGGCGCACATCGCCATCGCCATCTGCAGGCGCGTCACCGCAATCCCATGACCCATCGGAATCTGCGCAATCGTCACCTTGCTCCACGCGCTGGACTCCGGCGTGTGCACAATCCCGCGCACTTCCCCATTCAGCGGAATGCCCGTCTTCTCGCCAAACCCGAAGGCCGCGATATAGTCGCACAGCCGACGGGCGCCCAATCGAATGCCGATCTTCGCCGCGCCAATGTTCGACGACCTGGCGATGACGTCCAGCACCGACAACACCCGGTACGCGTGGTGATCATGCAAAACCCGCCCGCCAAAGGCGAAGCGCCCGTTCTCGCAGTCGATCATGTCATCGAGCCGTGTCAGTCCGTCATTCAACGCGCCGGACACAACAACGATCTTGAACGTCGAGCCCGGTTCCTCCACGTCCAGAATGATGCGATTGCGCCGCGCGTCCGCGCTGAACGCGCCGGGATTGTTCGGATCAAACGTCGGCAGCGTCGCCATCGCCAGGATCTCGCCCGTCGCCGGCCGGATCACCAGCCCCGAAACGCTGATCGGCCTGTGATCCTCCATCGCCTGCGCCAGCTCCGTCTCGAGTATGTGCTGAATCACCGAGTCAATCGTCAGCACCACGTTGAGCCCGTCGCGCGGTTCCACGTCCTGCTCCCGCAACGCCACAATCTCGCGCCCGCGCCCGTCCGTCTCCGTCAAACGCCACCCGGGCACTCCCTTCAGCTTCGAATTCATCGTCGCCTCGATTCCCTCCCGCCCCGTGATCTCGTGGAGAACATGCCGGTCGATCTTGCGTTCGCTGGTCGTCGTGAACCCGAGCACGTGCGCGGCGAGCGTCTGGTTCGGATACACGCGAATGGGATAGTCCTCGGCGAAGATCGCCCGCTTTCGCAACCCGTTGTAGAAGGCCCGCTCGGCGTCGGACAGCGACTTCTCATCCACCCCGAACGACATCCGGCTCAGGGCGGCGCGAATCTCTTCCCAGGTTTCCACCGGCACCCGCGTCTTCAATCGCACGTAGGCGTTGGTGACCAGTTCCCCGCGCGAATTCCGAAACACGCGCGGCATCATCTTCTCGGCAAGCTGCTCGGCGTCCATCTGAAGGAAGGGCGCCAGCACGCGCGCCACGTCGCGCTGGCGGTCGCCGATCAGCGTCGGGTCCGCGCAAACAATCTTCACCGACGTGCTCGTGGCCAGCAGATTGCCGCGGGCGTCCAGGATGTCGCCCCGGCGCGGTTCAAACAGAAACTCCCGCTGCGTGTTGGCCTGGGCGCGCACCTTCAGTTCCCCATGGCGCATCACCTGGAGGTCCACCAGCCGGTAGCCCAGTCCGCAGAACGCCGCCAGCAGCAACACCAGCAGCATCAGCAACCTTCGATATTGGACTCGTTTGGCCATTCTTTAAATGCCAACCGCCCGTGGCGATCGGTTCCTCACGATCGCGACACGAGCGGCGGCGAAAGGTTTCATCGTTCAGGCGCCTGCGTTCATCCTGTTTCATCTGCCGCGCGCCCGCCCCCGGGCTCGGTTCCTCTCCAACCCGGGTCGCGGGCGGCGGCAACAGCTTCAGTCCACGGATTGCGCGGCGTACTGCCGGTCGCGGACGGGCTCCGACCACTCTGTCACCGGCTCGGGCAACCGCCAGATCTGTGACGCCTGCGGCGGGACCAGCCCCAGGTTCAGCTCCCGCGCCCGCGCCTCGAGCGCCCGCGGCGACGACAGGATCGCCAGTTGGCGCCGGAGCGCTTCGTTCTCGCGGCGCAACGCGTCCAGTTCGCGCTCGCGTTTCCGGATCTGGTCGCCCAACTGCGAGATCTGGCTCTTCTGCCACACGTAACCGACGCCCGAGCCGCCCACCAGCAGGCACAGCACAAAGGCCTTCACCGCCGGGCCAAACCGGATGGCAGCCGATTGATATCGTCGATTTCGAGCCATGCTTCCCAACAGCGGCGGCCCCGGCCTCGGGCGCCTTCCGCCGCGCCTCACAGTTTTTCCAGCACGCGCAAGTGCGCGCTGCGGCTGCGCGGGTTCTCCGCCAGCTCGGCGGGCCCGGGCATCACCGCCTTCCGATTCACCCACTTCAGTTCGGGCGCCCGCGGTTCACGCAACTCCGGAACGTCCATTCCTCCAGTGAACGTGTAATCCCGCGCCCGCGCGCGCCCGAAATTCTTCACCACCCGGTCCTCCAGCGAGTGAAACGTAATCACCGCCAGTCGCCCCCCGGGCTTCAAAAGCGTCACCGCCCCCTCCAGCCCGCGCTCCAATAATCCAATCTCGTCGTTCACCGCGATCCGCAGCGCCTGAAACACCTTCGTCGCCGGATGCGCCTTTCGCCCGCGCCGCGGCGACAGTCGCTCGATCAAATCCGCCAGTTGCCGCGTCGTCTCAAACCGCGCGCTCTCCCGATCCCGCACAATCGCCCTCGCGAAACGCCGCGACTCCCGCTCGCCGCCGTACTCCCAAAAAATCCGCGCCAGTTCCTTCTCGCTCGCATGGTTCACCAGGTCCGCCGCCGTCAACGGCTGCCGCGTGTCCATCCGCATGTCGAGCGGCCCTTCCTGCTGAAAACTGAAGCCCCGCTCGGCCGTGTCCAGTTGCGCCGAACTCACTCCAAGATCCAGCAACACCCCGTCGCACGACCCCGCCGGAACCCAGTCCGCCAGCTCCGCAAATGTCCCGCGCCGAATCTCAAAACGCCCGGCAAACTCCGCCAGACGCTCCCGCGCCGCCTCAATCGCGGCGCCATCGCGATCGCATCCATACAACCATCCATTCGGCGAACTCGCGGCCAATATGGCTGCCGCGTGTCCACCCCCACCGAGCGTCCCGTCGACGTACCGCCCGCCCGGCTTCGGACTCAACATGGCCAGCACTTCCGCCACCATGACGGGCTTGTGGACGAACGTGGCCACGCATCGGTTCCTCAGGATGGCATCAGACCTTGATCAGCTCCGGCGTCTCAGCCACCGGCTGCGCCGGCGGCGGCTCCTCCACCGCCGGCGTCACCGCGACGCGCACCGGCGCCGCTTCCGCGTCGTTCAGGTCGTTCCTCACAACCTTGATGTTGTCCAAAGACAATTCCGTCTGCACCGGCGCGCGACCCGGACGCGCCGGCGTCCGCCGCGCGCGCCACCGGCGCCACCAGCCAACCGGATTCAAAGAACGAACAAAATCCTTCAACCACCCGTCCCCGGTGGGGCGAGCGTCTCGCCACGCCGAAGCTGGCGAAGGCGGGTCCTCGCGCCTGCCCGCCGAAGCCTCGGCCAAGGCGGGAGCCGCCTCCCCTTGCCCCGTCTCCCGAACCCGCGTCCTCTCCAGCTCCTCAAAGCCCCTGATTGCCTTGACCACCGGCATCCGGCGCGTCTCCTTCAACTGCGCCGCCTGTTGCTCGCTCTCGTTCAGAGTCCGGCGCACCGCCTGGAACTTGCCTCCGTCCGTCTGCGACGCCGGGGACGCGCTGTACGGATTATTGGAGGGTGGTCCGAACTTCGGCAGCAGGGCCTTGCGGCGCATCTCGTAGCGGCCGCGCGGCCCATGCAGCCCGATCAAACTCTTTCCACTCGTCAACAATCGTCCAAGGCTCATATCATTCCATCAGTTTGAAGGCTTCCTGCGCCATGATGGCGTCGGAAGCGCGCACGCGTTCGTAACGCTCAGGATTCCAGATCTCGAACCGATCCAACAAACCAACCAATACCGCTTCGCCTTCAATGCCAGCCCGCTTCGCCATCTCCTCCGGCAGACAAATCCGGCCCGCCTTGTCCAAAGCCACCTGAACCGACTCACTCCCAATGAACCGCTTCAACACAACTTTGTTCGGATCGTCGTTGGGCATGGCGTCGATGTCGCGCATCAACTCGGCCATCTCCTGCGGCGGCAACACGCGAAGGCACGGACCTTCCTGGTGCTTGGGCCAAAGAATAAGTGTGAACTCCACTCCCGGCTCAGCCGGCCGCCACTTCGCCGGGATCTGGACGCGACGCTTCTCATCCACCCCATGTCGATAGAGCGAATTGTAATAAGTCGGTGCGCCTGTCGCATTTGCGTCCATTTATTCACAACCGGGCAAAACTCACTATCTTGCCCCACAACGCCCCACTTTTAACCACTTTCCCCCACACAGTGTCAACAGGAATCCTGAGCTGTTATTCAAAAGTTATTCACAATTCGGGTCGAATCCGGTCTCCTTACCCTGCGTTAACCTTAACGGAAACAATCGCGGATGCGGACCAGTGATTTCCATTTCAACCTCCCGGAAGAACTCATCGCCCAGTCCCCTGCCCCGCAGCGGGACCAGTCCCGCCTCCTTGTCCTCCACCGCGTCTCCGGTCGCCTCGACCACACTTCGTTCCCGGATATCCAGGCTTTCCTCCGCCCCGGCGACGTCCTCGTCCTCAACGACACCCGCGTCATCCCGGCCCGGCTGCGCGGCACCAACCCGCGCACCGGCGGCAAATTCGAAATCCTCCTCGTCGAAGAAAACGACACCAACGACTGGTGGGCCATGATGCGACCCGGCAAACGCGCGCGCGTCGGAACCGGGATCGCCATCACCGGCCGCGACGCCGACACCGGCATCACCGCCACCGTCATCGAAACGAACGACGAGGGACATCGACGGCTGCGCTTTCGCGGAACGCCGGACATCGCGAAAGCGCTTGAGTTGTTAGGCGAAGTGCCGCTGCCGCCCTACATCCATCGCGACACGCCCCCCGGCGACGCGGACCGCGAGCGTTATCAGACCGTGTATGCGCACCGCATGGGATCCGTAGCCGCGCCCACCGCGGGACTGCACTTCACTGAAGCCTTGCTCGATCGGATCCGGTCGCAGGGCGTTCAGGTCTGTTTCACGACGCTGCACGTCGGCCTGGGAACCTTTGCACCGGTCAAGACGGAAGACCTCGCGGCGCACCGGATGCACGAGGAACGATACGAACTCAGCCCGGCCGGCGCGGAAATGATCACCGCGGCGAAACGCGAAGGCCGGCGCGTGATTGCCGTCGGCACGACGTCCGTTCGCGTGCTGGAAACCCTCGCCGCCGATCCGGGCGGGATCCGGCCGGGTTCCGGCCGGACGAGCATCTTCATCTATCCGCCTTACAGGTTCAAAGTTGTGGACGCGCTGCTGACGAATTTTCATCTGCCGTGCTCGACCTTGCTGATGCTGGTGAGCGCGTTTGCGGACCCGGGCGGTCTGCGCGGCCGCGACCTGATCCTGTCCGCCTACGCGGAGGCGATTCGCGCGCGCTACCGTTTCTTCAGCTACGGCGACGCGATGCTGATCCTGTAGCGTCGCCGTCCCTGGCTGTTGGATAATTTCCATTCGGTGGGGCGAGCGTCCCCGCGCTTGCCGCGCCGAAGCTCAGCGAGGTGGGCTTGCCGCGCCGAAGCTCAGCGAGGTGGGCTTGCCACGCCGAACCCCAGTGAAGGCGGGCTTGCCGCGCCGAACCCCAGTGAAGGCGGGCTTGCCGCGCCGAACCCCAGTGAAGGCGGGCTTGCCGCGCCGAACCCCAGTGAAGGCGGGCTTGCCGCGCCGAAGCGCAGCGAAGGCGGGCTTGCCGCGCCGAACCCCAGTGAAGGCGGGCTTGCCGCGCCGAAGCGCAGCGAAGGCGGGAGCCGTCGCCCGATCACGCCGGTCACACGATTCGCCTCCTCACGTCGTCGTCTACAAGGACGATTTCAGCATTTCAACGTTTCAGCTTTTCCCAGGGTGTTACACCGTCGCCGTTGCCGTTCCTTCGCGCCTTCGCGGCTTCGCGTGAGACAAAGCCTTTCCTCCGTTCCGTGCCCTTTCGCGTCCTTTCGTGGTTACCTTTGCCATCACCGTCCCTTGGACGTTGGATGTTGGATGTTGGACGTTGGATGTTCGATGTTCCCCCTCCACTCCAGGCTTCGCTCCAGCACCTTCTTCCGCTAAAACCTTCTCCCGTTGAAGACGACACGCACAGCCAGCACCCGCCGCGCCTCACGAGAACGGCCTTTCGTTCTCATGAACATGGCGATGACCGCCGACGGCAAGATCGCCACCGCCAACCGCGCGGTGTCGACCTTCAGCAGCCCGCGCGACCACGAGCACCTGCTCGAGCTGCGCGCCACCGCCGACGCTGTAATGGCCGGGGCGCGAACTGTGGATTCCGCGCCGATCAACATGGGTCCCGGCCCGGCGAAGTTTCGGCGCGCCCGGCTCGCCCGCGGCCTTTCCGAATACAACCTCCGCGTGATTGTGAGCCGTACTGGATCTGTGGATCCGAGCGCCGAAATATTCCGCCATCGTTTCTCGCCGATCCTTGTCCTGACCACGCGCGCGGCCGGGAAAGCGCGCCTGGCCCGACTGCGAAAGCTGGCCGACGACGTCTGGATCGGCGGCGCGAAAGAGATCCATTTTCATTCCGCGTTGCGCTGGCTGCGACAGCGATGGGGTGTGCGTCGGTTGTTATGTGAAGGCGGAGGCGAGTTGAACGATGCGTTGTTTCGCGCCGGTCTGGTGGACGAGCTGCATCTGACGATCTGCCCGTTGATATTCGGCGGCCGCACCGCCCCGACCATCGCTGATGGCCAGGGCGTGTCCCGGCTTGCCGATGCCTATCAGCTATCGATCCAATCGATGACCCGCAGCGGCGACGAACTCTACCTCGTCTTCCGCAAAGCGTAATTCCATTGGACCTCTTGTAGCGCACGAGGCAAGAGTGCCCTTGTTCTCTTACCTCTTGAAGCGCACGGCGTCGGGAGTGCCCGTCTGCTCGCCTCCATTCACAGCATGGAGGAGAGGGCGGGGAGAGGAGGCGCCTCTACCGAAATCCGCCCGTCCTTGGGCTTTCGGCCCTCCACTTTCGGATTTCATCCCGGCGTCCCCCCCACGCGCCATAACCAGTCCCATCCACCCATCCTTTTTCTCCCGTTAGGAAATTTGGGGCCACTCGCAGATTCAGATTGATTTCACACTCGGTTGTGACATAAATGTGCCGG
>Ga0116168_1000603_pt1 | contig 33601 bp, 32 predicted proteins | sample AD_UKC129_MetaG_FD_89795 | JGI IMG/M metagenome (GOLD analysis project Ga0116168, IMG submission 89795) | Active sludge microbial communities of municipal wastewater-treating anaerobic digesters from Canada - AD_UKC129_MetaG | ecosystem: Engineered > Bioreactor > Anaerobic > Digestate | place...
TCTGACATCGGTCGGAGATCCCTTCGGGCGTCCGACAGTGATGGATTTGTTACCGCCAATGAAAGCCCGGATTTACCCGGTCGGAAGACTTGACCTGGATACGTCCGGGTTATTATTTTTCACAAATGACGGGGATTTGGCATTGGCATTGACCCATCCCCGGCATTTGGTTGAAAAAGTTTATCAGGCGAAAGTCAAAGGGATACCGTCTCAAGGGACGTTGAAGCGATTGGCAGAGGGCGTTGATTTGGAAGATGGGCGGACAGCTCCGGCAAAGGTTGAAATAGAAGCAGCCGAAAATGGGTATGCTATCGTCAGACTTACCATCCGTGAGGGGCGAAAACGTCAGGTTCGGCGAATGTTGAGGACGGTGGGGCATCCGGTGGTTGCGCTCCATCGGTTGGCCGTAGGTCCGCTTTGGCTGGGTCCGTTGGCTCCAGGAAAAATACGCCGTCCTACGCCGGAAGAATTAGACGCTTTGCTCCAACTGAAAAAACTCGCTATCCGCTGATGGTACGGGAGGATGATAGAACATGGCTTTACGGGCAAAGCTCAGGTTCGATTATAAAGCGGAGAATCGATCCAAACGGTTTTTCTGGCGAAAACGGGATTTGAAAGAGGTTGCTCGGGAAATCCGGGATCAAAAAATTTCCCTCCTTCGAAATCTTCCGTTTCAGGGGATTCAGGTCGCTGAGCTCAATGCGGATCAGGAAGTTTATTTAATACCGGGGGACGAAACTACTCCGGAAACTGCTTATGCACCGGTTGAACTCGTGGTGGAAGCGGATTCATTGGAAGATTTGATGCAACTGACCTTGAACGAGGATTTTCGTAAAATTAAGGTCTTAGAGCCGGATAAACTACAACTTTCCCCTAATGAGATGGAACGGTTTCTCTTTAGAGTCAACGAAGAATATCGAAATGAACTTGCAGATTTCAATTAAGACCGGATTTGCGGTATAAATCTTCAGGAGTCAGGAGACCGACATAGGAATCTAGCGACTTTTGTAAAGAAGGAAGTTAAATATGCCGATTCGCTTTATTTCGCGTCATTTCAAAAAAGATTTAGGAATTGACCTGGGGACTGCCAATTGCCTGGTTTATGAACGAAATCGGGGAATTATTTTACGTGAACCGTCGGTGGTGGCCCTCAGAAAAAGCAATAAAGAAATATTGGCTGTAGGAACCGAGGCCCGTCAAATGATCGGGCGAACTCCCGGAGATATTATGGCTGTCCGTCCCCTTCGAAATGGAGTTATCGCTGATTTTGACGTAACCCGGAAGATGCTAAAACATCTCATCCGTAAAGCGTGTCATGGGAAGGTCTTTGTGAAACCACGGATTGTCGTGAGTATTCCGTCGGGTACCACTGAAGTGGAACGGAGGGCGGTTATCGATGCCACGTTTAATGCCGGGGCCCGGGAAGTATATTTGATCGAGGAACCAGTGGCTGCAGCCATTGGCGCCGGTTTGCCCGTTCATGAACCTGCCGGAAACATGATCATCGACGTTGGCGGAGGGACTACCGATGTGGCCGTGATCTCTTTGGGAGGTATCGTCACCGGCCAATCGATTCCGGTGGCCGGTGATGTGATGGACGATGTGATCGCCCGTTATATCCGAAGGCAATACAATCTGATGATCGGAGAGCGGACTGCTGAGGATATTAAGATTTATCTTGGATCGGCTTATCCTTTGGAAGAGGAGATCGGCTATGAGGTCCGGGGGCGGGATCAAGTCACGGGTTTGCCAAAAATTATTGAAGTTCGTTCCGAGGAAATCCGGGAGGCACTTAAAGAACCTTTGACGGCCATTGTGAATGCAGTACGTCATACCATTGAGAAGACCCCTCCGGAACTGGTAGCTGACATTATGTTTAAGGAAATCGTGATGACCGGAGGCGGTTCTTTGTTAAAAGGGTTTGATAAATTGATTGAGAGTGAGTTGGGAATGCCAGTCCGGTTGGCGGATGAGCCGATGACCAGTGTAGCTCTTGGGACCGGAAAAACATTGGAGCATATACACTTGCTTTCACGGGTCGTCGTAGCGGGGAAAAAGGCGACATCATAAAATACCAACGACACAAGATAAAGGTTGCATTCTTCAATCTGCAGCCTTTTTTCTTGCTTAACCGTCGTGGAATAAATTTCCTTTTTGTTGTTCATTTATTTTGATAATTCAAGAGGATTTTCGGGAGAAATGGTGAATTACTGAAGATTGTGCAAAGGAAAATTATATGTTGGAATGGGAGAGAAAGGGCGAAAAAAGTGAGAATTAAGGTTAGAAGTTGGCAGTGGGGAATTGGATTAATTGCGGCCTTATTAGGGTTGCTTATCGTTTTACAGCTTCGGACGGAATTCAAAATCCGGGCGAAACTTCCCACTCGTCAAGTGAACGAATTGGCGCAAATTTTAAAGAATCAACAGATGCGATTGACCAAGTACGAGAGCGAGATTTCCACTTTGCGGCGTCAATTGAATGATTACGATCGGGATCGGGAAATACTTCGGTTGAAGATGGCGGCCGGGTTAACGCCCTTGGAAGGTCCGGGAATTCGGATCACATTGAGCGATTCCGAAAAAAAGCTGAAAGAATATGAAGATCCGGTATTTTATATTGTCCATTATGATCAATTGGAGTTACTTGTTAATGAATTGTGGGCTGCCGGCGCTGAAGCTATTGCCGTCAATAATTACCGATTGGGAAGCACCACCGGATTTAGCTGTGCCGGAACGACCATTTTGGTTGATACAAGACGCTTAGCTCCTCCTTATATTATTGAAGCCATCGGAGATCCCGCGAATTTGAAAAACGCATTATTGATGCCGGGTGGGTTCGTGGAACAACAGATTCTTTCGTTCAACTTGAAATTTATTATCGAAACCGTTGATCGATTGCGGATCCCGGCCTATAAAGGCAGTATTTCCTTTGATCATGCTACTGCAGCAAAAGAAGAGGGAGGAAATTAGTCGATGCTAATACCGATCATCGGTGCATTGATCGGGATCTTAATCGGTTTGAATCTGCCGTTTGAAATCCCGGTTAGTTTGGTTAAATATACGGCTATCGCCATCCTGGCAGCCTTAGATGCCATTTTGGGAGGGATCCGGGCCCAACTGGGGCAAAAGTTTCTCTTTTCCAAATTTATCAGCAGTTTTTTTGCCAATACCGCATTAGCTGCCCTGCTATGCTATTTAGGCGATATGATGGGTGTGGATATTTATATCGGAGCCGTGGCGGCTTTCAGTATCCGTTTGTTTCAAAATCTCTCCCTCATCCGGGAGGAACTGTTTGATCGGTTCTGGATATGGCGTTCCGGCCGACGTGAAAAAGATATGTAATGAGTTGCGGTATAAGCTGTAACAAGTCATAAGGCAGTAAACATTCATAGTGCTTTATGGCTTTTTTTATGAGTAATGATAATGAGGATTAATGTGGTCCGATTTGGGACAATTTCATGAAATAGTGGGTTATTATGGCAAATTGAGAGGGATTTGTCTTACATTGACGAATATTAAGTAAGGCAGAAAGGAGAATCAAAATTTGCGGATCGCTATTTTCAGCAATTGTTACCAGCCAATGGTTAATGGAGTGGTTGGAGCCATTACTCTGTTGCGTAAAGGCTTTATCGAAGCAGGACATGAAGTCTATGTTTTTGCTCCGGCATTTGATGATTTTGTCGATCATGAAACTGGAATTTACCGTTATCGTTCCGTGGATTTGACCAAAGAGGTCAAATATCCGGTGGCAATTCCGTTTTCGCCGCGCATTCAACGAATTATCGATGGACTGGATCTGGATATTATCCATAGTCATCATCCCTTTGTGCTGGGTCCGCTTTCCAATAAAATTGCTCGACGTAAGCGTATTCCCACCGTCTATACTTTTCATACCCAATATGAACAATACAGTCATTACATACCATTACCCCGCCAGTTAGTTAATACCATATCCCGACATAAAATAACCCGTTTCTGTGAATCGGTGAATCAGGTGACGACTCCGGCAGAGTCAGCCCGTCAAATTTTGATCGATTATGGAGTGACCCGTCCCATTCGGGTGATTCCGAATCCGACCAATATTCCGTTGGAGCCGATAGACGGACGTAAAGTCCGTGAGCAGTACCATTTGGGTGATGCCAAAGTTCTGATCAATATTGGACGAATTGCCCCTGAAAAAAATTTAGGGCTTTTATTGGAATCTTTTGCGTTGATGCTGCGGAGAACGACGGAACCATTGAAATTAATGATCGTCGGGGATGGGCCGGAACTTCCCGCATTGAAACAACTGGCCGGACAATTGGGTATTGCGGAACAGGTTGTCTTTACCGGTATGGTCGAACCGTCTAAGGTGCCGGATTATCTTGCTGCCGCCGATCTTTTTGTGATGACCTCTAAAAGCGAAGTAAAACCCTTATCCCAGTTGGAAGCTTTGGCAGCTGGATTACCGATCATTGCGGTAGCTGCACCGGGAGCCAATGATACGATTATCCATGGAGAAAACGGTTACCTGGTCCAGGATGATTTGGAGGTTATCAGTCGAACGGTTTGTGAATTGTTGGCTGATGTTGAACGGTTGAGCCGTTTCCGTAAGGCTGCACGCCAGTCTGCCGAACGGTATTCCTACCCCCGGATTGCTGCCGAGTATCTGGAGGTTTATCGGGAGACGATGGAAGCGTACAAAAGGGCGGAAAATAGTTAGTTGACAGTGGACAGTTAACAGTAAGCGAATTCAAATGGAAAATTTTAAGTCCAGTTTATTCAATGGCTGTGCATGTGAACCGCGCACTATTAACCTGGAATGTTGAACTGTCAATTGCAAACTGTAAGATGAAAAAGTATATCATGAACTAAAAATAAGCAAGAGGTGTTATCATGCGGCCTTCGAAGGAAGAGTATTATTTGAATATTGCATCTCAGGTAGCTGAGAGGGCAACGTGTTTGCGGCGGAAATTTGGGGCGATTATTGTGAAAGATGATCAGATTATCAGCACCGGTTATGTCGGGGCGCCCCGTGGGACGATAAACTGTTGCGATTTGGGACAATGTCCTCGGGAAGCAGCGAACATTCCTCCCGGCGAACGCTATGAACTTTGCCGTTCGGTTCATGCGGAGGCCAATGCGATCATTCATGCTTCTCGTTTCGATATGTTGGGGGCCACCCTTTATTTAGCCTGCATCGATGCAAAGACCGGCGAGTTTACCCCTCATACCCGGCCCTGTAAGATGTGTACCAGGATGATTATCAATGCCGGTATTGAGCGGGTGATTGTTCGGGAAAAACCGGGTGAATATACGGAATACCTGGTAGCCGATTGGGTTTGGGAGAACAATAACCATCTGATGGAAAACAGCGGTGGATATTGATTTTTAGGTATTTGGTGCTGGGTACTGGGGTTTAGGAGCCGGAAGATAGGAGTCAGGAGTCAGTAGCTTAGTTATTAGAAGACAGAATACAGAAGACAGAATAGGTTCTTGGTACTAGGCTTTAGGTTCTAGGTTCTAGCATTTATGTTTAGGAAGGAACGCATCTGCGTTCCCACCATAACCCCGTACCCAGGACCTGGGACCTCGTACCAAGATTATACTATCAAGACTCATGCGTCATGCCTAAACCGTGTACTGTGAACTGTGCACCAGTCTTAGAATCAGACCCGAAACTATCTCCTGTTTCCTGACTCCTGTCTCCTTTCAGGATTGTTACCTTTTTTTAACCATCCATTATTGTATACATTGCGGGATTGGCAGGATTTTGGGGGATTGGTTACGAATCTGAGGAGAGAATAGAAGAAGTATTAAGCAATCTTTGGAAGGAGCGAGAATGGTGGTTCATACGATTACCTTGATCCCGGGTGATGGGGTTGGCCCGGAACAAACAGCAGCTGCACGCCGGGTGATTGAAGCAACGGGTGTAAAAATCGATTGGGAGGTTCATGAAGCTGGCGAAGTAGCGATGGAAAAATACGGGACTCCGTTGCCGGATGCGGTATTGGAATCGATCCGCCGGAATAAGGTGGCCTTGAAAGGGCCGATCACAACGCCGATTGGTACCGGTTTCCGCAGTGTTAACGTAGCTTTACGGCACGCTCTTAACTTATATGCTTGTGTCCGTCCTTGTAAAACTTATCCGGGTGTTCGGTCCCGTTATGAAAATATTGATTTGGTGATGATTCGGGAAAACAGCGAGGATTTGTACGCTGGAGTCGAATATGACCTGGATACTCCCGAGGCAAAGCAAATTATTGCCATGTCTAATGGAAAAATCCGTGAGGATTCGGCTATTTCGATCAAACCGTTGTCTATTACCGGCTGCCGTCGGATCGTGAAATATGCTTTCGAGTATGCCTTGGCTAACGGCCGTTCTAAAGTGACGGCAGTCGCCAAAGCTAATATTATGAAATTTACCGATGGGTTATTCTACAGAGTAGCCCGGGAAGTTGCTAAAGAATACGAAGGCAAAATCGCTTATGATGAAGTGTTGGTTGATGCCATGTGTATGCAACTGGTTCAACGGCCGGAAGCCTTCGATGTTATGGTTATGCCCAACCTTTATGGGGATATTTTATCCGATTTATGTGCCGGATTGGTGGGCGGTTTGGGCGTTGCACCCGGTGCCAACATCGGGGACGGAGTCGCTTTATTTGAACCGACCCATGGTTCCGCTCCCAAGTATAAGGGGATGAATAAGGTTAATCCGACTGCTCTGATTTTGTCCGGAATGCTGATGTTACGGCATATCGGAGAGACGGAAGCTGCCGATCGGTTGGAACGGGCAGTGGCAGAGGTCATCGCTGAAGGGAAATATGTCACCTATGATCTGAAAGCCGATCGGAATGACCCGACGGCTGTGGGAACTCAGGAAATGGCTGACGCGATCATTGCTAAAATGAAATAAGAACTCAAAAGGCCGGAAACGGCCTTTTTTCATGCCCTGCATTTTTTGGTGATTTAAAGGCTACGCTAAGATTTAGCATAAAATTTTGGATGGTTTGAGAGGGAACTAGAGGTAAGTAAAGAAATTATCCCAATAAAATGATATTTCATGATGATAGGGAAGTAGGAGGCTTGCTTGATGGCGTTATTGACGGAATTAGCCAAAGTGGTGGGTGGAACGGTTATTGGAGACGGAAATACTGAGATTATCCGTGTGGCAGGGGTGGATGATCTGAGACGAGGCGATTTGACGCTGGGTGGTAATAAAAGCGCTTTAGAAAAGGCTTTGCAGAGTCCGGCGGCAGCGGTGATTGTTCCGATGGGTACCGGCCCATTGTCTAAACCTACCATTGAGGTTGCCAATCCAAAATTGGCTTTTGCTCAACTTTTAACTTATTTTGTGGAGAAACGTCCTTGTATGCCGGGGGTGCATCCTACTGCTGTGATTGGCGAAGGATTTCAGGGGGACGGTGCTGAGATCGGGCCTTTAGTCTATATAGGTAAGAATGTCCGCATCGGGAAAGGAACCATTGTTCATGCCGGTGCATGGATCGGTGATGGGGTCGTCATTGGAGAAGACGGGTTGATTCACGGTAATGTAGTGATCCGAGAGGGGTGTCAGATTGGCAACCGGGTTGAGATACATGCCGGAGCGGTCATTGGTGCCGATGGTTTTGGGTATGTTACCGTGGATGGGAAACACTTTAAAGTGCCGCAAGTAGGTATCGTTGTGATTGAAGATGATGTGGAGATTGGCGCCAACACGACGATCGATCGGGCGACGACTGGTGTGACCCGGATTAAGCAAGGAAGCAAAATCGATAATTTGGTCCAGATCGGGCATAACTGCGAAGTGGGTGCCAATAATCTGGTTTGCGGCCAGGCTGGCCTCGCCGGAAGCAGTATCACCGGGGATCGGGTGACTTTAGCCGGTAAGGCAGGGCTTGCCGGTCATTTAACGGTAGGGGATGATTCGGTGGTGGCAGGCTGTTCCAAGGTGACCAACTCACTTCCGCCTAAATCCTTTGTTTCCGGGGATCCGGCCCGACCTCATGCCAAACAATTAAGGGTCGAGGCTGCGGCTCAGAAATTACCGGATTTGCTCAGGGAATTTCGGGCGATGAAACATACGATTGAACAATTAAAGAAAGAAATAAGGGAATTAAAGGGGATGTAGCTTGTAACCTGCGGTTCCTTGAAAACAATGACTGCATATTAACTCCTGAATCTTGGGTATAAATAGAGAAAGGAGTGTTTTAATGCAGAATTCCGGGGATTGGCGAGACTGGCTGCGACGCCCTTCGAAACAGCGAAGCACCCTGTTTATCATAGCAGGGGTTTTTCTTGTTATTTTTCTGCTGCAAACGGGGCTGAATCTTTGGGTTCGTTCATTGTTGTCCCATCAGCTTATTGAGAATGGCGGTGCCGGTTTTCAACTTCAGGCTTCGATGGGGTGGATGAAACTAACGGATTTGATTCGGGGAAAGCTGAAACGGATCCATCTGGAAAGTAAAAATTGCATTATCAGCGGTCTTCGTTATCAATATCTCCGGGTGGACAATGAGTGGCTGGATTTTGACTTACCGTTGTTGATCCGGGAAAGACAGTTGCGCTTGGAACGGATTGGTACCACGAAAGTGCAGGGAATCATCAGTGAAACCGCGCTTTCCGATTATTTAAACCTTAATTATCCGGAGTTTCAACCAAAAACAGTAATTCTGCCGGGACGGATCCGAATTTCCGGAAAAGTGAGCATATTCGGCCGGATGACCGATATTATGCTCGAGGAACGGGTGGAAACTTCCGGACCGAAAACCATCCGGTTTTTTACGGAGTCAATCTCTATTGGCGGGAAACAAGTTCCGAGTGATCTGGTAAAGTTGATCACGACCCAAATCCCACTGAATTTCAGCGTGATGGAGGATTGGCCTTTAAAAATTACCAAATTGCAGTTGACTAAGGGACAGCTGGAGATTCATTTGGAAGAGATGACCTCATAGAAGGGGATTGAACGCTGAAAAAGAATATTATCGAAAATAGTTACATATGGAGATAAGTCGATGAAACGTCATATCTTTGTATCCACCTGTGAATTTTCAGGGGATATGCATGGAGAGGTTTTAGTCAAAGAACTGCAAAAAAAACTTCCTGAAGTTCGGTTTACCGGGGTAGGAGGCTCGCGGATGGCTGCCGCGGGGGTTCAGTTGCTCTATGACCCGACTGCTAAAAGTACCATCGGTTTTTGGGAAGCTCTTCGTAATCTACGACGTTTAAAGAAATTGATCAAGGAAATTGTGGCCTTTTGGGAAAAGGATCGGCCCGATGTGGTTATTTGGCTGGATTCGGGCGGATTCAATTTAGTGTTGGCCAAGGAAGCGAAACGGATGGGAATCCCGGTGGTCTGTATGTTTTCGCCGTCCGCTTGGGCTTATGGAGAGGATCGGGCCAGGAAATTATCGGAGCGGGTCCGGTTATTGTTGGCCGTATTGCCCTTTGAGGCCGATTTTTACCGGAAGTTCGGTGTCAATGTGATTTCCGTGGGGCATCCGCTGCTCGATAGGGTGAAAAGCCGGATTCCGCCTTTGGAATACCGGACAAAGCTGGGATTGGATCCGGAACGAAAACTTGTGGCATTGCTTCCGGGAAGCCGCAGACAGGAAGTAGCTAAGTTACTGCCGGTGATGTTGGAGACGGTGTCCGGGTTAAATGATCCTTCTCTTCAGTTGGTGTTGCCAGTGGCGGTATCTATTGATCGGGATTGGTTGGAGTCCATTATCTCCCAGTATCCGGTGGAAGTTAAGGTAACCAGTGGCGAAGTTTATGAGCTGATGGCAGCGGCAGATGCAGCCATTATCGCTTCCGGTACGGCCACGTTGGAGGCAGCGATTATCGGGGTTCCGATGGTCGTTATTTACCAGGTATCGGATTTATCCTATTTTATTTATAAGCGGTTGGAATCCCCTGAACGCCGGGTGCGTCCTTGGATTGGTCTTCCCAATTTGATTGCCGGGGCTTCGGTTGTTCCGGAAGTGTTGCAAAAAGAGTTGACGCCGGAGAATGTCCGGGCTGCTTTACAAATCATGCTTTATGATCCCGAAGTCAATCAGCGGATTCGCCAGGACTTGCAACAGGTTCGGGAAAAGATCGGTCCGCCGGGAGTGATGGCCCGGGCTGCCGGACTTATTGCGGATTTGATTGAAAATTCATAAATCGATGGTGTTTGCTGTGAACAAGGCCTGTTTCAGGCCTTTTTTTAGTTGGATTTGCTTCCGAAAGCAGATTTACCGAAAGCTTTTTGGATAGCGTGTTCTAATTCCTTCCAACCCTGCATAAATGATCAACAAGATCGGGGGTATGAGCGTGAATGTACTGTTTATCCATAGAAAGCAGGTTTACGCCGCGTTCTGGGTGATGATCATCCTGACTATATTGGTTGGTGTGAAACTCAATTGGGATCATACGGTCCGGAAAATCTTTGGCGTAAAAACCGGTGTTTATCTGGAAGGGTATAGCGTGGAGGGAATGTTGCCTGAGGAAGTCAGCAGTTTAGTGAAGAAGATGGCGGTGAAAGTGAACCGGGAACCTCAAAATGCCGGTTATTTTTCGGAAACCGGCGAGATTATCCCGGCTAAACCCGGTAGGATGGTGATGGTTGCTGATACGGTAAACCGGGTTTGTATGGCCAAACCGGGTTCCAAACTCAATTTAGTGGTGGCTGAAGTTCCAGCGAAGATTTCGGAAGATTTCTTTAAACCGATTTACCATGGAAAACCGGAAACCGGGAGGGTGGCCTTTGCCATTAATGTGGCGTGGGGTGAGGAGTTTTTAACTGAGATGTTGAAAACGTTGGAACAGGAAAAGGTGAAGGCGACCTTCTTTTTCGTGGGGAGCTGGGTGAAGGCCTTTCCTGAACTGGTCAAGGAGATTGCGGCCGCCGGTCATGAAATTGCCAATCATGGCTTATATCATGGCCATCCGCAGCAAATGCGGCGTGATGAGTTGAAGAAACTAATTTTGGAGAATACGGAATTGCTACGTTCGGTCATTGGTAAAGAGCCGTCGAATTTGTTTGCTCCTCCCTATGGTGAAATCAATACCGAGATCGTGGCGACTGCCGGTGAACTGGGATATCGTACAGTGATGTGGTCTGTAGACACCATCGATTGGAAAAATCCCGGGCCAGATTTGCTGCTCCAGCGGGTACTGGGAAAGATCGAACCGGGCGGGATTATCTTAATGCACCCGACTGTTTCGACGATGAAAGCTCTTCCACGGTTGATCAAAGGGTTGCGGGAGAAAGGGTTGAGTCCGGGAACAGTCTCTTCCGTGCTGGAATAAAGGCTATACTCCAATGAAAAAAAAGGACAGTTCGTTGAACTGTCCCTAAGTTTGTTACATGTTTTGCAGAATGATCTTCCAGATGTTTTGATCTTCATAACCCAAGCGCCAGACGGCTACGCCGCGCAGGTTATACTTTTTGACCAACGACATCTTTGCGGCAGTGCTGTGACTGTTTTCATACCAGACTTGGTGTTTAACACCCCAGCTTTTATAGGTGAAGTAGGGTACTTTATACTCAGAATGCCATTTGGGCGAAACACCGTATTTTTTTATGAGATCCTGAATGGCGCTATAGGTCCGGGCTTTTCCGGAACTGCTCGTCCAGTCATACCCATATCCGGCGATCCCCAGGACGATTTTTTGGGATGAATAGGACTTCAGAGCATATTTAATCACTTTTTCAACCCACGGATAGGACGCTACCGGTCCAGCGGAACCGCCGGAATAATGTTCATCGTAAGCCATGATCATTAATTGATCGATATAAGGTGCCAGTGCGGCATAGTCATAGGCCCCAGCATGGGCCGTCTTTTTATCGTCATAGGTTTTGGCAGGCACCGAAGCGGTGACCAGCAATCCTTTGGCCCGAAGGGCAGTTGAAAGTTCCCGGAAAAATGCAGTCAGATACATTCGGTCACTGGCCGGTATGTTTTCAAAGTCGATATTGACCCCCTGATAACCATTTTCAGTTAATATCCGGAGAATGTTGTTGACGGCACGGGACCGTGCGGTGGAACTGCTTAACATCTTGTGAATGGTGTTACTGCTAAAATTTCCGCCTTGAATATTGTTGACTAAAGCCAAAGCATCTCCGCCTGCGGAACGGATAAGACTAACTGCTTTGGAATTATGGGTACCGCTGACCGTTCCATATTGGTCCACCTTAAACGAGAAGGGAATGACCGTATTGATCGAACCCAAGTTTCTAGTTAATGAATTATAAGACGTTTGGTCGCTTTGGTTATTTTGAACATAATAGCCGGCGATGATTTTATTGCCAAGTTTTGAACTTACAGAGAGGCTTTTCGTTTTGACCATCCATTTGGCAATCCAGCCGGTTTTATCGGTTTCGGTTTGAACCTGTAACCATCCGTTTTTTTCGGCTAACACTAATAAGCTGGCTCCTTCAGCAACTGTATCAATGATTTCACTATCTGAGGAAGCTGCATTACGCAGTGTGGCTTGCTGGCTGCTAACAGTACCCGCATAAGGGTAAATGCTTTGCTGGCCGGTTGGGACAGTTTGAGGGGCGGTGACAGTATTTTGAGCGCTGTTACCGCCGAATAATCCGGATGCCAAATAAAATACCAGAGCAAACAAAGTTGTCATTAAGTTGCCTTGCATCGGGTTACTCCCTTCTATATAAAAGTCGTCCGCGTCAATTGTTATGCCATTGGACTTAGGTGGCGTGGATCGACACGACATTACAAATCTACAGTTCTGCTTTACATAATTCGACCTTTAGCTGCAGAAACCTTTATGAACATCCCTCCAAAATCACAAATAGCAGGTAATATGAGAATTAACTGGAATAAATCAAGAAATTTGGGGGATATGTATGATTAGATAAAAGGAGACAAAGAGATAAAAGGAATTTTATATTTAAAGGCGAATAGATGAAACACATAAACGAGATATACAAAATCAATAAATTTTCAAATAAAGGACAACTTCATGTATCAACGTGTTACATTATCTAATGGACTAAGAATTGTCTGCGAAACGATACCTTATGGACGTTCCGTATCTTTAGGTGTTTGGACAAGAACCGGTTCCCGGAATGAAGAACCCCAATTTAACGGGATTTCTCATTTTATTGAGCATATGATGTTTAAAGGGACCAGTCGGCGTTCGACGCGGCAAATTGCCGAAGCGATCGATGCCGTTGGCGGCCAGCTCAATGCGTTTACTACGAAAGAATATACCTGTTATTACGCGAAAGTGCTGGATCAACATTTTCAACTGGGTGTCGATTTATTGGCCGATATGATCACCAATTCGTTATTTTTACCGGCTGAAATCGAAAAGGAAAAATCCGTGGTATTGGAAGAGATTAAGTCTTATGAGGACGCACCGGATGAACTGATTTATGATATTTTTTATAGTTTGGTACTGAAGGGGCATGAATTAGGCCGGAGCATCTTGGGGACTCCGGAAACGGTATCCCAGTTTAACCGGGAAATTTTAATGGAATACCTCCAGAAACATTATACCCCAGATAACATGGTATTTGCAGTAGCGGGAAATATCCAGATCGACCAAGTTATTGCAGAAGTCGAGGGAAGATTTTCCGGATTGTGCGGAAAAAGTGAGCAGAGTTCTTCCGAATTACCTGAATTGCAAATGACGACTTATTTTAAAGACAAAGATACGGAACAGGTCCATCTTTGTATCGGCGGCCGGGGCGTATCCCGAAAAGATCCCAGGAAATATACTGCCATTCTGTTAGACAGTATTTTGGGAGGGAGTGTCAGTTCCCGTCTGTTTCAGCGGCTGCGGGAGGATGAAGGATTGGTGTATACGACAGGAACCAATCATTCGTCTTTCATGGATACCGGCGTTTTTACGATTTATGCCGGGACAAGTATGGCCAATTTTGAACGAGTCGTTACGTTAATTCAAGAAGAGATCATTAAATTACAAACTCAAGGAATTGACGAAGAAGAGTTAAATCGGGCCAAGGAACAGCTGAAGGGGAATCTGTTATTGAGTTTAGAAAGTACCTGCAACCGGATGAGCCGTTTGGCCAAGATGGAGTTATTCCAAGATCCTCTTTTAAGTCCTGAAGAGACCGTTGCCCGGATTGAAGCTGTCACGGCTGATCAGGTCCAAAAAATGGCTGTGGAACTGTTGGCTGATGACCGATTGATTACTACAGCTATAGGCCCTTTTGGTCAGGAGGAGGCGATCCATGGCTGAGCAAAAAGTAAAGATAAAGGTGGTATCACCTTTGATTAAAGATAGGATCCCGATGCCTTCCTATGCTACACCGGGTTCGGCAGGAATGGATTTACATGCCTGTTGTGAAGAGCCGATCATTATTCCGGCTGGAGGCCGCGGCCGCGTTCCGACTGGAATTGCCATAGAATTACCCGGGCCGGAGATGGTGGCGCTTGTTTTTCCGCGAAGCGGGTTAGCTTCAAAACATGGGATTTCTCTTTCCAATGCTGTCGGTGTCATTGACAGTGATTATCGGGGCGAGGTTATCTGCTTGGTCAAAAATGACGGGCCAACCGATTTTATCGTCAATCCCGGGGATCGGGTGGCTCAAATTGCTTTCTTTCCCATATTCAAAGTGGTATGGGAGGAAACTGAAACTTTAGGGGAGACCGTTCGTGGTGCCGGCGGTTTTGGATCCACCGGCATCGCTGGGAAAAGATAGTATTACCGTTCAATCGATGATGTTCAAGGGTAATGATGGAGGGAACTTTAATGTTCGAAAAGGATATAGTGAAATTTCATCGGGAAATTGGGGAAATAAAAAACGATCTGATGAATAATGACCATCAAAAAGTGTTGGATGATCATGAAAAATATACCATTGCAACTAAAATCGACTTGACGGTAAGCCGTTTGATTCGGTTATTGGAACGGGAGAAAGAGAATGAATCATAAAAATGCCAATCGATGGATTGGCATTTTTCATTTTATTGCTTCCCTTGGAATGAATTGTGCTATAATAAAACTAATATGTTGTACGACAATTTGGCCAAATCGTTCCATGACCAAATGAATAGTGTCGATGTTTGGAGAGGAGTATGACGATGCAAATTACCATTGAGAAAGTGAAAGATGAAGAACTTAAGCCCCTGTATACCGATGCTGCTCAGCTTGGGTTTGGAAAAGTTTTCACCGATCATATGTTCACTATGGTTTACCGGAAGGGTCAAGGCTGGGTAGAACCGAAAATAACCAAGTATAAACCTTTTGAGATTGATCCGGCGGCAGTGGTGCTCCACTATTCTCAGGAGATTTTTGAAGGGCTTAAAGCCTATGCGGCGGAGGACGGCCGGATTTTATTGTTCCGTCCTGAGAAAAATGCCGAGCGGATGTATCATTCGGCGGAGCGGATTTGTATGGCACCGTTGCCGGTTGAGTATTTCCTTGAAGGGGTCAAAACTTTGGTGAATATGGAGAAACGATGGATTCCCAAAGCTCCCGGAACATCCCTTTATATTCGTCCAACCTTGGTCGGGCTGGGTTCGGCACTCGGCGTTCATCCTGCCGATGAATACTTATTCTATGTCATTTTGTCTCCGGTGAGCGCTTATTTTAAAGAAGGCTTCAAGCCGATCAGTCTTTATGTTGAAGATGTTTATATTCGTGCTGCTGTGGGCGGTGTCGGAAATGCCAAAACCGGAGGGAACTATGCGGCCAGTCTCTTAGCAGGCGCCAAAGCGCAGGAAAAAGGGTTTTCTCAGGTGCTTTGGCTGGATGCCAAAGAACGGAAGTATGTGGAGGAAGTCGGAGCTATGAATATGTTCTTCGTCTTTGGCGATACCTTGGTTACCCCCAGTTTGAGCGGGTCGATTTTACCGGGTATTACCCGGGCATCAGTGCTTGAATTGGCTGAGTATCTCGGTTATCGGGCCGAAGAGCGGATGATCAGCATTGATGAGGTTATTGCCGGAGCGAAAGACGGTACGCTGACTGAAGCTTTTGGGACCGGGACAGCCGCGGTTATTTCCCCGGTCGGTTCCTTATTCTACAAAGGCGAAAATTATGAGATTAACAACTTCCAAGTGGGGCCGATCACTCAAAAACTCTATGATAAATTAGTGGGTATCCAGTATGGCCGGGAAGAGGATCCCTTTGGTTGGGTTCAGGAGATTGGCCGGTTTTAATGGAATCTGAAAAGAAATGTTTCCGTGATAAAAGACGACTCCAACGACGGAGTCGTCTTTTTCTAGAATAGGGTTGAAAGTTCTGCGGAAAAAGTATATCCATGCCGAATATAGGAATGAGGTTCAAATATGAGTATAAAGGTTGCAACGTATAAAAAAACACGTCCTAATGAAATGTATGCTTGTACCGTATCGGAAGCACAAGCCTGGGCTGAAGGCTTGGCTGATCTGCGCATTGATTTCGGCAAACAGCGCACTTTTCCGGTGGATTCCGGGGCGCTAAACCGACCGAAGATCAGCGGGATCATTGTAGCCAGTTTGTGGATGGATCGTCAGCTCAAGCCAGCTCTGGCATTTTATCCTCTCCCGGTTGCCAAATTTCCGGAAAAGGCCCTTCGGTCTTTTCGTGAACAGGTGTTGCCCGAATGGCGACAGTGGCTGGAGGAACAACTGGAACTTGGTGATGACAGGGCCTTCAGGGCTGAAGTGTTGTTGGCGGAGTGGGGCGGTAATCAATTTAAATCCCATCGGTTGCGTTATTTATAAGTTGCCGTTCAAATGGAGGCGTTGGCTGATGCTGAAAACCCGAATGTTGGCTGGTTTGTTTGTCCTTTTTTTCCTTTGGACGCAGGTTGGCTTTTGTGAGGAAGAGCCTTCTAAACTGTATCATAGCATTCCCTTGGCCGGGCCTTATGATTTTCAAAAGATCGGGTTAGGCGATTTGGATGGGGATGGTGAATTGGAGTTTATTATAAAACAGCCCAACTTTAACGTCGATCCTTATCAGAAACCAGGTTACTGGAAACCGAGTCCTTCACCTTATCGATTGGAAGCATATAAAAAAGACGGCAGTTTGTTATGGGTTTACGATATGGGCTGGTCCATCGAAACGGGGATCTGGTATTCCCCTTGGGTGGTGTATGATCTGGACGGTGACGGCCGGGCTGAAATTTATTGTAAAGCGGGTGAGGGTGATCCCCGTAATCTCAAGGGGTTGGTGGAATCCGGGCCTGAGTATCTGGTGAAGATTGACGGCCTTACCGGAAAGGTTGTTGCCAAAACCGATTGGATCAGCCGGGCCGGTTATCCGGATTATAACTTTTATAGCCGAAACATGTTGGCAATAGCCTATCTGGATGGGAAGAAGCCTTCCTTAATAATGCAACGGGGTACATACAATATTATCAAAACATGGGCTTTGGATGCTGATTTCCGGATTTTGTGGAAACATGAAGTCCTTCAGAAACATCCGGAGAAAAGCCGGAACTATTACGGACAAGGTTCCCATGGACTGATCGCTGCAGATGTGGATCAAGATGGCCGGGATGAACTGGTGATTGGGGCTGCGGTGATCGATGATAATGGAAAGGGGCTGTGGTCTTTGGGAATGGGGCATCCGGATGTCGTATATTGCGCCGATATTGATCCCGATCATCCGGGTCTTGAAATTTGCTATGGATTTGAAACCCGTCAGGATAGGGACGGAATCTGTGTGGTGGATGCTAAAACCGGCAAGAAGCTGTGGGGCCATCCGGAGAAAACCTTCCACCTTCATGGACAGGGGATGTGTGCCGATGTTTTAGAGGAATATCCCGGGATGGAAGTGTATTGCGGGGAACGGGATTATAAGAAACGTTGGATGTATACTGCCCGCGGTGATTTGGTGCAATTTCTGACTAAAACAGAGCTTTCACCCAGACCGGTCTGGTGGGATGATGATCTTCAAAAAGAGGTAGTCACCGGACGGAAGATCGGCGACTGGGGGAAAGAACCGATGACCCGGATTGAAGGGAATGTGGTTTTAGTGGTGGATTGTATGGGCGATTGGCGGGAGGAAGTGATCACCGCTGTAAAAGGGGAGATTCGCATTTATAGTTCACCCATACCTTCCAGCCGAAACTATCTGCCCCTTCTTTCCAATCGCCAGTATCGTCTGGGGATCGTCAATCAGACCTCCGGTTATTATTATCCGGCACAAGTCGGGTTGGACTATCCTTGGGATTAGAAGGCATTTCGCTGTTTCCAGCAATACACCGAAAAAAATGGCAGGAGGACCGGAACGAATCGGCCAATAGGAAGATGAGACACAGAATATGCTGCTTGAGGTTGAAAATGGAAATGAAAATGGAAAGATGGCTGCTATGTATAAGTCTTATATTGGTTGTATATGGGGCCTTACCTGTCGCTGCGGTTGAATCCGGGAAATATGCATCACTGTCTAATCCGGTCCGAATCAGCTATCCGGCTGAAAATCAACGGATACCGGCCATCCCTTCAACTTTTGTGGGGGGATCGGCACCGCCCGATGGTAAACTGACGATTAATGGCAAACCGGTGAACATCCATCCGGAAGGAGGTTTTTTGACCACCGTCTCATTAACTCCGGGAGTTTTTGAAATTCATGCAGAACTTCAATGGAATGGTGTGACTTATCGGTCAGTGCGAAAGGTGATCGTCGCAGAAGTTCAACAGACGCCGCCGGTTTCGCCATTGACGATTCAGTCGGTGGCTCCTCAAGAGGATCAGGCTTTACTGCCTGGAGATTGGGTAAAGGTTGTCTGTAAAGGAAGTCCGGGAATGGCCGCTTATTTTACCATTACCGGAATAGAGATGCAGTTTCCGATGCTCGAAAGTCCAAGGGGATCCGGTGTATATCAAGGATTATTCAAGTTGGGAAGCTTTGATTTTTTGTATCAGGCGGCCATTCGAGTGACCTTAATGGATGAAAATGGCGGGTTGGTCACGAAGGAAGCCAAGGGGCGGGTGTCCCGGTTTTCTGAAGATCTTCCTGTTATAGTGGAAACTGTTTCCGACCAGACCCTTTTATATGCAGGGCCGGCTGTTTCCACTTCGGATAAAGCAGGATATGTGATGTTTCTTCCTAAGAAAACGATGCTGCAGGTGACCGGGAAGAAAGGGAAAGAATATCGGGTTCGTCTTAATGGGACCCAAACCGCTTGGGTAAATGAAAGTGCGGTGAAGCAACTTCCGGCGGGAACGCTGATTCCCATGAACATTATCGGGAATGTTACGTTGAGGACGCGCGGCAATTCAACGTTGATCCGAATTCCGGTGGCTCAACGAATTCCCTTCCGAATCGATTATGATGGTGATGGGCGGATCTTTGATATCATTCTTTATGGTGCTTATTCCAATACGGACTGGGTGAACAATGCGGTAGCAGGGTGTATTCAGCAGGTTCGGTGGTACCAGGATGATGCTGAAACCTATCGATTACGTCTGTTCATGGAGCCCAATAGTTGGTGGGGATATGATGTCTCATATGAAGGGTCAGAATTAGTGGTGGAAATACGAACACCGCCGCCATTGATCAATGCATCCTTACCTCTTTCGGGATTGGTAATTGCTGTCGATGCCGGCCATGGAGCCGGAGGCGGCGCCATGGGAGTCACCGGGTATGCCGAGGGAGATGCCAATATGGCGATTGCTCTGCGTCTTAAAGAGAAACTGGAAACCAGAGGGGCACAGGTGGTGATGATCCGTGAAGGCGATGAAGATGTGCCGTTGAGCCAGCGGGCGGGGATCGCTTGGAAAAACCGGGCAGATATCCTGGTGAGCATTCATAATAATTCATTGGGGCCAACGGGCAATCCCTTTGTCAAACGGGGTTATGGCGTGTATTATTTCACACCGGTCAGTCTTCCGCTGGCGCGGGAGATTCATCAGGCATATCAACGCATGTTTGGCCCGGGCCAGGCTTTTCCTTTGAAGGATGACGGTTTATACCATGCCAATCTGTCGGTGATTCGGGGAACTCAAATGCCGTCGGTGTTGACGGAATCGGCGTATATGATCGTTCCGGAGGAGGAGGCCTATCTTAAGAATGATGCTTTTCGTTCGAATGTTGCAGAGGCGATTATAACCGGTTTGGAACAATATGCCGCCCGGATGCGCAAGAAGATGGAATGATTTGAAACGGCCGTAGAATACGGCCGTTTTTCATGTCTATGTGAACTAAGTACTGCTCTTACTGCAACCGGCCAGGCAGTACCTCAAAGATGGAATTTATGTTAATTTGAAGGTGAATTTACAGGAAAATAACAGATGGTGGCGAATGAAACGATGACTGGAGCATTCTCCGTTAAGATTTTAATCTTTGGCCGGGTGCTGCGGGATTCCCTGATATCATGCCGGGGTATTGGGGATAGGTTTACTTCGAAGGCAACGTACCGGATTAGGATTCAAACAGATGGTGGATTTACCCTATAAGTTGGAGCTGATTTCATTGAGTAAGAAGATGATTCGGGAGATCAAGCTGCAGCTGTGGATATTCGGGAAGATGAACTGAACACGGGTAAAAAGAGTTTTGGTCAGGGCCTATACTGAATGCCGACGGCTGTGATTCGTCCAGAATCAAAGTCGCGGGCCCGCCCTCCATGGCGGGCCACTCCGATATCAATTTTTACGTGTGGTAGTTGAATCTATCTCAGATCAAAGGCTCCAGGGATGGAGCCTTGCGACGCATCTTTTCACGGATGAAAAACTGCGGTCGCCAACGGAAGCCTTGTCTATGTTGACAGTCGAAAGGCCAGGGATGGCGAAGGCATTCAAGAACCCCGGATGAATAAAATGAAGGTCCGGAAACCTTAGGTTTCCGGCGCCTTTTTGCGCCGTTTTTTTGGCGGTAAAAAAGCGGCAGTGGACGTTCAGTGACGCATTCATGTTTAATTTTAATTTATAATGATAAAAAAGAAGATATAAAATCGGAAGTCATCACGGATGGCAATTCTAACGAAGCGGGACTTGTGGCCCGGATAGCTGCGGATAATGGAGGCTTGCGGGATACCCCCTCAACCGAGATGGGTTCAGGGCCTCTGGCAATGCCCTGATTTTGGGCGAAGAGCGCTTTCTGGCTGCAAGCAAGACATTGCATTCATACAGCGGTAGAGTTTGCTCACGGAATGGCGGATATTCGGGGCAAAAATACCGGAGCCGTTCAAACGGAAAGTATGGTAAAACCGAAAAAGAAAACCCCCTGGAGGGGGGTGTATGGTAACTTCATTCAAAATTTATTTCTGTTTCAATAGATCCCGGATCTCGGCTAGAAGTTTTTCTTCGTTGGAAGGTTCAGCAGCTGCTGGGGCCGGTGCGGGTTCCGTTTCTTTTTTCTTATTTAAACCGTTCAGAAGTCGGATGAAGAGGAAGATGGACCAGCCGACAATGAGGAAATCTACGACGCTTTGGAGAAAGGCGCCGTATCGGATAACCGCGTCGCCGATCTTAATCTCCAGGCCGGAAAAGTTTAATCCGCCCAGGATCAGCCCGAAAATCGGCATCAGTAAGTCATTCACCAGTGATGTGACGATCTTTCCGAAGGCACCGCCGATGATGACGCCGATGGCCAGGTCAAAGACATTGCCTTTCACGGCAAACTGTTTGAATTCATTCCACATAGGTTTTACCTCGCTTTGTAACAATAATTGCAAACCCAATGTATCATACTTTATCACACTTTGATCGCAAAGACAATTAAAAACCTCAATGGCCGCCGCAGGGCGGATTGTGATAATATAAGATCATTCGGTCCATGTGAAAGGAGTACATCGAGAAGCATCATGAGTTCGAAAATGAAGAAGTTTTTGTCCTATTATCGTCCTTATCTTGGGCTTTTTGCGGCGGATATGGCATGTGCCTTTACGGCATCAGGTATTAACCTGGTTTTTCCGTTGCTTATCCGGCATATCACCGGCAATCTCCTCCAATCCGGTTTGGAAAACGTTACCGGGCCGATTCTCAAAATTGCGGCTGTCATGATCGGATTAACGGTGATCGAATATTTTTGTAACTTTTACATCACAACAGTTGGCCATATTATGGGTGCAAAAATGGAACATGATCTCAGAAATGAGATCTTTGAACATTTTCAGAAGTTGTCTTTTACATATTACGACAACCAAAAAACCGGGCAGATTATGTCGAGGATCACCAATGATCTTTTTGAAATTACCGAGTTATATCATCACGGCCCGGAAGATTTATTGATATCTGTCGTAAAGCTTATCGGATCCTTTATCATTTTGATGACGATCAATGTACAACTGACGCTGATCGTTTTCGCCTTTATCCCGTTGATGATTCTGTTTGCCTACTATTACAACAGGAAAATGCGGCAAGCATTTAAGAACAACCGGGCGAAGATTGCCGAGATTAATGCCGGGATTGAAGACAGTATCTCCGGGGTTCGGGTTGTCAAATCCTTCGCCAACGAAGATCTGGAGATGGAAAAATTCCGAAAAAACAACCTGCGATATGTGGAGAGCAAGAAAAACAGCTATTTCTTCATGGGCCGCTATCACAGCGGGATCAGTGCGTTCAATTCCTTGATTTATATAGCGGTGGTTTTCGGAGCAGCGCTACTGACCGGGAAAGGCCGTGTGAATACGCTGGATCTGATCACTTTTTTGCTGTATATTAATACGTTTTTGGATCCCATTAAAAAGCTGGTCAATTTCGGAGAGCAGTTTCAAAACGGGATTTCCGGCTTTGATCGTTTTTATGAAGTATTGCAGATTGCCCCGGATATCACCGATGCCCGGAATGCGGTGGAGTTAAAAGAAGTCCGGGGAGATATTTCATTCAAGGATGTTACATTTCGGTATTCCGATCGCTCTGAATCAGTGCTTTCCAAGGTTAATCTGTCGGTGAAAGCCGGAGAGTATGTGGCTTTGGTGGGGCCGTCAGGTGTGGGTAAAACCACATTATGCAGTTTGATTCCCCGTTTCTATGACGTGACGGAAGGAGCGATTACGCTGGACGGACGGGATATCCGAACTGTCAAGTTGAAATCCTTGCGGAAAAATATCGGAATTGTCCAGCAGGATGTCTATTTGTTTGCAGGTTCAGTGCTGGAAAATATCCGCTATGGAAAACCTGATGCAACAGAAGAAGAAGTTATTGAAGCGGCGAAAAAAGCGAATGCCCATGACTTTATCATGAGTTTGCCCGAAGGCTATAATACGGATATCGGTCAGCGGGGGATCAAACTTTCAGGCGGACAGAAGCAGCGGATCAGCATTGCTCGGGTGTTTTTGAAGAATCCCCCTATACTCATTTTAGATGAAGCCACTTCAGCTCTTGATAATGAAAGTGAGAAAGTGGTGCAGGAATCGTTGGAAGCATTAGCGGAAAACCGGACTACTTTTGTTATCGCCCACCGGTTGTCGACGATTAAAAATGCCAGACGAATCCTGGTTTTGGCAGAGGAAGGAATCGTTGAGGAAGGAACCCATGAGGAGCTTTTAAATCGAGGCGGCATTTATGCTCAATTGTATCAATTACAATTTAAATAAGAGGAGGGCCCATGATTAAAGCGGTCATCTTTGATATGGACGGTGTGATCGTCGACAGTGAGCCGATTCACTACCGACTAAACAAAGAACTCTTTGAAAAATTGCAGCTAAATATCACTGAAGAAGAATATCGAAACTTTGTCGGTGTCACCGATTGGGATATGTGGTCTGTCATCAAAGAACGGCACCGGCGCCCTGAAACGGTGGAAGAATTATTGGCAATACACCGGGAGCATAGCCGCTCAGAGATGCAGAAGCTCGAACTGGAACCGATCCCGGGGGTCCTTAAGTTGTTAAACCGGTTAAAAGCGGCCAATCTGAAACTGGCCATCGCCTCTTCGGCGCCGGTGGACTGGATTCAGGTGGTTGTCTCGAAGTGTCAAATAGAATCCTATTTTGATGTGCTGGTCAGCGGAGAACATGTGGTCCATGGCAAACCGGCACCGGACATTTTTCTGCTGGCAGCTGAGAAATTACAGGTCCCGCCCAGTGAATGTTTGGTGATTGAGGATGCTGAACGGGGGGTTCGGGCAGCCAAGGCAGCCGGGATGCAGTGCATTGGGTATCAAAACCCCAATTCCTATGGGCAGAATCTATCGTTGGCAGACCGGATCATTTACCATATGGACGAATTGACGCTTTGATGATGAGTGGTTTTATTAAGATATTATTCGAATGATAAAAAACCCGTCAACAGGTGTTGACGGGTTGCCTAACGGCGATTAATCCAAATCAAATATCAATTTGATTAAGAGCATCTCCTTGTCGCTGCGGGAACGCAGTTCGATTCTTACGTCAAGGTCTTTATCTTTCGGGTAATCCTTGCGATATCTCATTTCCATGTCGTTCCAGTAATAATCTTTGTGATAAGACTGACGATTGCCACGGATGATCTGGAAGGCCAAATCCCGGGCACGGAGCGAATGGAAGATCGCTTCTCTATAGTTGCCGTGTCTGTACAGATCATGAGCTTTTTGCTGATGGGCAACGGCTTTAGCCATGCCGGAAGTATAATGATAGCGTTTGGCTACATGTTGGGCTTCCCGCAGGACAAAAGTAGTCCGTTCGATAACCACCCGAGCGTCTTCCCGAAGTCTTTGCTGTTCCCGAACATGTGGTGGCGGTCCGGGAGGTGGCGGTGGTGGTGGTGGCGGCCCAGGAGCCTTTTTGGGCGGTGGTGGTGGCGGTGGCGGTGGTGGCCCAGGAGCCTTTTTGGGCGGTGGTGGTGGCGGTGGCGGCGGTGGCCCAGGAGCCTTTTTAGGCGGTGGTGCCGGAGCTTTTGGTGGCGGTGGCCCAGGATTTTTCTTAGGCTGTTCGATCTTTTTCTCGGGTTTTGGCTCAGGTTTCGCGTATGTAGCATCTGCAATGAACAGACAGGAACCTACAGCCAGTGAAACACTGAGTACGATCGGTAGTTTCCTCATTCGAATCCCTCCATTTTTTAAGATTTTGTTCATTTGATTATTTGACGGGTATATTTCGGGAAATGTTCCCGTTTTTTAAAAATATCAGAATTTCAATAATTTGGCAAGGGAGGTTGTTAATGAAAGTTATTGAGATTGACGAGTGGGACCGGAAAGAGCATTATCGGTTTTTTAAAAATTTTGATTATCCGCATTTTAATGTCTGTGCCAATGTCGAACTTGATCACTTTATGCAGTATATTCGCTCCAAAGGGTATCCGTTCTTTGGGACATTCATGTATTATGTGATGTGTCAGACCAATCAAATCCGAGAATTCCGTTACCGGATTCGAGGCGAGGAAGTGGTTGAACATGATCAGCTTCATCCGTCATTTACGGTGATGGGCAACAACGGATTGTTTGTCTATTGTACAGTTGGTTTTAAGGAGAGCCTTACGGAGTTTATCGCGAATCTTCAATACCATATGGATCGGGCTAAACAGGAATCTTCTTTAAATTCTGATGCTGAACGAGATGATCTAATTTATATTACCAGTTTGCCCTGGGTATCCTTCACCAGCATTACCCATCCCATTCATATGCATCCAGTCGACAGCATCCCACGGATTTCCTGGGGTAAATATTTCGTTGAAAATGGCCGTCTCAAATTGCCTATTTCAGTTCAAGTTCATCATGGTTTAGCGGACGGTGTGCATGTAGGGCGTTTTCTGGAAGAACTGCAGAAAACTCTCATTCATCCAGAAAAAGTTTAATCAAGCTTTTTTGCTTGAAAAAATAAACTTTAAAGGGGTGCACTTATGCAATCGATCAAAGGGCAAATGAATGATTTTTTAACCCGATATGGAATCAATCCTGACCGGCTGGACATGGAAACCATGTGCCATATGTTTCAGGAGGAAATGCAACGGGGACTCCACGGGTCGGAAAGTTCTCTGGCCATGTTGCCGACCTATCTGGAAGCAGCTCGTGAGGTACCGCGCCACGAGAAAGTTATCGTGTTGGACGCCGGTGGGACGAATTTTCGGGTTGCTACAGTCTACTTTGATGACGCCGGGCAGGCGGTGATTGGAAATTTCAAGAAATATCCGATGCCCGGGATTGGGGAGGAAGTCAGGAAAGACGAATTTTTTCGGGTGATGGCCCAATATCTGGAGGGGAATCTGGAGGCCAGCTCCAAAATAGGTTTTTGCTTTTCCTATCCTGTCGATATGCAGCCTGATAAAGACGGACGGGTGATCAAGTTCAGTAAAGAGATTAAAGCACCTGAAGTCGAAGGAGAACTGGTGGGGGAAAACCTGAAAAAAGCTTTGCACCAGTCTGGAGCAACCCTTGATTACCGGGTGGTGTTATTAAATGATACAGCAGCCGCTTTGTTGGCAGGGCAGGCTGCAGCGACCGAAGAGGTTTTTGATAGCTATATCGGTTTTATCTTGGGAACCGGAACCAATCTGTGTTATATCGAAGCCAATACTAATATCGGGAAAAAGACGGGTTTGAACCCGGAAGGAAGCCAATTGATCAACGTAGAGTCCGGCGGTTTCGGGAAGATTCCTCAGGGTGAGATTGACCTGGCCTTCGACCGGACCACCGGCAATCCTGGCGTCTTTACCTTTGAAAAGATGATTTCCGGGCGTTATTTGGGAGGGCTGGGCCGGGTGCTTTTACAGACGGCAGCGGCTGAAAAGCTCTTCTCAGAGAGGGTGGCTGCTTCGCTTGTGGAACTTCAGGACCTCAGTACGGTAGAGATCAATCAATTTTTAACCGCTCCATTTAGCGGAGGAACCCGTTTGGGCGCAATTGTTGCCTCCGGCCAGGAGCAGGACCGTACGGTCGCCTACTATATTCTGGACCGGTTGGTGGATCGGGCGGCAAAATTGTCAGCGGTCAGTATTGCCTCAGCTGTTATCCAATCCGGTAAAGGGTTGGCCCCGGAGCGGCCGGTGTGCATCTTGGCGGAGGGAAGCACATTCCATCATTTGAAATCACTAAAGGAAAAAACCGAGTATTATCTCCAGGACTATCTGGTTCGGGAGAAAGGCCGGTATTATACGATCAAGACGATGGAGAATGCTCCGTTGATCGGAGCTGCCATTGCCGGATTGACCAATTGATGGAGAGGGCAGGTAAGGAGGATATTGCCGATCCTTGCCGAAATTCAGTGATAAGTTTTATCTTTCTGAAGGAGCAGCTATGCAGAAACAGAGATACAGTTTTGATTTACCGGAGTATCAAAATATCCATGTTGACCTGGAATTATCTTTTTGGGCCAATAAACCGACAGTTTGGGTCAATGGCCAGTTAATCTCTCCATCGCCTAAAAATCCGCGCGAATTTATGCTGCCTCTGCCAAACCGGACGGAAGTCAAAATGGAAATCAAAGGATTTACCTTTGATTATCAGCCGCGGGTTATAATTGGGGGAAAATTTATCAGCGTAGCCCGAAAACTTAAGTGGTATGAAACGTTGCTTGCTTCAATACCGGTTGTTTTATTGTTCACCGGCGGGGCCTTGGGAGGGCTCTGCGCATTTGTCGCGGTTTCCAGCAGTTTTAAAACGCTCCGGAGCGAATCGGACAAATTTTTACGGCTTTTTCTGGTATTACTCATCACCGCAGGGGCATTTTTAGGGTATATGATGATCCGTACTATCATTCACTGGATCTTCCGCATCTAAACTAAATGAATGGCGAAAGCTGTCTCGAAAGAGACAGCTTTTTCATTTCTTACCTCGAACTTTTTCTTCCATTTGCCATTTGACGTTTTTGTTATGTCCGGGTGCTTCGTCATGGGTTATTTGGGTGTCCTGAGAGTTGACTTCCCGGGGTTTGGGGCTCCCGCGGCGCAAGTCCGCCTGTACGCCGACTTCGGTACCGATAGCATCCGGAGTGATTTGTTCGCCGATGTTGATCACCTCCGGATGTTAGCTTACCCCGGCAGTGAAGCGGTATACAGCATTGCTATTCTTGGGGAGGTTCGTAGTTTTCATCCGATTTCTGATGTTCGGGCGCTTCGTTTTGAAGCGCTGCAAAGAGCATAGCTCCTTTAACTTCATCCGCATCATCCCGGCACTCCGGTTTGATATTGCCGTTAAGGTGCATCTCTCCCAGGTTCTTCTTATTATTATTAGCCAATGGAACACCTCCTTCGTCGGGGTTGTTGGGGTTAGTATTTCCTGTTTCAAAAGGTTTAAAGAGTTGAATGTGCAGAGATAGTTCGAAGGATTCTATATTTAGTATCAAGTTGAAGGAAAACCAATATTTACAAAGAACCAAACAACAAGCGTGGAAATAAATAGTAAATCGATGATAAGGTGGAGGGAAACCTCAAAAAGTGTATTGGATCATAAACTGGCGGAACCAACTTGATAGAAATCCTTCTAAGCTTTTGGTGATTCTTTCTGGTCTGTTCATACTGAGGGTATCGATTTGGACTTCAGGTGAAATCCACCTGTTATATTTTTTGGTTAATTATCGATTTGCAACCCAATGTTAATTGACTTCCCTCACAGATGTTTATAAAATATAATTATTTTTACGGATATAGCAGCGGAAATCTGTAAAATGGGAAAATGCAACAAGATTTACTTCAGGGGGAAATTGTATGAAACGGGATAGAATTTGGACGAAAGATTTCATTGTGTTACTGGCGTCCAATTTTTTTGTTTCTTTAAGCTTTTATTTATTGCTGACATCCATGGCTGTTTATGCCATGAAATACTTTCATGCGACCAAAAGCAGTGCCGGTTTGGCTGCGAGTATCTTTGTAATTGGAGCATTGGCAGCCCGGTTGTATGCCGGAAAATTTATCGATGTCGTCGGCAGGAAAAAGATGCTCTACAGCGGTTTGGGTTTATTTTTTGCCGGCTCGATGGCTTACCTGTTTGTCACAGGCATTGGATGTTTGATGCTGATTCGATTTGTTCATGGGGTTGGCTTCGGGATTTCAACCACGGTTTTGACGACGGCGAATATGTCAACTTTACCTCCAAGCAGACGAGGCGAGGGGATTGGTTATTTTTCCTTAAGCAATGCAGCCGGAACGGCCATTGGGCCTTTTTTGCCTTGTATTTGGTTAATCATTTCGGTTATTCCATGATGTTCATTTTTTCCATTATTTTTAGCTCCTTTGCATTAATATTAGGAGTAATGGCCAAGATTACAGAGATTGATTTAAGCCATGAGGAAAAAGAGAAGATTAAGAGAAGTTTTGGAATGAACGATTTTTATGAAAAGAAAGCCTTTCCTGTCGCATTTTTGATGTTTATCGGCGGGATTGCTTACTCGGGGATCGTTTCATTCATCAATTCCTATGCGATCCAGATGAATTTATCTCATGCGGCTTCCTATTTCTTTGTCGTGTACGCGCTCTTTTTATTCCTAATCCGGCCGGTGGCCGGGAAACTATTCGATCAAAAAGGCGAAAACATCGTGATGTATCCGTCTTTTCTCTTTTTCGCAGTCAGTTTATTATGCATTACGATGGCCAGGACCGGCTTTTTACTTTTACTCGCAGGGATATTATTGGCCATGGGGTACGGAACATTAATGTCCAGCGTCCAAACGATCGTCGGAAAAGTATCGCCGCCCCATCGATTGGGTCTGGGTATTTCCACTTTTTACATCTGCATGGATAGCGGAATGGGGATCGGGCCGTATATTTTGGGGTTAATCGCGGAAGGGGTTGGGTTTCAGGTAATGTATATCATGTTAGCCGTGGCGGTGTTTTGCTTGATTCCGGCGTATTATTTGGTTCATGGAAAAAAGGCGGGTATTGAGAGAGTATAAGCATATTTGTTGAGTTGGGTCTACGGGTAAGCACTTTTCCTTGGAATGGGGGAAGTGCTTTTTATATCTGTAATAGTATGTTATTGGCGATTATACTTAAGCATTTCGACATTCTATCTTTCAAATCTTAAAATGTAATAATATGAGATATCATATTTCTTCCAGGATTTATTATATGCTTTAGTTATTTATTCTGGCCTACAGATTCCGGCGGCGGGTCACTTTTGACCGGTCAAAAGTAACCAAAATCCGTCAGAACCTAGGTTCCGAACCTCTTCTTAATCATCCAAGGTTTCTAGAGCTCTTTAATGTTTGAGGTAAGCAATGCTCAAAAAATGTTCGATGTTTTTGAAAACCGATGATTCGTATTGAAACAATAGCGCGACGAATGTATTAAAAATCTTTCTCAATTTTCAGTTGCATAAAACTTTTGGTTCACTCATAAAAGTGGATTTATAAGCTTTATTTTTTTCGGTTAACCCAGTTATTACAAGTTCTTTCTCACAAACGAGGGAAGAGGAATCGCCGCGAAGGTGTCGAATGACTTTCGGAATACAAAGATAGGAATCTATGAAATAAACTAGAAAAAGTCAATTTATGTTTGGAGTACATCATGAAGCGTTTTTATCTATTGATGATTTTGATATTGCTTACTTTGACTCTCTCGTCGTGTGGCCAACGTCGTGCGGTTGAACCCAGTTTTTATTATTGGAAATCTATCTTTCGAGTGACGGATGACCAGTTGGAGACGTTGCAACAGTTGAATGTGGGACGGTTGTATGTGAAGTTTTTTGATGTGGTCTGGCAGGGAAAAGCAGTACCAGATGCTGAGCTCCGGTTTGAGAGTGAGCCTCCTAAGTATTTGGACGTGGTTCCGACGGTTTTTATCACCAATACGACTCTAATCAACCTCCCCCATGATGCGGTGGATGGTCTGGCGGAGAAAATTACTTCCAAACTGTTGCGAATGGCCGATAACAATCTGGTACGGCCTGTGAATGAGGTCCAACTGGATTGTGACTGGAATCAAACCACTCGCGGGAAATTTTTTCAATTGGTTGAGAGGATTCGTGACCGCCTTGGGGAAAGAAATATAAATCTTTCGATCACTATTCGGCTGCATCAGATCAAATACAAAGATCGGACCGGAGTGCCGCCGGCTGACCGGGGCATGCTGATGGTTTACAATGTGGAGCCAGTTCAGAAACGGACTACCCAAAATTCGATTTTCAATCCGAAAATTGTTAAGGACTATATCGCCAATATTGACCAGTATCCATTGCCTCTGGATGTGGCATTGCCCATATTTTCATGGGGCGTGGTATTTCAACACAACCGGTTTATCGGCTTAATCAATAATTTGGGAGAAGAAGACCTGAAAGACTCCAAAGTCTTTGCCAGACGGGGGCGGGGCATCTACGAGGTTCTTCAGGATACTTCCGTCAAAGGGATTCGGTTGTATCACCGGGATACGGTCCGGTTGGAAACAGCGGATCCCCGGGATGTGATTTCGGTGAGCAAAACGCTACGGCGAAAACTGAAATATGAACGAATTCATATTGCTTTATATCATTTTGATGATCTAAGCGTAAGGAGGACGGGCCATGCGAAGATCCGGGATATTTTTACTGCTTTTACTTTTTAGCATTGGATTGACTGTAAACCAATTTCCTATTGTACAGGCGTGTGCATATGAACCGAGTTATTTTGAAAATGAGACCATCTTCTTTTTATCGTCTTTGGCCAAAGATCCTCTCTTTGAACGTTTTTATTTTGACGAACAGCATGATCGAAGCAAGTCTCAATGGGATGATGATATTGTAAAGACCCGGGCCATGCATAACCTGAAGGAATGGGAAAAATGGTTCGGCGGCAGCCTTTCGGTGGAGGAAATCCGCCAATTGGTTTATGAGGTTCCTTTGAGCGATCTGGAAAACCTGGCCAAGGTCAAAGGCGGACAGCCGTGGAAAGCGGTTTTGATGCGTCCGGAACACCGGCCGGCTTTGGAATATCTTATCTTCGCAAAACGATGCGAACCCTATTGTGTGGTTGACCGCTGGTCCTGGGATATGGAAGAAGAAATGGCGGAACGGCGGAAGCCTGCGCCAATGCTAAAGCTGCTCGACGAAGCAAAGCGCCTTTATCAAAAAGCTTCAGCTCCTTTCTTTAAAGTTCGGTACGGATATCAAATGGTCCGGTTGGCTCATTATGTGAAAGATTATCGATTGTGTATCGACTTGTTCAACCAATATGTTGCGCCGTTGCCAAAGACCAGCGTCATTTGGGACTGGGCGGCCCGCCATCGGAACGGGGCCTTGAAAGCGATAGGGAAAACGAGTGAGGCCTTGGTCATGACGTCATTGATGTTTGACCAGAGTCCGGTGATGATGGATGAAGCGTATCTTGATTTTCACATTCCGTTGGAGCCGGTTTGGAAGGAGAGCTTACGCCTGGCCGGCCATCCCCATCGCCAGGCGACTTTATGGATGATGCGGGGATTGAAAGAGACCCACTTTACCATTGAACCTTTAGCAGAGATGATGAAGTTAGAACCGAAATCTTCCCGGCTGGAAGTGTTGTTGGTTCGTTACATTAACCAGTTGGAATGTTCAGTTGTTAATTCCGGTTATTTTTACGACGATTATGCTTTACATTTAGAGGAAGAGATGAGATGGGGAAATTTTCTTCTCCCGGAACTTCTCGATTTCATTGATTCTGTAGATAAAATGAAACTTCGTCAACCGGCCCTTTGGTATGCAGCGGGCGGATATCTAAATATTCTACTTCGTGAGCACAGGGAGGCGGAAACTTATTTGGCAAAGGCTGAATCCCTGTGTCCATCGCAGCGTTCCGACTTGTGGTATCAGATTCAACTGCTGAAATTATTGAACCAAATAGTTGAAAGCCCCGAAATAACACCGGAAATTGAAAATAATGCTCTGCCTGTTCTTCAGTGGCTGGATGATTATAAAGGAAAGCCTGATAATCGAGCCCAGATTCACCATGCCTTTTATACGTTATTAGGGCAGAAATATTTGCTCAATCAGGATTTTCCGAAAGCTTATTGCATGATGGCCAAAGCCGGGACCGAACGCAACTATCTGTTAGAGCTTTATCCCAGTTCTGCCCAGATGGATCAGCTTCTGGCTTTGCTCAGTAAACCGAGTAAAACGCCTTTTGAGCAAAGGATAACCACCGGATTGCCCTGGACATTCGATGATTATCTTTCGGTTGAAGGGACCCGGTTGCTGCGGAAAGGCCAATATTCAGAGGCTATGGCCAAGTTCCAGCAGATTTCAAAGGCCTATTGGGACCAGTTGCAGAAAGACGATCTTGATTTGGTGAAGACCAGTTTTGAACAGAATTATTACAATCCCCGGACCGGTCTTTACAAGTATCCTGAAAAAGGGTTCCCGCGCTATACGAAGCTGGAATTTACTCAAAAAGTCATCGAGTTACAACGATTAGCTGAAAAAGACCGGGCAAATGCAGGATATTACTATTATCAGATCGCTAACGGCTTTTTCCACTCGCCCTTTTGGGGATTCAATGAACAATTATGGCCTTACAGCTCGACAATTTGGTATCTTGACAATGGTTATCCCTTTGAAGTTCATGGTTTTGGCAGTATTTTAAAACAACGATATCAGGCTTTTTGGCAGGAATACGGGAAACGGAAGATAGCGCTAGAGTATTATGTGAAAGCCATGAATGCGACTGATGATCCTGAACTAGCGGCACAATGTTGTTTCTTAGCAGCAGCCTGTATGACCAAGTTTTCATTTTACCGAGGATTCTATGAACCGGGCAAAGGTATGGCCTACTATTTTGATATGTTACGCCAAAAATACTCGCATACCAAGTATTATCAGCAAGTCATTCGGGAATGTGCAACGTTACGTGATTATCTGAAGCAATAATTTATCGTTGGAGTAATTACGAAGGTGAACGAAAAAGGAGTGTCTAA
>Ga0116168_1000604_pt1 | contig 33585 bp, 24 predicted proteins | sample AD_UKC129_MetaG_FD_89795 | JGI IMG/M metagenome (GOLD analysis project Ga0116168, IMG submission 89795) | Active sludge microbial communities of municipal wastewater-treating anaerobic digesters from Canada - AD_UKC129_MetaG | ecosystem: Engineered > Bioreactor > Anaerobic > Digestate | place...
GTAAACTATCCCGCTAAATCCATAGATTGTTAACTGAACAGTTACATTTCGCAATGTTCTTGAACTACGATTTCGAACCTGCCCAGATACATTGTAAATATGATGTTTGAAGTCACTCGACCAGCCTAATGAACGACCACTTCGGAAAGAAGTTACATTAAAGAAAATAATAGGATTTTTTTCCGCTTCGCGTTTGAGTGCTTCTTGTGGTGTTAATATTATAATTTCACCATTTGCTCCTTTTTCAAGCCTACTGGAAATAACAGGGTGAGACCAATAATTGGAATCTAAAGAAATTATAGATTTGTATAGATTTCCCGCCTTAGAAAAATCTTGATTTATCCAATACCAATTGGCTAACTGTAACATAGTATCAATATTTTTTGGCTCTTGCTGTAATTTTTGTTCAAGAGTCCGAATCTGGTTTTCTATTGTATCTACCTTTTCAATTTGGTGTATTGGTGAGCCTATCAATGTCCCTATTTGTTTACGGGAATGTTCAGCATAAATGCCCTTAGGTGCTATTTGTAAGTATTTAATATAATAATTTAAAGCATTTTGAGGACTTCCTAATTCTTGATATACAACTCCCAAGAAATAATAAGCAGTAGTATCTTTCTCTCCACTTTCTACAACCGATAATAATTTAGGAAGAGCCTGAGCAAACTGTCCTTTTTCGATTAATTGCTGAGCCATTTTTATTTCTGAAAAGGTTGTATTTGTGTTGTAAAGATTTCTATGACTTAAATCTAAAGAATCCTTATCTCGTTTTGTGAAAGGGTTTCCTTGACAGCTGCTTAGATATAAAAGGAGGGTTAATCCTACTATTGTTTTATAAAAATTTGCCATGCATTACCTTTTTTATCTATATATAGAAAAAAACAATTATTTAATATTATAGACTTTGCAATATTATCTTTTAGCAAGTCGTTCTAAGACTTTGGATGTAATATCTTCTGCAGGAATTTGTTCACCAGTGTTTTGCCAATAATTAAATTCTGCCACAAGGTCGAACTGGCTTTCTTGAGCAACCTCTTGTATTGTTTTTACTGCCCGTTCACTGGCTTTGCTTAACATTATCCAGTATTTTGCTGTGCCTGCCTCTATTTTCCTTTCTTTAATACCTGTAAATTCTGGTGTTGCTTGAATAACTTCTTCAAATTTAACCAGACCCGGTTTATTAAATTTGGAGGCAGTTCCCCAAAAGATTTTCTGCTCATCTACCTTATCAGGGGATAAAGATAATGGGTCGGCTAACGCCCATACATTACTGCACAGAAGGGCGAGGCTTATTATTAAAGCTGTGCTTATCCGCATATTATTCTCCTTTCCTTATGTGCATGTTCTTATTTTAAATTTGTTTTACTAATTTACCAATATTAAACTATACTTATTTAATCTTTCTTCATATATAAAAAGTTTCATTTCTTTTGAAAAAAATTAAAAAATTTTTTTAAAAAATACAATATGTTGAGTATCGTTCTGTTTATAGTATATATATAGTATATCTTAGATTCAAGAAAAAACATAAGAAAGATACAAATAAACACAAAAATGGAACATAAGATTTATGACAATATAGTTTTTTCCATTTCCTGTACTTTTCAATAGGACTACTGGAGATAGATGTTTTATCATGTATAAGACGAAGTGAAATTCAAGTTATATCTAATAGGATTGTATAATATCATAGTAGATTATTCGTTTAATGATAGTTGTTTGTATTAAAATGGTGATAAATATTTTAATATCAAAAAAGGATAAAATATGGATTATAAGTTCTGCAGATTTTTTGTTTATGCTTTATTAGTTGGACTATTATTTTGCCTTTCCCCGTTTCCCTCTTATGGGGATGAAACAGGTGATGAATATTCTGCCTTTCGGTTGTTAAATAAATCAGTTATACCTGGAAAAAATATTTCATTGGAAATTTCTTTTGGTAATTTAATGGAAAAAGAAGGAGAATCATTAGTTCCTCTTATATGTGAGATAGAGGCTAAACATAGTTATTCTTATGTTGTTGCCTCTCTTGATATTTCAGAGGGAAAAGATAAAGAAACTCAAGTTCCTATTAATACTACTCAGACGGTTTCTTTAGTAAAGGGATATAATCGTATTCTATTTCTGTTACCTCTTCGAAAATTGAAAGATGGTATCTATTATGGAATTTTGCAGGTTAAATATACCACAGAGGAAAAACCTGCTATTGTTGAGTTCCAGATGGAGAAAATATCTTCTCAGGGACTGAAAGAGCAATTAAATGTTGTATCTCAAGAGGTTGATAATATTTTATCCTTAATTAAAGATAGAAGGGGTGATAAGGCTGTTGAACTTAGTTTAGTAAAAAATTTATTATCACAAGCCCAAAATGAATTTAACAATAAACATTGGGAAGATTTGTCAGATACACTGAATATATTGCAAGAGCAAATTTCGAAGGTAAAAGTTTCGCTTTCGGAAAATAGTGAAACAGTTCCTGCCCAACAAAAAGATAACCTATCTTTATCAATTACTGCTGAAGGCGTATTTTCAGGCAAAAAACCTGCAAATGTGATAGGGCTATATTTGAATGAACCAACAATAGATAATGCGAAAATGGTTATAGACTATGCAATTCCTGTGGTAGTTTTCCCAATTACACTGGATAAATTATTCCCGACGGAGACAGGAGAAGAATTTTTATCCGAAGATATTACAGGAGTATTGAATTATTTATTTGAGAATAAAGTTTATGTTTTAGTTCAGATGGTTCAGGAACAACTTCCCCCGTGGTTTTATGAAAAGAACCCGGACATACATAAAGATAGTTTTGTAGATTTATCTCAAAGGACTGTGTGGGACTTAATTGAAAAGGGATATAAGAAAATAATCAATTATTGTAAAGAAAAGCCATTTTTCCTTGGAATGAGTTTAGTAATTGAGCCCAAATTTAAATTTGATGGAGATTTAGTGCGTCAGTCGTTTATTGAATGGGTTAAGGTCAATTATCCGGACAGACAAACATTAAATCAGGTCTGGCATGCACATTTAGCGAATTATGATGAAATCACCATTTGGGATGAGGTCGCTCCTCATTGGAGTTATCAAAATCGAAGAGCCTATCAATACGATTGGCAGAATTTTCATCGCGAAATGATTTCCAATTTGTGTAAAGGGGTATTAGAGCAATTCCGCTCATACTCATCCAATATCCCTGTTTCAATTACCTTTCCATCAAAAGTTTTTGAATTAGATGAGACCCAATTTACCCCTAACCGTGAACAAATGATTCCTTATCTGGATTTTATTTCTATGAATGTTTCATACAGCACAGAAGATACCGTATATGCTCAAGGATATCCTGACCCTACAGTAGATATTATCTGGATGCGTTCTGTGTCTAAGGGGAAACCCATTGTTATATCCTGTGCTGATTTAAATTTCAAGGAAGGTATGACAAATTCTGAGAAATATAAACATACACGAAGTTTCTTATGGGAAATGGTATTAGCAGGGGCACAAATTGTTGCTGTTAATGTTGTAGGGGATTTGAGGGATAATGTAGAAATATGGAAAGCTATTAACGATACAAACTTTTTGTTTTCTAAAATTAGTTCGGAACTTAGACAATTCCAATTATCAAAATCAACAGTGCGTGTTTTGTTTAGTGATTCCTCTAAAATTTTAGATGGAGGGGCGCCTCATTTAAAATCGGCAAGGTTTGCTTATGAGGGTAGTTCCTTTGCAGGGTACGATGTATGTTTTGCAACAGAGAAGGAAATAGAATCGGGGATATTACAGGATACAAAAGTCCTCATTATGCCTCAAACATTATCTCTGGAAGATGATGTTTTCAATATGATTACGGATTTTATTCGTAATGGGAGTTATGTGATTCGCGTAGGAACACAGATTCCCTATGACCCCAAAGGAATGTCTCGTCGGGATGTAGTTCAACCTACCAGTAATACGGTGCTGGTGCGTGGAATGAATCTTCCAACAGAATACCTTCAAGGTATGGATGCCGTAATTTCTAAGAAGGCTTTAGCATCTATTCCGAGACCTGTAAACAAAGTCGGATATCCGTTGGAAGGAGTGAAGTCAAGATTTATCCCTACGGAAGATGGAGGAGGGTATTTATATTTGCTTAATTTAAGGAAAGAGGATGTTCTCTGCCGACTCACAGGATATTTACAGAAAGGTCTTAATTTGATGGACAACACAGAGGTTGAATTTCCAAAAGATTTACAACCCTTAGAATTAATGTTTGTAAAATTGGTTCCGCCAAACTATGAGAAAATTGTTCAAACAGAACCATCGCCTACAGAGAAAGTAGAAAAGAAAAAGCATAAATAAAGGAAAAAACAGCTTTGACAGGAACAGAAACAGGAACTACTTCACCATTCTCTCAAAATGTTATTGCTATAGTGTGGGATTTTGATTTTACATTAACCCCTAAAAATATGCAGGTGCCTCTTTTTACTGCTTACGGAGTAAATGAGGAAAAATTCTGGAAGGAAGTAAATGCTTTACCAGCCTACTATAAAAAGGCAGGGGTGCGGGTATCCGAAGAAACTGCTTATCTATGGCATATTATTTCTTATATACAGGCAGGGAAATTTCCCGATTTGACCAATCGGAAACTACGAGAATTGGGAAAAAAGATAGAGTTTTATCCCGGGTTACCCGAGTTTTTTCCAATGATTCAGCAGTTGTTAGAGAGAGAACCTTTTACAGAATATGATTTGAAGGTAGAACATTATATTGTAAGTAGCGGTTTAACAGAGATGATACGCGGGTCAAAGATTGCCCCGTATATTTCAGGGGTATGGGCTTGTGAATTTATAGAAGTGCCGGCAGGTCCTGATGAGGACTTTTCCCAAAATCCCAAGAGTGGATTAATTAGTCAAGTCGGGTATATTATTGACCACACTACAAAAACGAGGGCTTTATTTGAAATAAACAAGGGAGTTAATAAAGTGGAAGGAATTAGTGTTAACGATTCTATTCCCGAAAATGCAAGACGAGTTCCATTCAAAAATATGATTTATGTAGGTGATGGACCAAGCGATATCCCTTGTTTTTCTGTAGTGCAAAAACATGGTGGTTTGACTTATGCCGTCTATCCTAAAGGAAATGAATATAAATATCAACAGGTTATTGACCTTCTGGAATCAAAGAGAATAGACGCATACGGACCTGCGGATTATCGGGAAGATAGTGAAACTGTTCTCTGGATGCGAAAAAAAGTATTAAGTATTGCCCAACGGATTATTGATGAAAAGAAAAGTGCTTTATATTCACAAATAAAATCAGGTCCTAAACATACCAGTTAGTAAGTAAGATTTTTCCACTTACTTTGTTTTTTTACTCCAAATACCGGGGATAGATGTGTTGCAATAAGGGCATTTCCCGTCAGAGAGTTTATTAGAGTAAATAGAAAATCCTATTCGTTCGATAAGTAATTCATTGCAATGGGGGCAGTATGTATTTTCCATTGTTTTAACGGAACCAGGACGGTTACCCACATAAACAAAGTGTAATCCTACTTCTTTTGCTATTTTATAGGCTTTTTCTAATTGATATGTGCTGGTAGGGAAACTGTCATTCATTTTGTAATTAGGATAAAAACCTGTTACATGCCATGGAATATTGGGATTTGTTTTTGCTATGAATTTTGTTAATTCATGTAGTTCTTCATCACTATCATTGAAACCCGGAACTAACAGGGTAACTATTTCTACCCAATAGTCTAATTCCATAAGTTTTTCAATGGTTGAGCATACAACCGAAAGTTTTCCACCTAATTTGTCATAATTTTTTTGCTGGAAGGTTTTCAGATCTACCTTGAATAATTGCATAACCGGTCGTAAAAATTTTAATACCCTTTCAGAAGCATGTCCATTGCTCACATATCCGCAAATAATCCCTTTTTCTTTTGCCAGAGAAAAAATTTCGTAAGCCCAATCGCTTGTTATAAGAGGTTCGTTGTAAGTGCTAACCATTACCGGACAATGATGTTTTAATGCGAGTTCTACTATAGTGGTTGATGAGATAGGTTCAAAACGAATAAGTGAATTAGGGTCGCGGAGGGTTTGACTGCTTAACCAGTTTTGGCAAAAGGGACAGTGAAAATTGCATCCTAACATGCCAAAGGAAAGAGCCGTTTCACCCGGGAGCACATGAAAAAAAGGTTTTTTTTCGATGGGGTCAATGGCCAGACCTGCTACATAATTGTAAGGGGCATAAAGGACACCCTCTTTATTAAATCTTAATTTGCAGATACCTGTTTTCCCCGGAGAAATAAGGCATTGATGTCCACAGGAATAACAACGGACTTTGTCCTTTTCCAATTGCTCATAGAGTTCCTGATGGGCTGGTCTTGAATATTGCTCTTTTAATATCTGTTCAGCATTTTCCATAGTTATCTATTCAAATATGTAAATTTTATCTTACTAATTATTGTATATCTCCTATGCCAGGGGTTTCATCAAAAAAAACAAATTTTTCTTCTATTTTTGAATATTCTGTCGATTCGGGAAGAGGTTCTTTAGGAATAGTTATTACAGGCCAAATTTTGGAATATCTTGCATTAAGAGAAATATAATGTTTCCATTTATCAGGGACATTCTTTTCAGGATATATTGCATGAACGGGACAAGGGTCAACACATGCTCCACAATCAATACAATCATCGGGGTCTATTACCAGCATATTTGCCCCTTCATGAAAACAGATAACAGGACAGTTACGGAGGCATTCTGTATATTTGCATTTAATACACGGTTCGGTTACGACATAAGCCATATCAATCCCTTTATTTTTATGATATATTATATAACGGTTTATTATTCATTTGAACAAGAAATAAAGGAAAGGAAAGGGATATGGTGTTTCAGAAAAATCATGTAGTAGAAACGAAAAAGTATGGTCAGATGACAGACCTAACACCATGGGTACAATTGGCTGTAGAGGAGTCCCAATTAAGAAATGGAATAGTAAATGTGTTTAATGTGGGGAGCACAGCCTGTATTGGAACAATAGAATTTGAGCCGGGATTGATGGAAGATTTGCCGGAACAACTTTCGCGATTATTTCCACCGGGGCGTCATTATGCTCATGAACAAACATGGCATGATGGGAATGGACATTCTCATTTGCAAGCAACTTTAATGGGTCCCGGAATTACAGTTCCATTTAAAGATAAAAAACTTGTATTAGGAGTATGGCAGCAGATATTTCATCTGGAATGTGATATAAAGCCTCGAAAAAGGGATATTGTGATTACAGTAATGGGTGAGTAGTTTTGGGATAAGAAGACGAATAGATATAAAAATGTTTATTGTCCCTATACATTTCTTTTTTATATAATTTTAACCTGTCGCCCCGATAGTTCAGTGGATAGAACAAGTCCCTCCTAAGGATTAGACCCGCGTTCGATTCGCGGTCGGGGCGCCATTTTTTTTTGGGGGAAGGTATGATTATTTATTTCTTCCAAGCAAAATGGTATGATAATAGTAAAAATTTTACGAAGGAGGAAGTGTCGTGGGATTTTCCGTAGGAATTGTAGGCTTACCTAATGTAGGTAAAAGTACTTTGTTTAATGCTTTAACACAAAGTAAACATGCGCAGGTAGCCAATTATCCTTTTTGCACGATAGAGCCCAACCATGCGGTTGTAAAAGTTCCTGACGAGAATTTGGAACATTTATCTGCCTTGATTAAGCCTAAACAGACTATTCATGCAACGATAGATTTTGTAGATATTGCAGGATTGGTAAAAGGGTCCCATAAAGGGGAAGGGCTTGGAAATCAGTTCTTATCCCATATTCGAGAGACGGACGCTTTAGTCCATATTGTTCGTTGTTTTGAAGATGAAAATATAGTCCATATTAATGGTAAGGTGAATCCAATTGAAGATATAGAAATTATTAATATAGAACTGGTTTTTGCAGATTTACAACAACTGGAACGAAAAATTGAAAAGTTACATAAAAATATTAAGGGTGATAAAAAATTACAGCCCTTGTTGGAATTATGTGAAAGGTTAAAACAACATTTCGAAAAAGGATTTCCAGCACGAACTTTTGCGGAAAGAGATAGTGAATTATTTCAGGAACTGAATGAAGAAATGCGGTTTACGACTGGAAAAAAGATAATTTATGTGGCTAATGTGGATGAAAAAGGACTGGAACACGAACCCCCTGTAATAAATGAAATTCGGCAACTGGCGGAAAAAGAAGGGACGGAAGTTGTTAAAGTTTGTGCTCAATTAGAAATGGACCTAGCAGAAATGAGTGAAGAGGAAAGAAAAGAATTATTAGCTATGGATGGGGCTATGGAATCAGCCTTAGAACAGGTTGTTCATGCAGGTTATCGTCTATTGAATCTGGTAACTTTTTATACAATGGCACCACCGAAGGAGATACGGGCATGGGCTATTAAAGAGGGCACGCATGTTGTAAAGGCAGCAGGAATGATACATACCGATTTTGAAAAACACTTTGTGTGTGCAGAAGTAATCCCTGTAAAAGAATTTCTGGCACATGGTTCTGAAGCAGGAGCCCGACAAGCCGGTGCCTGGCGTATTGAAGGTAAAGATTATATTGTTAAGGATGGAGATTGTATATACATAAAAGCAAACGCCTAAAAATTTAATTTGCAATAAAAATTATCAAAAAGGAGAGATGATTATGAAATTCACACTACTTACCCAAGCACTGGTTATAACTACTGCCTGTTTGTTTTTCGTTTCCTGTGGAGGTGAAGATGTCAATAAGAACGGAGGAACAAAAAAGGTTGTTTCTCAGCAACAAAATGTAGTTAAAGAAGCTCCAAAAACATCGGAACAGGAAAAACAATATCTGGTTCAAGTATCCCAGTATCCTTTGCCGGGTGACCCAATAGAAAAAAAGTTTATTTTAACCTTTGACAGAAATATACATTTTCCACCTGAAGTCCCAGTTGATGAATATATTAAAACCGAGCCGCCCTTGAAAGGGATTACAGAATGTGTAGATAACAAAATCATTTTTGATATATTGCAGGTTATCCCCAAAGATGTAGATGAAATAACTTTTCATATCCATCCGGAGTTACAGTCGGAAGAAGGGATAAAGATAAATCCTCAACAGTTGAGTTATCGGGTTCCTGTAATAGGAGTGCAAGTAGTAGAAGGGAGTTTCAGTGAGGTGAGTAAAGATTATTTCGTATTTTCTTTGGAATTTAACCGCTGTATGGCAGCAGATAGTATAAAACCTTTTGTTTCCTTAAAAGACCAGAATAATGCAGATGTTGAATTTGAGATACAAGCACCGGAACGCTATTCAAATATAGTTGATTTACATGTAAGATGGACAGGAACAGAGTCCTATAAACTTTTAATTAAACCAGGATATACGGATTGTAATAGGAAATACAAAGGGCAGGGAACTTATTTTGAGTTCCCCATAAAGGAGAAATTAGAAGTAGTAGAGTGTAAGAAATTAAACAATGCGCAATATCAAATTGTATTTTCCAGGCCGATTTCGTCCAAAGCAATTTATAAATGTATGAATGTAGCGTCAGCCGTTCAAAGTTCTATTTCTTACCTTGTTGTTCCTGCGGATTGGGGAACGTTTCAGGAAATGGCAATAGATACGCCACAGAATTTAGAAAAACTTGCAGAAGGAAAAAAATCTAAAGCATGGATGATATATTTGAGAAATCCATTATTTCCTATGTATTCGCTCTTAATAAGTTTAAAGCAGTTCACATGGTCTAACGATATGGCTTTTCTCCCTGAGGAATACCGATGGGAATCAAAGGAGGAGGACGGGGTTGGCTTTCGGGTTTCTTACTCATATTGGAGAAACGATGGTTTTAATGGTGTTGCTTGTGTTTTAAATATGACAAGAGTGAATAAAGAGACATTTATGAATTATTTTGAAGTCGTACCGCCTGTAAATAATCTTTCTATTCAGGATGGCCAATGGAATGAGATGGAGATAAAAGGGGACTGGAAATCGGGTGAAAAATATCTTTTAAAATGGAAAGCAGGTCTACAATGGGGGGAAAATAATGGAACTAATGAGAACCCTAAATATATGACTTTAGAAAAAGATTATGTATATACATTAAAAGAGGTCCCGAAATTTAAGACACTGGATTTTGATAATAAGGATAAGTTTTATATTATTCCTTTTCATGAAAAGAATTTTATTCGTATTGGTTCTCGTAATGTTCCCAAAGGATATATCCATGTTTATCAAGTTATACCTGAAAACCTTTCTGTTTGGTTAGGGAATGTTTCAGAGAATACAGTGCCTTTTGAAATTAATGAAAGGACTACAAAATATTTCACCTCTATCCCTGTGGAATTCCCCGATAGTAAAGATAAAACAAGTTATGTTGATGTGGATTTGACAAATTATTTATCCAATGTCCCTAAGGGAATATTTACATTATGTTTATCAGATAATAGTAATCCGGGTAGATTACGAGCAGGTTGGGAGCCGAAAAAGGAGGAAGAAGTATCCGAAACAGAAGATTATGATAATGAGTGGCGAGAGGAAGAATATGATAATTATGGTTCCTATGATAGTTCGGATGGTAGAGATTTGTTTTATCAGGATGTAAAAGGGACAAGAAGTGCAATCCGATATATATTGTGGACTCGTTTGGGTGTCGTTTCTCATTGGGATGATACAAGTTTAGTAGCCTTTGTTCATGATTTAATAGATTTGACTCCACAGGCGGGTGTTTTGGTATCTGCATATTCTATAAAAAATCAAAAAGTAGCGGAAGGGGTATCGGATAATAATGGTATCGTAAGGTTGGCGTTAGAACGAGAAGATTTAGGTTCTCCAAGATTACTTATTTTAAGGACAGATAAGGATTTTTCATTTATATTGTTAAAACCTAAAGAATTACCTACATTAAAAGACCTTGAAAAGTATGATAGTTTTGATAAAGATAAATACGAAGCATTTATTTATGCGGATAGAAATCTTTATCGTCCGGGTGAATTGATACACTCTCGCTGGATTGTTCGTAAAAATTATGGTGCGGAAATTGTTAATGCTCCTTTAGAATTACGCTTTATTAATCCACAAAATAAAGTTGTTCATCGCAAAGTTGTAAATTTGTCTGAATGGGGCACAGGAGGTGAGGATATAAAGACAGAGTCCACTTATTTGACAGGTGCTTATACTTTGGGTTTATATGTTCCCGGAGGAGAACGGTTATGTGGTTCTATCCCTATTTATGTAGAAGATTTTGTACCCGATAGGATTAAATCTGAAATAACGGTTCCTGATGAGTTCTGGGTTGTGGGTGATGAACAGAGTTTTGAAGTTTCCTCTCAATATTATGTAGGACCACCTGCAGTAGATTTACCTACTAAAGGAAAGTTAATCATTACGCCTACTGAATTAGAACATGAAAATTGGAAGGGATACCGATTTGGTAATGATGAAATATTAAAAACTATGGTTATGGATTTAGGTGTCCAGAATACGAATGAAGAAGGTAAATCTACTTTTAACTTTAATTTTAGTACCCCGGAACCTATCAATAAACCGGTAGAAATCTCTATAGTAAGCGAAGTTTCTGAAATAGGAGGTAGAGCCGTTTCATCCGTGAAAAAAGTTAAAGGATATCCAGAAAATGTTCTTTGTGGTCTGGGTATGGAAAAAGTTGAGGATAAGTTGCAGGTTGTCGCAGTGTTGGTTGACCAAAATTTTGCTCCTGCTGCGGATGAAGAAGTAAGTGTGTATTTAGAGAAAATAGAATGGCGTTATGTAAACCGCTATTATGGTCGTGGAAGAACTACCCCCCAATGGGACCGTTACTTTACATTAATTGAACAAAAGAAGATGAATACAAGTGGAGGGAAAGCCATTGTCCAGTTTAATATACCTCCGTATTATTCTACATATCGAATAAGGGCTCAGAGAACCAATGGAAAAACTTTTTCAGAAATTTCTTTTTATTGCATTCCGAACAAGATGATAAATCTTCAAGGAGGACCTTCGGAATTAATAAAAATCCATGTTGAGGATAAAAGATGGATAGCCGGGGAAGTAGTGCCCGTAAATATTGAGGTTCCTTTTGATGGGAAAGCCGTAGCGGTGATACAAGGGGATAAAATATGGGATATGAAAGTTCTGGATGTAATTTCCGGAAAAGGTAGTTTTTCTTTTGATGTTAAGGAAGAATATTTCCCGAATGTTTGGGTTGGAGTTTCTGCTCTACATGTTCCTACCAAAGAGGAAACGATTAGCCCTTATTCTACATTTTCCTTTACTAAGGTGGAGGTTGATAAACCCACCCTAAAGATGAATATTGCAATTTCGGATGTGCCGAAAGAGGTTAAACCTCAGAATACGGTAGATTTCGGAGTTAAAACAACCGATGACAAAGGAAATCCTGTTTCTTCAGAATTAACAATTGCATTGGTTGATGAGGGGATACATTCTATTTTAGGTTATACTTTGCCCAATCCGTATGGTTGGTTTAGCAGGTCACGGTATTCGCCCATTCGTCGTGTGCATTACTATGACCATGTAGCGTATGAGTATGACCCATCATCGCCATCAGGAGATATGATAGCCCGACAATTATCCGCTGGAAAACCAGAGATAGCCGAGTCATGGATAAAACCATTGGCATTGTGGTCGGGAATTGTTAAAACGGACGAACAGGGTCAGGCAAAAGTTTCTTTTAATCTCCCCGAATTTAATGGAACCGTCCGATTAGTTGCCGTAGGTGCAAATAAAGAGTTAGTAGGTTCTTCTGAAACAAAAATGTTCGTAAGACGACCCTGTGTTATTCAAACACATCTTCCCCGATTCCTGCGACCAGATGACCGTGCTGTGATTTTTGATAGAGGATTGAATTCACAGGATAATCCCTTGGATATAAATCTTTCGTTAACACATAATGATGTTGTCAATATTGAGCCTTCTCAGATACATTGGGAAGCCATTCCTAAAAATATTAGCCTTTCTCCCGAAATAATTTTGTCATGTTTGGCAGGGACAAAAAATGCGGAGTTAAACTGGAAATATAATGTTGTTGACAAATCAGGAAATGTTGTTGATGAGTATTCAGAAAATACAGTTATTCCCATTTACTTGCCATCTGTGTATGAACAAAGGTCTAAATCGTATGTTGTTCCTATCGGAGGAACCCTGCAATTAGATACATCGGAATTTGTGAATAATCCATTATTAGATACGGAACTCAAAGTAGGTAGCACTCCTTTCCTTCGAATAGAACCTGCTTTAAGATGGTTATGGAACTACAGTTATTGTTGTTGTGAGCAAAAAATATCGCGACTCTATCCTTTGTATATGTTCCGCAATTTTTTGATGGAGTCTATGGAAGATATTATTTCTAAGGAGAGTTATGACCAATTAATATTAACATTGGTGGATAGCTTATTTTCACATCAACAGGCCAATGGAGGCTTCTCACTTTGGCCCTATAGCAATTCTACAGATATAAAGGCCTCACTGCATGTTGCTTTCCTGCTTACGATGATTAATCGGGATAAAACATTGCCTTTACCTGAAAAACCCTATCGGCGAATGCTTGCATTTTTACAAGATGTATCTTCAAAGGGGAATGAAGAGTCTCCTGTTAATGACCAATTTAAGGCTTATGCTACATTAATCCTTGCATTGAATGGAGACCCTTCCGCATGTGAACGGGTCAATAATATGCTAAAAGCGGATTATCCACGAAATTTGAAGGTATTATTACTGTTAACCGCAGACATTTGCGGAATGCCTCGTGAAGAGTTGAAGAAATATGTTCAATTACTCCAATGGGAGACATCTGCAGAAATTAAAATAGGTTCGTGGGAATATGGTGTTTCAGAAATTCGAAACTCTGCATTAAAACTTATTTCAAAAGTAATTGGTGATGAGCCCCTGGAAAGTATTCAAGAAGCACAAAAACCCCTTTTAGATTATGTATCTGATTATACCAATTACACGACCTATAATTTATCTATGGTATTGCTGGCATTAGATATGAGTTTTAAGAAGATGAATATCCAGCCTTTAGAATGTCAGGCAGAAGTAAAAATAGATGATGATGTCCAGAATGTTAAAGGGACGAAATTGCTTAATCGAAAGAAACAAGGTCCTACGCGTATTGAAATAACCAATCAAGGGAATTCCCCGTTATTTGTTAATTGGATTATACGCGGGGTCTTAAACAATCCCCCCAAAGATGCCAAATCAAAAGACATAGAAATGTATCGGTCTCTTTACAATGTCCGTGATAAGACAAGTGCTGTAAGTCCTTATTCACAAGGTAATGTCTATATTATGGAGTATCGAATAAAACCCCAAAAAGATGCCCAAAACTTAATTTTAACTCAATTATTGCCAGCAGGATTTGAGATAGAAAATCCGAGACTTAAACAGGAACAAATGTCGGAAATATTATCAACTATATACAAAGGTTCTGTAAATATAATTAGTCCTGAACATGTGGAAATAAGAGATGATAAACTTATTATTGCTCTTCCGTCGTTAAGTTCGAATACAGAATATTTTTATGTATGTGCTGTTCGTGCAATAACAAAAGGCAGTTTTGAGTTTCCGGGTGCCTATATTGAAGATATGTATAACCCCGAAATTTTTGCCCGTCTTGCCACAGGACAGATAGAAATAAAATAAGTTTATATGAAAAAGAAATTGCCAAAATATTTTTATAAATATATTTTACCCGTCATTTTTATCTTTCTATTGGTGACCTATTATTTCTATATGTTATGGACCCAGGGTCCTGATAACCCGCGTGAGTTTCTGAATGGTTCTTACTCACCACAAGTTTTGTCGAGAGATGGAAAATTGCTGTGGGTGGGCTTAAATGAAAGTGATAAATGGTGTTTGCCTGTCAATATTGATAAGGTATCTCCGAACTTAATTCAAGCAACCATTGCTCTTGAAGACCAGCGTTTTTGGAATCATCGTGGTGTTGACTTAGTGGCAATATGCAGGGCGATTATTCAGAACGCACTTTCGATGCGAGTTGTTTCCGGGGCTTCTACAATTACGATGCAGGTAGTAAAACAATATTACCGAAATAACAAAGACCTTATTCCTGATTCTGTTTATCGTAAATATTACTTTAAACTGTTTCAGATAGTTCAATCTTTGCGTTTGGAGAGATATGCAACTAAAAAAGAAATATTGCAAGCCTATTTAAACAATGTTTCTTACGGAGCTAATTTAGTTGGCGTTGAATCGGCTTCTTATCGTTATTTTGGGAAAAGTGCAGAAATGTTGAGTATTAATGAGAGTGCTCTTCTTGCGGGTATTCCTAAGGCACCGGAGAAATATCGCCCTGATAAAAATCTTTCACAGAGCCTTCAAAGAATGCGGTTCGTATTAAAGAGAATGAATGAGGAGGGCTATATTGATGAAAAGCGATTTGTAGAAGTAGTGAAAAGCAGGGTAAATGTTAATTATTTTCCTTTTCCTGCTTATTGTAAACATTGGGCAGAGGGAAATGAGAAACTTTGGGACAAAAAAAAGACTATAAAGACTTTCATAGATTATGATATTCAGGTTCAGGTAGAAGATTTGTTAAAGAAGAAAGTTCAGCAGTGGAGTCCGGAGATTGCTATGGCTTCTGCTATGGTTGTGGATATTTCTTCTGGAGAGATATTGGCACGAGTGGGGGGTATATCAAGAAGACCAAGAATTCCCGTCAGTTATTTGGATTTTTGCAGTATACCGCGTTCTCCGGGGTCTGCGTTGAAACCTTTTTTATATTGTCTGGCAATGGAAAAAGGACTGTTGTTTTCTGAGGAAGTTCTATATGATTCTGATTTTGATGTAGGTAACTATACTCCTAAAAATTTTGATGAAATATTTCACGGTTTTATAGATGCAACTACTGCTTTGAGATACTCATTGAATATCCCCGCTGTTATTCTTATGCAAAGGACAGGAACGCTTCCATTCATAGATAAATTAGAGAAATCAGGGCTTAATTTACTGAAATATAATTCGAATATCTTTAAATCAGGCTTAGGGGTTGTATTAGGAAATTGTGAAGTAAATATGGAAAATATGATGCAAGCATATTTCTGTTTAGCCAACGAAGGACTTTTTAAACGGATTAAATATTTTGATGATGGGCAGGAAGATATATCTGTTCAAGTATTTGACCGTGGGACTGTTTCTGTGCTTTATAAGATGCTGGAAAACAAGTTAGTAGGTGAAGTATCAAAAGATACAGTTCGGTTATCAAGAGAGCCTGTTCGTATATGTTGGAAAACGGGAACATCTTCGGGACGGCGTGATGCATGGGCTTTTGTATTTAATAAACATTATCTTGTTGGTGTGTGGATGGGGAATCCCCAATTTACGGGAAGTGCAAAATTGGTTGGTGCTTTGACGGCATATCCTACTGCCTGCGATATATTCCGATTGCTTCCAGAAAAGAAAGGTTATGAGTTTCCCGATTTCCCAAATGAGGATGTTCGCCCTGTAGAAGTTTGTAGTTTGAGCGGATTGCCTGCAAATCCCTATTGCAAATCTAAAAAGACTGTTTATGTTTCAAAAAATGTGCCGTTATCTCGTATATGTGATGTTCACTATTATGATATGTATACTGCCCAAGTCAAAGAAAGGTTCCCCTCACAAAGCAAAAACTGGGATTTAGCAAAGGTAGGTGTTATCTCTAATGCGGGTGATGTTCTAGAGACGAAACTTCCCCTGAAAATAATATCTCCTTCGGATGGTTCTAAATTTATATATAGTTCCACTGCCAATCAGAATAGTATCCGATTGAGAACATCAAGGGATAGCTCTCATCAGATATATTGGTATGTGGATGACCGTTTTATTGGGGAAAGCACCTACGAACAGCCCTTATGGTGGAATTTAACACTTGGAAAACACAAGATTTATTGTCTGGATACTACAGGGGATAATGATACGGTATATGTGGATGTGAATTTGCCTGATGGGGTTATGAAAATCGCAGATGCAGATAAATAACTACCAATAGGTGTAGAATAAAGCTTCTGTTAATACCGTTTGAAAGATTAAGAAAAGAATAATCACGCCCAGAGTATTGCTATTGTTAAAACGATTATGCCAGAAGTGTAATGAGGGGACAAGGAAGAAGGGGAATACATATAAAGCAGAGCGTTCTCCTTCTCCGGGGGCAATGTATGCAAGAGTTAAGATTAGTAATGTAGTTAAAAATAAGACAACCTCATATTGTTCTTGTCTGTTTTTTGTCCCTATTTGTCTCAAAAAACCAAAGAGTATAGGAATTCCTGTGAAATATGCCCAGGTTAGAGGAGTAAATAACTTGAACCACCATAAAGAGTAACGAGGAGCAATAATTTGGAGAGATTGTATGTCTTCTTGAAACATTTTTTGTGCTTGAAAAAATACCTGAATAGGTCTGTAACCTGTAATGAAATAGAGGATAAAATAAAACGAAAAAAAGCCTATAAGCATACAAACAGCCCATATGATTAGTCGGGAAAAAGAAGATTGCTTTTTAAGAAAAACAATGATACCACGAAGAAGAAAGTATATCCCTATTGAAAGCAAAGTAAATTTGAAAAGGGATAAAATAGCAAAGGATATACCGGATATAAATATAAAAGGGATGGAAGATTTATTTATTGATTTTTCAAATGTCCATAAAGAGAGAAATAGAAATGGCATATATAAAATTTCGGTAGATGTGGCACAAAAGAGCACTAATGAAGGAATAAGAGTATAGAGAAATGTCCCTATGATTGCTGTTTTCGTATTATTGTATGTTAATTCTTTTATCCATAGGAATAATGGGAATATTGCCAGTCCACCAAAAAATATAGTAAAAAGCGAGAGGGACATCGGAGATTTTCCTATGAGATAAGAGCAAAACCAGAGTAAAGATAAAGGTCCCGGTGGTGCCAATCTTCCATGTAAGGATAAATGAGGTTGTATCTCATGATAACGGCTAAAAAGTTCAAAGATATTTTTGGTAATTCCGATGTCTCCAATATATTCATATTTTGTCCGTTGGTATGGTTGGGCTATTGCCGTTAATCCATCACGGATACTCGCTACTTCTATGGAAAATAAAATGTAAAACAGGTATATTCTCAGGAGAATAAGTCCTATTTTTTTATTCTCTTCTAAGTTTTTATTTGATATAACTTTTATGAAAAGTGACATGGAAACGGTTATAAGAAGAAATAAAAAAATATTGTTGAAAATTTGAAAAGAAAGTGTTTTATCCTGAATATAGGAGGAGCATAATAAAAAGATAGAGCAAAAGAGGGCAACCATTATTTTGTAGATTTTATGGTTTAAGTAGAGGACAGAAAAACCTCCAATTATTATAAAAAAGGGTAATTGTAATGAACGAAGAAGAGAGGGATAAATAGGTTTCCATAATGCATAAAAGGGCGTAATATGACGATAAATAGGCTCAATTCCCACTAAATAAAATAGAGAAACCATTAGGAAATAAATTAAAAGTAAGGACAGAAACATAGGGAGATAAATTATTTCATTCTCTATTTTCATATTTTGCCTTATATCCCAAATATATTTTTGTATTTGTTTCTAATAGGTGTCTATGTTTCACTTGAAATTTTTCGTTTATATAAAAATCATATATTGTGTTTTTATATACCGATAAGAACTTTTTTTCAGAAATAAACATAAATACTATAAAAGAAAAAAAGGAAACAAGTAAAAAGCAGTTATTTTATGATATTATAATGTTCCCAAGGAGGGAAGATATTATTAGCGATGCAACGGTTATATCAGGAATATTGGAAGAAAAACAAAGATTCGAGAAGAATTCGCCAGGCGTTTTTGTTCTCGATACTTTTCCATATTGTTATATTTGTTCCATTTTATTTTTATAAATTTAAGACACCAGAACCGATACCTTTAGTTTTTCAAGTTTCGTTAGAAAATCCTGTCCCGGATAAACCTATAACACAAGAAACCCCACCGGAACCTCCGAAACCGGAACCACCGAAGCCAGAGCCACCTAAGCCCGAACCACCGAAACCCGAACCGAAACCCGAACCTAAACCCGAACCACCCAAACCCGAATTAAAACCTGAACCCAAGCCAGAACCAAAACCTGAACCGAAGCCCGAACCCAAACCGGAGCCGAAACTGAAACCCAAACCAGAGAAAAAACCTCCTGAAGAAAAACCGAAGGAGAAACCCGAACCCAAGAAGGAGCAACCCCCTCCCAAAAAACAAGAGCCAACTCCTAAGCCTGAACCTACCACTGCTCCTTCTGCTCCCAAAGCACAGGTAGCCAATCCTTTACCTCCGGAATTAGAATGGTGGGCGAGACAGGTGCAAAGAAAGATAGAATATGCATGGGAAATTCCGAGTGGTGTGAAGATTGATAAGGAAAATAATGTTGCAGAGGTTTCTTTCTGGGTAAATAGGAATGGTGAACTGATTGAACAACCCGTGGTTACAAAACAAGCCAGTGACCCTGAATTAGGAGCATCCGGAGTAAGGGCCATACTACTTGCGGCTCCCTTTCCTCGTTTCCCAGATGGTTTTAACAAAGATGAACAACTCGTTGTTTATGCCTTTTCTTTAGAGTAGTTGAGATTATAATAGGGACACAAATCTTAAATGTAAACAGGGTTTATTTTTAGATATAATACTTCTGAATAATAATTTATTAGATTTAAGTAAAGGAGTTGCCAATGAGAAATAATCAATTATTTATCATAATGTTATTATCTTTTTTATTAGTTGGAATAATATTTGATGTAATGGCACAGGACGCAATTCGCCTTCAATCTGTTAGAGGAGTGGATAGAAGGATTTTGGTTGCGGTTCCACCTTTTTGTCCAGATACTCCTGATTTGAGTGGTGTTGCTGTGGAATTGTCAGAAGTAATGGCTTATGACCTTGAATTTTCAGGATTATTTATTTTACTGCCGCGGGAACGCTATCCAGTTGGATTTGTTGCTTTGGACAAAGATGTGGCAAGCATTAATTTTGATGCATGGCGTGCTACGAAAGCAGAATTTTTATTGTATGGTTTTGTCAAGAAAGAAGACGGGAAATATGTATGCCAATTTCGTCTATTAGACCTTCTTTCAAGTAATCAGGTGGTAGGGAAAGAGGTTCGTGTTGATATTTCTAACTCTCGTTTGGCATCGCACCGATTTTCTGAGGAGGTAATTGCTTTTGTTGATGGAATCCCCGGGTCGGGAACAAGTCAGATTTGCTTTACAGGTATTGTAGGGAAAAATAAAGAATTATTTATCGCAGATTATGATGGAGCCAATGTAAAACAAATTACAGAACATGGGTCTATTTCAATAAAACCTAAAGTTTCTCCAGATGGAATGAAGATTGCATATCTTTCCTATAAAGATAGGTATTCCTTTCTTTATGTCTTTGACCGTTTAACAGGCAAGGTTACGCCATTATCAAAAGAGGTGGGATTGAATTCAGCGCCATCATGGTTTCCTGATGGCAATCGGTTGGCGATGACTTTAAGTAAAGACGCAAATATGGAAATTTATATCCGTAATATGGATGGGAGTAATCCCGTTCGTATTACAAGAAATAAAGATGCAGACACTTCTCCGTGTATTTCTCCGGATGGGTCAAGAATTGCATTTGTCAGCGACCGGGGTGGAAATCCCCAGATTTATGTTATGGGCGTTGATGGTAGTGATGCCCGTCGTATTTCCTATCAAGGAGGAAATTCGTATGACCCCGCATGGTCTCCAGATGGAAAAATGATTGCCTATGTTGTGGAGCAGAGGGGTGAAGGTTTTGAAATTTATGTAATGGATGCGGATGGTGCTAATCCGCGAAGATTAACGAATTCCTATGGTAATAATGAGTCTCCTACATGGTCACCAGACTCGCGACATGTGATGTTTTGCTCTACAAGAAATGGACGATGGGAATTATGGGCTGTAAATGTGAAGACAGGGGAAGAACGACATATCCCTAATTTAAAGATGGAAGCCCAGGGACCGTCTTGGGGACCCCGCATGAAAAGCGATAGCAAATAGGATTGGTAAGAGATAATAAATAGTAAAGGTTTAGATTATGCCACGGCACAGTGGAGAAAAATTAATCGTTCAAAATCGCCGTGCTCATTTTGATTATGAAATATTCGAGCGATATGAAGCAGGAATTGCATTAAAAGGCACAGAGGTAAAGTCTCTAAGAACATCGGGTAGTATGTCCATACAGGATGCTTATGTGGATTATGAAGAAGGCGAATTATTCCTTGTTAATGCTTATATTCGTCCCTATGAACAGGGGAATATCTTGAATCATGACCCCCATCGTAAGAGAAAATTATTACTTCATAAACGCGAAATCCTTCGTTTAGGCAAGAGGATTGAAGAAAAAGGGCTAACTCTCATTCCGTTACGAGTTTATTTTAAGAATGGTCTGGTAAAAGTAGAGATAGGATTGGGGCGTGGTAAGAAGGTTATTGATAAACGAGAAGATATAAAAAAGAAGGAAACACAGCGAGAAATGGAACGGGTTGTAAAAAGATACCGATGAATGTTTGTTTGATGTTTTTAAACTGATGGAGGTTAACTATGGAAATAAATGAACAGAAAAGAGTAAATCCGATTAAGTGGGAACCTAAAGATTTCTGGGTTCAGTATATTGGTTCTATGACCCCTTCAGCATTCTTAAAAATCTCCGGAGTTTATAGCCCTTATAGAGCAGTTGAAAAACATTTACGGAAGTTATCTACTTTTTATGGTATTGTGCGGAGGAATACATGGAAAGAAACATTCAGTGAACCTTTGCAATTTAATTATGAAGAGGTGTATTGGGGTATTATTGCCTATTTAAAAGAGACGGAAAACGAATGGAAACAGGAATGGAAAGAGTTCTGGCTTGCTCAGGATGATGATGACCCGTTGAGTATTAACAATGCTCCTAAACCATCAGAAAACCCATAACTAAATAATATCAGTAATTAAAAAATGAGCCATCAACGACATCGGGGAAAAAACCCGGAAGATGAAAAATTATTTTCTCCCGAACAGATGGTTCTATTGAGAAAAGCCGTAAAAGACCTATCCTATCTCTATACACGGGGTTACTCAGAAAAAATAGCGGTGAAAGTAGTTGGTGACCATTATCAACTAAAAAGTCGACAAAGACTGGTAATTCAAAGGGCGGTATGTTCCGACACTTCTTTAGAAATTCGTAAAAGGAATGAAGTTGGAGAGTATGTTAAAAAAGGCGAGCAATTTCTTATTGACGGATATAATCTGTTAATTACTGTAGAAAGTTTATTATCGGGTGGAATATTAATTTGTGGGAGAGATGGTTGTATTCGCGATATAGCCAGTTTGCACGGTACTTATCACAAGGTTGAAGAGACTGTTCCTGCTATTCATTGGATAGGAGAACACTTATCTATTTTTGAGCCTTCCGATGTAATCTGGTTTTTAGATAAACCTATATCTAATAGTAAAAGATTAGCCCAGTTAATTGAAGGGAACTTTAATGAAAGAGGATGGAACTGTAAAGTAGAAGTTGTGAATAATCCGGATTACGAAATTGTAGAGAGAAAGGGTATTGCTATTTCTTCAGATAGCTGGATTCTTGATAGGGTTTCTTGTTGGTTGAATTTCGTTTCACGAAATATAAAAAATTTGTGGGGAGCATTAAGAATACTTGATTTTTCGACAGAATCTAAGTAGGAATGGGGTTATTTTAAATAATTTTTTAAATTTTTGATAAGAGTAGTGATATTATAGGGTTTTGTCATAAAACCTTGAATAGGGAAGTCTAAATCGCCTTCGTTGAGTGTATGATGTGAAAATCCTGAGCTTAGGAAAATGGGAAGATTGGGGAATTCAGAGCGAATGGTTCGGGCAACATCGGTTCCATCTAAATGAGGCATTGTTATATCCAAAATGACGGCTGAAAGTTTATTTTTATGTTTATTAAAGAGTTGAAGTGCTTCACGACCATCTCTGGCTGTAATTACAGTAAATCCAAGTTTTTCAATCATTTTAGTGGTAACTTGTAAAACAGTAGGTTCGTCATCTGCAAAGAGGATAAGCCCTGTTCCTTTCCATGAGGTTAAATCCTCTATTTCCTCTTGCTGAGGTTTTGCTATTTCTTCTATAACAGGGAAGAATAGTTTAAATGTAGTCCCTATTCCTACTTCACTATAAACCTTGATTGTTCCGTTATGAGAACGAAGAATGCCCAAAATAGTGGATAAACCTAAACCTCTACCCTTCTCTTTTGTAGTAAAGAAGGGGTCAAATATTTTTGATAGGGTTTCCGGAGACATTCCAATTCCATTATCAGATACTTCGAGGTATACATACTTTTTCTTTTCAATTTTTTCCTGAAACCAAGTGGTGCGAATATAACTTTCTGTAAAATCTATGACCCCGGTTTTTATTCGAATGATACCACTCCGATTTCCTATGGCATCAGATGCATTAATAACAAGATTAAGAAGCACAGAACGCAGTTGTCCCGTTTCTCCATTGATAAGGGGAATATCCGGAGCAAGAGATATATCTAATAATATTTTTTTGGAGATACTGACTTTTAATAAATTTTCAGATTCCTTGATAATAAAATTTAGGTTACAGGGTTGATGAGATTCTTGCTTTTTTCCGGCAAAAGTAAGTAACTGTCGGCATAATTCCCCTGCATTTTTTATGACTTCTTCCATGTGCAGGAGATAATTTTGGATGGCAGAGGGATTATTTATTTCTTCCTTGGCTAATTCCGCATGTCCCATAATTGCCATAAGGTAGTTATTAAAATCATGGGCTACAGAACTTGATAAGATACCTAAACTTTCTAATTTTTGTGTGTATTGAAGCTGCTTTTGGAACTGTTCTTTTTCTTCCTGCATTTTTTTGATTTCTGAAATATCCCTAAATAGTATAAGAAGCAGAGGACTTCTATTCGAGAAACGAATAACACGATGGATAACTCGCAAAGTCAACGGGTTCCCTTGTCTGTTTTTTTCTATTACTTCAATTTCTAATAAGGGATGGGTTTCTTCACTTTGAGAAATCTGTTTATTTAATTCAGGGGCAAAATTTTCTATAGACTTGGACATAACTTCGTCTATATTCCATCCTAATATTTCTTCACTGACTTTATTCCAGAATTCAATGTTCCCTTCTTCGTTGATTGCAATAATTCCTATGGGTGCAGAATCTATCAAAGTCTTTAATAATGACATGGTTTCATTGAGGGTATTTATTAATGATTTGAATTCTGTTATATCCTCATATATCCCTAATACGCCATAGGGGATACCTCCTGAACCTAAAAGGGGTATTTTACTTGTCCGTAACCAAATTTGTTTTCCATCAGGAGTTGTTTGTGGCTCTTCATAAAATATTTTAGGTTTACCCGATTCGATAACCTCACGGTCATCTTTTCGGTAGAATTCTGCTTCGGGTTTCCACGGTAATTCATAATCTGTTTTACCGATAATTTCTTCTGGACTTTTTTTACCTGCATCTTTTGCAAAAGCAAGATTACAACCTAAATAATGAAGATTTATATCTTTCCAGAAAACACGAACGGGTAATAAATCTAAAACAATCCGTATAAACTTCATTGTTTCTTCTATTTCATCATCTTTTTTTCTTCTTTCATCTAAATTCTCAAAACAAACGAAAAAACCATAAAGTGAATCCGAGTTGCTTTCTGGAATTGGGACTAAATGAACAAGAGCCCTAAAAGGAGAGCGGTCTTTTTTTATATAATATTTCTCGAATGTGAATGTTTTGTTAATGGATGAAAAAGGTTGATTGATTACTTCTTGAAAAAGAGTTAGTTCCTGGTCAAGATTTTCAGGTGTCGTTAAGTCTTGCCATGTAAGTTTTGATAATTCTTCTTTTGTATATCCAAATAAGGAACATAAAGCAGGATTCGCCTCAACCCAATAACCAGCTATATTAGTAATACCTATTGGGATATTAAATTTTTGTATAAAATTATATATTATGGGGTGTTGATGAAAGGGTTTTATAGGTTCTGGTAGAAGGTGAGTGTAATCATACAAGATAAAGTTTTCTTTTTGGGAATTTAATTCGGGTTTTGTAATAGATAATTGACACCAAAAATACTTGTTTTTTCTATTATGGAACCAGAACCCTAAATGTTTGTCAGATGGAATATCCTGATTTTTGTAACTTTGTAAGAACTTCTTAAATGTTTCTTTTTGGGGTTCAAAGACATAGTCTATAAGATAAGTATTTTCAAATTCTTTAAAATCTAAATTTAGAAAATCCGGTTCGTCTGATTTTATCTGCTTTATTCTTCCTTCCTCGTCTATATCTATCGAAAAGAATTTAGGTAAAAATGGAGTTTGCATAAAAAGCCAACTTATTTAATTGTGTTTCTTACTATTATATATGAATATAGGAAGAAAATTATAATTTTTATTTGATTTGGAATAGTTAAGTATTTAACTATTGACATAGGTATCAACTGCTTGTCGAAGTGTTTTCATAATCCAGTTTCGTTTGGTATCATCTGTTTCTAATAATGTTATTCGGAAGCCGGGGTAATTGGATTGGAAACCGCTAAGGGGAACAACTACAATGCCTGTCGAACCCATGAGATAATAAACAAATCGTTTGTCAGGGGGTGCTTTTTCTACAATGGTTTCTATGTATTCTTTAACCTTTTTGTTTTCGATAGGTAGGGTTTGATGACTATTCAAGACATTTTCTTTAAACATGATTGTTGCATAGAATGCACCGCCGGGTCTGTTTAAAACAATGTAAGGACACCCACGAAAATTTTCCATTAATTCATCGGCTCTGTTACTAAATATAGAAGCACGCTGACGGAGATGTTGGGGGTATCTGGAGTCGCCCATGACTTTGGGAATAACCATTTGAGGAAATGTTGTTGAACAAACTTCCAATCGTTTCGCAGCAAGTAAACTATCTACATATTCAGAAAAATTAGGGTCTTTTTTACGGTTTAAAACTTCAATCCATCCACAGCGAGCACCAGGCCAGGGAAATTCTTTGCTTATTCCTCTCATAGCAATTCCCGGTACATCTTCAATCCACTGACTTAAATGAATTTTGGGATAACCTGGGAAAACGATATGACTGTAAATTTCATCGGTAATAATAAATAAATCATATTCTCTGGCAATTTTTAAGATTTCTTCCAGCACACTACGAGGATAAACAGCCCCCGTAGGATTGTCGGGGGAGAGAAGTAGAATACCTGCAATAGAATCATTATATTTTACTTTGTTCCTTAAATCGTATAAATCAGGCATCCAATTGTTATAAGGGTCTAATTTATATGTCAAATGATTATAACCAGAATGGGCTGCTTCTGCGGAAGAGTGTGTGCTATATGCTGGGGAGGGACCTAAAACCCGTGCTTCTCTTTTTAAGAAGCCATAAACTTTGGCTACAGCATCACCAATCCCATTAAAAAAGATTATATCGTCAGGACTGATTTTTGTTCCACCACTTCTCTGATTTACCATTTCTGTAAGAAACATCCTTGTTTCGGGAACACCTGCGGTATCACAATAGCCATAAGTCCGAGAATCATCAATAGTTTCGTGGACAATTTCTTTAATCCATGGGGCAATTTCTTCCCCTTTTTCAATGGGGTCTCCAATATTTTCCCATGTGATAGGTTGTCCTAATTCTTTTACTTTATTGGCAATAGCAACAATTTCTCGGATTTCGTAACTTAAATTACGAGAACCTTCATGAACGATATTTCTACGCATATAAGCCTCACTTTAAAAATAAAAGTAATTGAATAAATTAAATAGATTTTTATTGGTTGAGGAAAGATTTAAGAATGTAATAGTTTACAACTTTGGAGAGTAAAAATTAAAATGCGCAAGCAAGGGATTTATCTTCTGCAATTGATACAGGATATGTATTCATAAAAGAATTACGACTTACAGTGGGTTTGTTTATTATAAACTCGTCTCTTTGAGTTCCTTCCTTATCAAAAGAACGATATATAAGCCGATTGCTTGTGCCTTTTTCTATAGTAATAATTTGATAAGTTGGGGTTTTTTCAAATGCTGTTTCAATAATTTCGGATTTCTCTTGTTGTTCATAGGCTTTTGTTCCCGAGACAGAGATTACATAATAGGTTCCTTCCGAAGGAGAAACTTTTTGGTCATTTTTTAATGGATAGGTTCGCCAATAAGAATGATCATGTCCTTGGAATACGATGTCTACATGGTATTGGTCTATTAATGGAAGCCAGGCATTTTTTAAGTGTTTGTTATCTCTTTTTGGAGCGGCACTATAAAGGGGTTGATGGAATAGCAAAAATTTCCATAAAGATGAAGACCCTGAAAGTTGTTGCTGAAGCCAGGAAACTTGCTGTTCCGGATTGTGGTTAGCATTTAGAATAATAAACTGTGTATTCAGATATTTGAATGAATAACAAAATTCACTGGTAATGTTTGTAGGCCCATTTTGAGGTAGGACAAAATAGTCGAGGTACATTTTAGGTAAAAGTGGGTTAGATTTGTATTCATGATTACCAATAGTTGGAACTATAGGATATTGAGCAAAAACATTATCTGCGTAGTGGAAAAATGCATCCCAATCGTCCCTTTCGTTTCCTCGATTTACAAGGTCACCTGCCATCAAGATGAAAGAACAATCGGGACATTTTTCAATAGATTTTTTTAGCAATTGTCCCCATTCATCCAGCCCGTTCTGGGCATCTCCTAAATAAATAAATGAAAAGGTTTTTGCCTGAGTAGGTTCTGTTTTAAAAGTATACCAATCGCTCCAAATTTCTAAATGGGGATTACCTACACGATATTCATAACTTGTATCAGGTTCCAGTGTATTTATTGTAACAAACCAACGATATATTTCTGGATTATTTTTTAATGGAGGGTCAATAATGGAAATGAAATTTGCAGATGTTTTTATAGTTGGTTCATTATTTTTTGCTGTTTTTTTATGCCATTCAACGACCCCTTCTTTGACATCCGATGATGTGCTCCATTGAATGCTCATAGAGGTTGATGGAGTTTCAGTAAGTGTAAGCGTGATTTGTGATGGAACTTGAGTAACAGGAAAAGGAGTTTCCCTATCAGGGGGAGTTTTTACATCTGCAAATATAGATAAGGTAGTTGTCAGAATAATGAGACAAAGAATGAAGGGAAAAAGAGAAATACTAACATTGAAGTTTTTGATTCTTTTCATGTTAAATCCTTTTCTATAAAGGTGGGAATTAAAATAAGAACTAACTTATTCATTAGATACAGGGCAGTTAAAAAAGGTTTCAAAAATTAATGGTAGTAATTGGGAATAGGCATGGAAAGAAATGTTCATTGAAGGAGGTTTTAAAATATTTTGTTTTTAAAAAAGTTGCGCACGGGCATTTTCTATCGGAACAGGCATAGGAGGGGGGGATAGCAGCCCGTGCGCTGGGAAGGGTACTGTGCAGGGTAGTGAGGGCTGTGTGTGTGGTAATAATTTGATTGTACCTGTGGTCTGGGTTGGGAGGAAGGCCAGATTTAGCAGGGCAAAGTTTAATAAACTCACCTCACTTTCCTCACAGGAAGATATTCAAATTTCAAAGAGCAATCATCTATTTTATTTATACAGTAAACGCCCAAAAAGTTTCAAAAGTTTACAAATATTTTGTGTAAAAATCCATAAAAATCAAATAACACTAATTTTTATTCAACTTTCACTCCATATTATAGCACAAAAAAATCATAAAATCAAATTTTTTAACAAAAATTTACATATCAATTATAGTAAAATAATTTGGTAGTTTATTCTTAAAAAACTTCTTATTTGGTTGAAAAATATGGTTGAAAATAAATTTATGATAGGAGATTCGTATAGGTCAGAAAGGCTTTATATTGAATTTAAGATGATGTTTATTCATTATTTTTGTTCAGCATTTAAAAACCCACACAAGACCTTGAAAGGAATATTAATAACATAGGGATAATAATCAAAATAATTGGATATAATAAAAATAGAGACATTAAATGAATGAATATTTTATAATCAATTTTATGACAGTAATTTATTTCAAAAATAGAGTAGTTTTTAGTTATAATCAAACAAAAGGATTATTATAATGGCAGATATTTTGAGCCAGGAAGAAATAGATTTGTTGTTAGGTTCCGTTACTACAGGAACTATTGATACAACAAAAAAGGAAGAGCAAGAGAGCGAGCAAAAAATCAGTGTTTATGATTTTCGCAGGCCGGAACGGGTTTCAAAGGAACAATTAAAGGGGTTGCAAAGTATATTTGAATCATTTGCTCGCGAACTTACAATTGTCCTTCCACCTTATTTTCGAACCATAGTCCGTGTGGACTTAATATCTATTGACCAGTTAACTTATGATGAGTTTATTCTTGCCGTTTCCCGTCCTACCTGTCTCATTGTAGTCAATATGTCGCCATTAGATGGAGCGGGAATTTTGGAATTAAGTCCCACAGCTGTTTTTCCTATCATTGACCGTGTGTTGGGGGGTAAGGGGAAGATAATACCCGAATTGAGAGAATTGACAGAAATAGAAGAGCGGATAATTGGGCGTATTGTGGAAATGATGTTAGGCTGTCTTAAAAGGGCGTGGGAACAGGTTATTGAATTGAACTCTCGTGTTGAGTCTATAGAAAGTGATCCATTGATAGTTCAAATTGTTACGGGTAGTGAAATGACCATTCTTGTTAATTATGAGATACATATTGGCGAAAATACAGGGACTATAAATTTTTGTATTCCTTTGATGGTACTAAATCCTCTTTTAGACCAAATTTCAAAGATGGCTCATTATGCCCATCGAGTCAGTCCCGAAGAGGCAGAGATGACACGAATTATGTTATTAAAACATCTATTAAATGCGCCTATTAAATTAGATACTATTTTAGGAAGAGTAAATATAGAGATGAATGATATACTTCAATTAAAAAAGGGGGACCTTTTAGTATTAAACAAAAATGTAGAAGAGCCTATTGTTGTGGAAATTGAAGGTTTACCGAAATTAAAAGGGATAATAGGTAGAAGAGGAGAAGAAATGGCATTGCGTATATGTTCCATAATTCGGGATGAGAAAAATCCTGAAAGTTATTTGTAAAGGGAGATTTTCAATGAAATTAAAAGAAATCATTGATTTATTTTTCAAAGGTTTTGATGATGTCCTGTTATCTTTAGGAACGAGTGGAAATAAGTATAATGTTCAGGAAACAAAAATTATCGGAATAGAGGATGTTAAATCTATTATAGAAGAACAGAATATTACACTCTGGGGAAAAATTGAAAAAAATCAAGGTGTTTTATTGTTATGTCTCCATAGTAACGATGCTCGGGCATTAGTAGGGTCTATTGAAGGAACAGTCCCTGAAGAAATAAATGAAACTGTTATCCGTACCTTAAAAGATTTAGGAGATGCTTTTTTAGGAGGCGCTTTAAGTTCCCTGTCGCAATCAGTCGGGAAAGGTGTAGTGCAGTTCGAATCTACAAGAATATTTAAAGATAAAGAGATATTTGATTCATCGGTTTATTCCCAGATTCAAGAACCCGTTATCTATGGCTCTGTTACTGTAGAAAGTAGTATAAATTTTTCGTTTCCTTGGATAGTATTATTAGATAATCTTCTGAAAGCATGGTTTCCTATAGATGAGGAAAAGATAGATGCCAAAGAGACAATGTTGACACAGGAAGAAATAGAATCGTTTATTAACAAGGAAGTTGTAAGAACAGCAACAAAGAACGAAACACCAACTACAGGAGTAAGCCCCGTGAGTAAAAAAACAACAGATTCGGGATACCGTAATTTAGATGTTATTTTAGATATTCAGGTAGAAGCCACAGCCCGGTTAGGGAGTGTAGAAATGCCTTTAGCAACGGTATTGAGTTTAGGTCCCGGGTCTGTAATCAATATCGGGCATGAGGTTGACAGTCCTATTGAGTTATATGTAAATAATAAGTTGATAGCCAAAGGAGATGTGGTTATTGTTGATGAAAAATTCGGTATTCGAATAACAGAAATTGTAAGTCCACAAGAACGGATAGAAAGTTTACAATGAGTATCAGCGAAGAAAAAATACTCTGGCAAAAATATAAAGAAGACAATGATGAATCAGCACGCGAGGCATTAATATTCAAATATATGCCTATGGTCCGATTTATTGCAGGCAGGATTGCCATTCATGTGCCTCCCTCCATAGATTTAGATGATTTGATTGGCTGGGGAATTGTGGGGTTGCTGGATGCTATGGAACGATATGATTACAAGCAGGAAACGCGGTTTAATACCTATGCGTCTATCCGCATACGCGGAACAATTTTAGACCAGATACGGTCTCTGGATTGGGCACCGCGTTCTTTGAGAAGCATGGCGCGTAGGGTAGGTGCCGTTTCTGAAAAGTTGAGACATGAAAAAGGAGGGGAACCTACAATCCAGGATATTGCTGAGGCTTTGGGAGTAAGTTCGGAACATATAGAAGAAACAGTTGCTAATTTGCAAACAGTTCAAGTCCTTTCTTTAGACCATTTTGCTATTTCGGAGGATGATGGAGCCGAGCGGACAAGAGAAATAAATACAGATGCGTTCTACCCTTCTCCGGAAGAAGTGGCTCGTCAAAAAGAATTACAGGAATTGCTTGTAGAAGCGATTATGAAACTCCCGGAACAGCAGCAAAAAGTGCTCCATCTATATTATTATGAGGAATTAACTTTGAAGGAAATTGGTGAAGTCCTTCAAGTTTCCGAATCCCGAGTTTGTCAAATTCATGCCAATGCCATTAAAACATTACGCGAATTAGTAAAATCGTGGGTGTGATTTTATGCCAATGCCTATAGACCCCAATACAGAGATTTTGCGAGCAAATCTCGCAGAACGAATTCAACAAATTTCCGACAGAGCTTCTTTATTAGGGCAGGTTCGTCAATCCTTAAATGAGGAACAACATCGGGTGGTTGACGAAACACAAGTGAAAGAGATGCAACAGAAAAGTGAACAGGTAGAGACAGAACTCAAGCGAAAAAATCCTTTTTTAGGTCGTAGAAAAAAACAGACCAAGGAGGAAAGGAAAGAATTATCTCCGAATGAAGAAGTTATGGAAACTTATGAAGATAAAAAAGGTGATGGTTATCATCTGGATTTACAAGCATAACTACAAAATTGAAAATACAGGTTAATAGTAATGACATTATTGGTTGTAATTACATGGTTGGGTGTTTTCATTGTTGTATTATGCTTATTTTACTATGTATATAACGACCGCCATACAAGAAGACTTCAGGAACATCGGCGGATAGAAATCAGCGAATTAGCCATGGTTTTCCAGACTTTGAGGGATGTGGTTTCGGAACAAAAAATCTTAGCAAAAGAATTCAATGGACAAATAGAAGAAAAATTATCATTGGTTCGGGGTGTAGTGAATGAAGCCCAGAATAAAATGAAGCAAATACAACAGGAAATATGTGAGCAATCTCAAAAACTTAAAGAATTGCAGGAACAAATTGATAGGATTGTCTGCCAAAAAAATGTATTATCAGATACTTCTATAAGAGATGTTAAATCTGTAGGAACAATTTCTATTATAGAGGCAGAATCTGTGTGTGAAGAAATAAACGAGAAAATAGAAGATAACAAAGACAAATTACAGGAAATTCCATCAGAGGAGATTAAAGAAATAAATGAGAAAGAAGATAATGAGATTTTAATAAGTTTAAGTAAAGAACAAGAAGATATTCAAAATGCATATCATTCTTTAGTAGGTTTGTCAGGTAAACAAAATCAGATAGAGGAAGAGAAATCACAAATATCTGTTCGAAATAATATGGATAGGAAGGATGAATTAACCCCTATTCAGAAAATGGTGCTGGAATATCATAATGCAGGAATGACTACCAGTGAAATTGCTAAAGAGTTGGGAAAAACCAAGGGGGAAGTTCGTCTCATTTTAAGTCTTGCAATTTCTAAAAGCAGTAAAGAATAAAGAAAGAGTAAAAAAAAATATTGAAATTATTTTTCAGGTATAAAAAATGCTGAATGAAATACCTCTTACTCCACTAAGTAATACACCATCTCTGTATTCGTGGATAAAAAATTTTGAAAATGAAGTGATACAGGGTATGGTCCGTAGTAGTAATGAGGGGAAATGGGTCGAATGGAAAGGTGTTCGTATCCCTTTGCCTAAAGATATAGAATTGGCTGAAGGTAGGTGGATTCAAATCCGAATTTTACCAAAATCTCGGGGATATGAAATGAAAATTGAGTTAATGGAAGAACCTGTAACAGATACTTTACCCACACAAGCCTCTGATATATCCTTACAGAAACCGATTGATTTTTCAGATAAAAATAGTGTTATTCAAGAACTTGTTCAAAAGATTATTAATCAAAATCCTGAACTAATAGGTAAGGCAGATTTTATAGTTAAACTATTTAATGAATGGTTTAGTGAAGAAAATACTGTAAGCCATTTGCTTTTTCGTATAAATAAGATTATTCAAGAGGCCGTAGATAAAGGAATTTTAGACTTTTCATGGTTGAAAGTATTTCCTGAATATGTTACTTTTTCCTCAGGGGGAAAGATAGAATGGCAAGTCATTAATGATTATTTAAAACAA
>Ga0116168_1000606_pt1 | contig 33533 bp, 28 predicted proteins | sample AD_UKC129_MetaG_FD_89795 | JGI IMG/M metagenome (GOLD analysis project Ga0116168, IMG submission 89795) | Active sludge microbial communities of municipal wastewater-treating anaerobic digesters from Canada - AD_UKC129_MetaG | ecosystem: Engineered > Bioreactor > Anaerobic > Digestate | place...
TCAGACTACTTGTGTTGGCTTTTTTATCGCGTGAAGCAGAAACTTCTTTTTACATCCCTATGGTTGTTTCTGCTTGACGCCGGCTCTCTCTCCAACTTAAGCTCTGAATACTCAATGTTGAATACAGGACCGCTCGACTTGCATGTGTTAGGCACGCCGCCAGCGTTCGTCCTGAGCCAGGATCAAACTCTCTAAAAAAACTTTATCTACTTCACTGTATCTCTACAGCTACGTATTGATCTCTTTAGAAAGCCTTTTGGCTCTAAATTACTTACTCGCGTATATCTCGCAAGTTACTCATTAAATCAACGAGTTCCTTTCCTTTCTTACACTGTTCACTTTTCAAAGTCCATAATTCTTAGCCTCAGTCACTCATTACGAGCGACTTTTATATATTACCACGCTATCTTCACTTTGTCAACACTTTTTTTAAAGAATTTTACTCTTTTTTATTAAGTGCTGTTTCGTGCGACAGCTTTAATAATATAACATTTAGGTCATCTTTTTTCAACATTCAAATCTTTCATTTAACATAATTAATTGAAAATATTTGCCCATTGCTCGGCTATTCTCCATATTACCACTTTATAATAGCTATTACTAAGAATCAATTCAAATATTATTTATATTTTAATCAGTAGTAAAATTGGATTATAAATTGGATTATAAAGTTATATATGAAATTGAACTTAATAATCTTGTATCAGGTCACTTTACAATTATACTGAACCTAATGATATGCAATTTATATAAATCTTTAATTGAATGAATATATAAGACTTCTTATATTAATAGAAATAAAAATTTTAATAGCTTTTATATAAAACATTTACTTTTATAATACATAAACAAAAAAGCACTTAACCGTGCCCCTTCAAAAGTATCTCTTCAATTTCAGAACATTATAATCTGTAAATTCAAATTTTGCCAAAATTCCAATTGACTAGCTGCTTTAGTTATTGCAAAATTCAAATAAATTTATTAAGCCATATATCATGCAATTGTTTTAAACTAATATTAATGCCTATCAATTATCTAATTCAACTTCTTTAACACCACTATTTTATTTCCTTTTGTATTGTATTTTACTTTATCACAAAGATTCTTTACGATGAGTATGCCTCTACCGCTTTCTTTCAAATCCGAAATATCCAAACACTCTTCCGGTTGACTTGAACAATTAAAGTTAAATCCTTCTCCTTCATCCTCGATAATAAAGTATACAAAGTCGTTATCAATACCGGTTCTTACCTTAACCCGCTTGGTTTTATCCTCTTTATTACCGTGTATGATAGCATTTAAAAGCAATTCATTCAATATAACTTTTATTTCAAATAAAATATCATCTCTTACCGGGCCATAACGATCTAGAATAAAATCTACTATATTATTAACCGATTGGCATACATTACACAACTCACTATTTATGCTAAAGTCATATAATTTCGAAACTTTCAAAGCTTTATTCTCCCTTTAAGTTAATAATATTTAAAATCTCAATATAATGATACCCATCATATGAAATTCATAAACACTATTAACTTTCCAGCTTATATTTGCAAAACTTGTTACCGTTTTACACATGGTATTATTTAATCAGCAACCTGCGGAATTTTTCCAAAACCTTTTTTCCAAACGAGACACATACATTTGCGACACTCCCAATTTCTCGGCAATTTCTTTCTGTGTCTTGTTGTTAAAGTATCTCATTTCAATGAATGATTTTTCAGCATCGTTGAATTTATCAAGGCTTTTGATTAAAAAATCCCTATTTTCAATTTTTTCAAAAGTTGTATCCTCTTCACCAATAGTTTCATGCAGCTCAAGGTCATCATCATTGTAAACATTCTGATCAAAAGATTGCATATTATATGCATTGTTGGATTCAATTATCTCCATAACAGTTTCTTCACTGATATTAAGATATTTTGCTATTTCATCAATTCTCGGAGGTCTGGACAACTCCTGGGTTAAAATCTCACGAGCATGAGTGACTTTTTGGTATACTTCATATATTCTTCTGGGTATTCTTATTACAGATGCTTTATCCCTGAAAAATCTTTTAATCTCACCTATAACAGTGGGAGTTGCAAAGCTGGTAAATTTGACTCCTTTATCCACATCAAAACGTTCAACAGCCTTTATCAATGCAATAGAAGCCACTTGATAAATGTCCTCGTAATCAACACCTCTGTTGACAAACTTTTTCGCAATTATTTCGGCAAGATAAAGATACTTTTTTACAATCTCATTTCTGACCTCTACACTCTTTGTATTCTTAAACTCTACAAACAAATCATAGCTGTCATCATTTGTTTTGTATACGTTATCAATGTTCTGTGTCATAATTAAATACTCTCCTCAAGTATTTTTGACATGGACAAAATATAATTACTGGAAGTGCATAACTCTACATTATCCATCAACGCATTTATGATATCTATTGCCAAACGGTCATTCTCAGCATCAAAAATACATTTCAGCGAAGTATCTTCACAGCAAAAAGTAATCTTGATCTCTTTACCGGAAACAATAAAAATAATTTTATAGGCATCTGCAACTTTGCTTCCTATATTGACTATTTTACTGCATACCTCTGAAATTGACGCCTTGATATCCTCAATAACCTCTATATCGAATCCCACTCTATTTGCGAGGCTTGATGCCACCAGTCTTGCTGTACTTACATATTCTGCTTTAAAAGGCAAAGTAAGCTCTATTGTATCCATATTTCTTCCCACCTCTTAACCAATTTGGAAAACCTTATCTAATCCGGTTATGGTAAACAATTTTTTTATATTGTCCTTAAGATTAATAATAACAACTTTCTTTTCATACTGTTTGGCTTTCTTTAATGCCCCTACGAATATTCCAAGACCGGTGCTGTCTATATAATCCAACTCTTTGCAGTCAATAATCAGATCTTTTTTGTTTGTATCTACAATATTATATAATTTTTCTTTTAGCTCATTGGAAGTATATATATCTATTTCGCCATTAAGAGTTATTTTAACAGAATCACTTAAAACTTCCTCAATCATTTTTAAGTCTCCAGACATTCTTACATCCTCCTTATATACTTTCTAATGCTGTGATTGGTATCAGTCATTTAAAAACTTACATTTTTTAAGCCTGTCAATTCTATCTTTACTCTATCTTAAAATCACCTATGACCAATCAATTTTTACTACTTCATTTTACTGAAGTTGATTTCCTTTGTAAGAACCCTGCCTTTAATCGACAGAAGTGTATAATTTCTCGAAGACCGGATGAAAATGAATGTTAATTTTTCTCGAGAAACATGCATAAAAAATACACTTATAATTATTTTATACCATCCCGACATGCTTTCGCAACTTTATATTTTTTATCAACTTACTAATATATAAATACAAAATTATTGTGCAAACATGAATTCGGTTCATTTTTTAAACAGAAAAAATATCATAATTAAAGGATACAGCATATTTCACTGTATCCTAAACAAAAGTTCTATTTATTGTTCATGTATTTTTAGGCATGCTATATTTTATTTTTAAACCGATTCGTATTTCATGGCATTGATAATTTATTCTTTGGGTTTCATTGTCGGGAACAACAAAACATCCCTTATGGAATAGGAATCAGTTAAGAGCATAACCAATCTGTCTATTCCAATACCAAGACCACCAGTTGGAGGCATTCCATATTCAAGTGCTGTTATAAAGTCGTCGTCCATCATATTTGCTTCTTCATCCCCAGCTTCCCTCTTTGCAACCTGATCTAAAAATCTTTCCTTCTGGTCAATAGGGTCATTCAATTCCGAGTACGCATTAGCCATTTCCCTGCATGTGATAAACAACTCGAATCTTTCTGTTAAAGATGGCATATCAGGCTTTCTTTTGGTAAGAGGAGATACTTCCACAGGATAATCCAGTATAAATGTAGGTTGTACCAGATGTTCTTCAACAAATTCCTCAAACATAAGGTTCAGTACTTCTCCCTTTGTAGGATTACCCTCAATGTGAACCTTCTTTTCCTTAGCAATATTTCTGGCCTCTTCGTCACTGGTTATATTATTAAAATTAACACCGGCATATTTTTCCACGGCTTCAATCATCGTCATTCTATTCCAGGGAGGTGTAAGATCAATTTCCTGTCCCTGATAGGTAATCTTTGTAGTTCCCAAAACCTCCAGGGCAACAGTAGAAATAAGCTGTTCGGTTAAATCCATCATACCCTTGTAGTCGGTATATGCTTCATACACTTCCATTAAAGTGAACTCCGGATTATGCTTTACCGACATACCTTCATTTCTGAACATTCTGCCTATCTCATAAACTTTTTCCAATCCACCTACGATAAGACGTTTTAAATAAAGTTCAGGTGCAATTCTTAAATACATATCGATATCAAGAGTATTATGATGTGTAACAAACGGTCTTGCCGCAGCTCCTCCCGGTATGGTGTTGAGAATTGGAGTCTCTACTTCCAAAAAGCCTCTGTCGTCCAAGAATTTTCTTATAGCTTTAATTATCTTGCTTCTTACTATAAAAGTATTCCTGACATCAGGATTTACAATCAAGTCAACATATCTCTGTCTGTATCTTAGATCAACATCCTTTAATCCATGCCATTTTTCAGGCAGCGGTTGAAGCGATTTGGATAAAAGCACTATTTCCTGTACTTTTACTGATATTTCTCCTTTGTGGGTTTTAAATACTTCTCCCTTTACTCCAACTATGTCACCTATGTCAAATTTCTTGAATTCTTCATAGACTTCTGCACCTACTTCATCCATTTTAACATATATCTGTATCTTACCATCTCTATCACGCACGTCACAAAAGCTGGCTTTTCCCATTCCTCTTTTTGACATAAGCCTTCCGGCAACAGAGACAACAGCACCCTCCATACTTTCAAAATTATCAACTATGTATTTAGTTGAATGGGTAACATCATATTTTACAATTTTAAAAGGGTCTTTTCCATTTTTCTGTAATTCAGCGAGTTTCACCCTTCTCACTTTCAATATTTCATTGAGGTCTTCAAACTCAACATTTGTATTTTGGCTATTATGAAGATCGTTATTTGCATCTCTATCAGGCATTACTCTTCCTCCCAAACAATAAATTTTGGGAGCTTTCAGCTCCCCTAAATCTCTCATCCAATAATCCGCAAAAAAGAGATCAGACTTCAACGGGGAATAATATCCCTTAAGTTTTCCCCTTTGCTCAAAAGAGGTTAAATCATTAAAATAACAGTCTACAAAAAGTAAACTGTTATTTTAACACATATTATATATTAACATTAAATACATTTACAACAATATTTTTATTATTTTTTGATATCTATTATTTTATACTTTGCAATCCCATCCGGAACTACCACATCAACAACAGTTCCCTTTTCCTTACCCATAAGTGCTCTTCCTACAGGAGATTCATTTGATATTTTAAATTCGCTCGGATTAGCTTCCGCTGAACCGACAATATAATATTCAATTTCCTCATTATATTCCATATCCAATAAAATAACCTTTGAACCAAGGCTCACTACATCAGTTTTTACATCATCTTCATCTATAACCTTTGCATTCTTTAACATATTTTCAAGCTGTACTATTCTTCCCTCAACATGAGCCTGCTCGTTTTTGGCTTCATCATATTCGGAATTTTCAGATATATCACCAAAAGAAAGAGCTTGTTTAATCCTCTCTGCTACTTCTCTTCTCTTAACCGTCTTCAAAAATTCCAACTCTTGTTCCAACTTCTGTAATCCCTCATACGTCAGAACAACTTCTTTATTAACCATTTGAAGCCTCTCCTTTACTTTGATTTTCGTGTTGATAATATATGCATTTATTTCTTATTTATTCTAAAACATTATATTTCGTGCTAAGCAGGTCTCTATTAAATTTAAATACTAAAATTTAGGATATTTTATTTTTAAATCCTCTAATTAGCAAACTCCAATGTTTCACTGTTTTATCCAGGAACAAAATCCAAACCATCTGTTTTTTAGCAAATTCAACGAGAATGAAATATACACCGCACCGAGACCGTAATACAATGCATTATAAATGCTAAATAGGATGTTCAGACATTTTAATTGGAAGTTGCTTCACACCAACCTTAAAACTCAAAAAAATTTATAAGTTTAACCAATTCAAGTCAATTTAAACTTTTTTTAATTATAGACCACTAATCCCATATTGTCAATAAGCAGGATAAAAAGATTACTATAGGTACATCGAGCTTAATTAGGGCCTATCCTTTCACAATACTTAATTTTGCAAATAAAACATCGCCATGAATAGAATTTTTTACCTCTTTTCCCGCTGTATAATGTTATAAATACCCTTTAACATAAAAACCTTCTTCTCTAAAATATTCTTTTATTTTCTCAATAGCCTTAAAATCTAAAAAATTATGCAAATTATCAATCTTTTCATCCGTTTTATTTGTTAAAACAATCTCTGCAATCTCTGTCGAACTGTAAAACTTGAATATTTCCTTTTCAAAGGCTTGCAAATATTTATCTGTAAGTCCTATATCTATTCCGCATATAACTATTTTTTTATTTCTGGAACCAAGTCTTCAAGTTCACCATAATTTATTATTATAGAATTTAAATCAATACTGTTTTTTATGCCACTAATTTTTATATTACCATAATTTATTATCAAATCACTGTTTTTCAAAACATCTTTCAAATTGTCTGTAATTCTCACTGACAGGCCAGTTTCATCACATATTTCTTCTATTTTCCTTTCCATGAACTCCTTTTGACCTGTTACCAACGTAATGAACTTTACCACAGGAGATAAAAGCTTAATAATTAAATACGGTAATAAATCATCTTCTCCCTGAATTACAGCTATATCAATATCTCTAATGCTAAATGCCTTTTTCTCACAAAGGTCATTGAGAATATATTCCGCTAATGCTGTATAGACAATTTTCCCATCAAACTTGCTTTTCTCACAGCTTTTCAAAGAACAACTACAGCTTGCAGGCATAATGCACTTAGTTATAGAGTTTTTACTACAGATTTTAGAAATTATTTTTTCAAGTCTATTTCTTTTAGCTCTACCTAATTTATTGAATTCTTCCAACGTATACGGCAATTTTATACCTTGAATTACAAAACTGCTGTCCACTTGGATTTCTTTACCTATCACAAGCTTTATTTTAATGAGTTTTCTCAATTTCCCTAATAAACTCGGCAAAAAAATCCATTTAAAAATAATAGAAATTATACCGCTTGAATTATTTTCGCAAGTTTTGTTGCTATCACCCATAAAGTAAAGCAAAGCTATTTTTTTCATAATATGTTTACCTTCGCTGCATTTGCGTCAGTATTTCTAATAGTATTCCTATTATCAACAGGGTATAATTATTCTATAAAATAATCGTCAAAATCCATTTCAAGCATAAGAGTAATTTATTCTTTTTATTGATATTTAATTGTAAATATATACATTATCCTTATTTTTCTCCTGCCACTCCCGATAATTGTTTATATCTTTCAGATTCCTTTTCAATACTTCCCAGATATCAGCCGTCACAAAATTGCTGCTCCATGCACATGTTCCGGCTAAATTGTATTTATGAACCAAAGAAGCTCTCAAATTAATTGAATTCGCATCCTCTATCCATATTTTATTAATAGTGTTTTCTTTCTCATAATACGCATAAAACTGTCCACTTTCCTCTTCCCAGACAACTTTGGCATTATTTTGAAGCACTGTGTTCCGTGCCGCTTCCATAGACAACGCTTTACTTTCAAGAGTCTTTTTACCTGATGCATCTGTTGTTTCAGTCCACAGGCGGGTATAAAACGGGATACCTAAAAGCAGTTTCTCCGGCGGAACTTTTTCCACTTCAATAGCACGCTTAATGCGTTCTTCCACCCAAGTTATCTGTGCAACTGAACCGGCAACAGGGCTTGTCCTCCAATGCTGGTCGTAGGTCATGTACATCACATAGTCAACAACTTCACTTAAAGCCCTTTTGTCGTAGCACTGCATATCATTCACATCTACCGAAACAACCAGTCCCTGTTCCTTCAAAAAAGGTGTTATTTCCCTAACAAATTGTGTAAAAGCATCTCTGTCTTTCGGATACATATTTTCAAAATCAATATTAATACCATCAAGCTTGTAAAGTGCCGCATAGGCTAATATTTCCTTTATAAGATTGTCCCTATAATTGGTATTGTTCAAAAACTCACTGGCCATATTGCTGTCGCTAAAATCATTGGCCAGAAGAGCCCATACTTTATATCCGTTGGCATGAGCCCATTCAACATATTGGGAATAGGCTCTGTTTATAAGTTCACCATTGGCATTTTTGAGCTGAAACCACGTGGGAGATACCACATCAAGGCCCTCAATACCATTCATGGCTGAAAGGTCATTTCTTCTCTCATACACCTGGTCCCAAACCAAATTCAACTTACCCTTTTCAGGCTTCCAGTCAGTATTGTTTTCTTCTTTCCCGGGTACATCCTGCGCAACTATATTTTTTACTTCCACAAAGCGTTTCTCTATATAACCGATGGCTCCATCCCATGTTCTGACCTTATACCAATCACCATATTCACCGAATACTCTTAACTCTGCCTCTTTCTGATTTTGTGGATTTTTATCAAGTTTTCTTATTATTGGATACTTTATTGAATGGCCTTTTCTCACCACAGCTTTAGGACTTATAGGCGTTGCAATTTGTTTTTCACTGCTTTTGTTATCAATTATAATAGCATTGCTGCTTTCAACATAAACTATTTCAATATTGTAAAAATCACTTAAAAACTCAATGGGAACAAAAACCTGTCCACTGTCTTTAATCACAGGTATATTCAATTTCATGGGCTTATTGTTAACCAACGCCTCCAGGCTATCGGTCTTCATGCGTATAACTCTGTTTTCTGTGGTTACAGAGACAATATTTAATGTATCATCCCAGTATATATGCTTGTCTATATACTTTTTTACAATGCTGAAAGGTAGCAATATTTCTCCTTCCAATATTTTCGGTTCCTGAGCTGATACATCCTGCTCTCCTTCAATAACAAGAACAAGTTTGCCTTCATCAAAAGCAGGTACTACTTCATTGTTCGGCTTATAATATCTGTAATATATATAATAAGCACCTGCTGCCAATGCTACCATAACCAATATCAACCAAAATACTTTACTGCCGGATTTCTTTTTTCTCAACTATGATCCCCCTCGGCCAAATGAAAATCAAAACAATTTTATATTTACACAACATTATACTATAAAAAATCAAATATCCATATGGAATAAAAAGGAGGCCGTCTCCGACCTCCTGTGCCTCGTCCTGTAATTAACATTCTAAAAGATAAAAATAGGACTTAATCGCTTGTTATATGGTCAATCTGCTTCCTAACATAATTTTTAAATTCTTTAGCATTTTTTCATCAGGTTCAAAATAAAGTGTGACTTTTCTGCCACTACTGTTAATCACTGCAAAGTATACATCCGGAGAATCCATGGATGACACGGCTTTTATTATTAACGGTGCTTTTGCTATTGTCTCATTGTATTGGCTGCTCGAAACTTTCGCCATTTGCTCTATATCTTTACACGTCGTAGAATAGAAAGGTTTTCTCTTTCTTTTATTTATAATCTTGTCAATGTCAAGATCCCCATTAGTAAGAGAATACTCATACTCAACATTCAAATTGCCTATAAAATGTTTAGCTGCATAAACTATTCCAACATAAGCTATAACTACAATTCCATCCGGGAAAAAAAAGGCAGTTACCACCATAGATACTAAAAATGCAATCAAAACAATTCCCAATGCTTTTAAATAATCTTTTGGTCCCTTCTTCTTAGAAACTATTCTCTCTACAAAAATATCCATTACGTTCCTCCCAAAATTCTAATTACAAGTACTTTATTATTTTATCTTCAAATTCATTATAAATCAATGGCTTAAACAAAACATCGTATTCATTAATAATATTACAGAACTCCTCATTTTCCTGATATTCTATAGGCAAAATAATTAAAATATCCAATTCAGGAAAATCAGTTTTAATATTTTTAACTAATTCACAAATCTCCTCATCTATTGAACTCAAATCGAATATTATAAATTTAGGTTTCTCTTCAGATATAAAGCCAAAGTAAAATTTAAAGTTATTTACAACATCAAAATTTTCTGCTCCTAATTTTACTAATGCTTCCCTAATATCATAGCTTTCATCTGTATCAGTGCTAAATATAGCAAATTTGGTATCAAAAGCAGATTGCGATTTTTTAAAATCCTTAAGTGAATTAAAATAAGCTCGCTCCAGATTTGCAATTTCCATATTCAAGATTTTTATGTTTTCTTCCGCTGTATTGATGAATTGAATACCATAGCTATATCCTCCATATTGAGCGTTTTGCTTTCTCAATATTTTGGCCATGGTTCTAAAACTATTACCAGATGCAAAAGAAGTAAATATCTCTATAATATCATTAACTGCAAAACCGGCACTGCTGGTTATCATTGCTTCACCCTTACTTAAATTCAAGATAGTGGCTTCAAAATATTGCTTATTGTCTGTTCCTTCGCAAGAATCGATCTCCGATATTTGAGAATATAGTTCCACATCAAAACGTACATGCTTTCTAAGGTTATAATATTTTTTTGCATTTTGGAACTTTATTGTAACAGTGGCTGAACTCTTTAAACTGATGTCGGAAACTTCTCCCTCAACAATATATTCATATCCATGTTTTTGAAATTTGAAGCTTGCCTTATTTCCAATCGATAGATTTGATACATTAGTTGGGCTTGAAATTATATCGATACTGTCAAAACTACTGTATAAAACAGGATATACGGTCCACATTTTATCAGTATCAAATCTGGCCCTTATAAGATTTACATACTGAATAATTTCAAACAATTCATGATTGTCAACAATTATAACACTCATAAATTTTCTCCTTTGGGAATCCATGTATTAATAAAAATGAAATATCTACAAACAGTATCGGCTGTATAAATAATTATGTAACAATTATTTTCTTATTATAATTACAAACATTTTATAATCTATATAAATATTCTATAATTAATTTAAAATTATGTGAAGTACTAAATTTATGAGGATAAAGCCCCAAAGATTTGAAAATGCTAAATTTATTTCAAATTAAATTTTAAACAAAAAACAGGAGTCTAAGCATATACTTAAACTCCTGTTTAAATATTACCAATCAGCTATTAAAATTCTTTAGTCATTCCAAGTAAGTACTGTTTCATCTTAGCATAGTCGATTGAATTGATATCTCCATTCTTATCAAGATCTGCTGCTTTAAGTGCATCTCCACTTAACTTGTTAATACCCAACAAATGAGCTTTTAATAATGCGTAGTCAATTGAGTTTATATCGCCATCAAAGTTAATGTCTCCAAGAACTATATCTTCACCGCCCGGTGTAGTTCCTCCACCCTGGCTTGTAGGAGTATTTCCTTTTTCATCAAGATAAGCTGTAGCCCAAGCAAACGGTGCGTTCCAGTTTATAGTAATTTCGTTTGTTGACCATGAATCTATATGATCCATGAAGCATTTTTGTGGTGGAGTACCTTTCTTCATAGCAGCATTTATAGTTGGATCCTGGAAGTTGGAGTTCGGTCCTCCGGAAACACATCCAGCTGGTGGTTTCGGGAACTTCTTGCTAAGCTGGTATGCCCAGAATCTGTGGTGAGGATTTTGAAGCGGACGTTCACCGTATCCAGTTACATAGCACTGATCCAGAGCATTTCTACCTAAAATGTAATCCATGCTTGATGTCATTCCATCCAGGTACTTGGTATCTCCTGTATATTCATACGCATAAGCGAATACTATCATAGTATTTAATACGAATGAGTTAGAACCCCAAGGATAGTTACCGTTCCTGTCTGCTTTAATTGGCAATCCATATCCTTGTTCTTCAATATTTGCAAGCCATACATCAGCTGCTTTTGCTATATTCTGTCTAGCTTTTTGGATTTCGGATTCTCCCAAGTCATTCGGAATAAGTGCAAGGGAAACTGTTCCCAATCCTTGAGTGCTACCCCATGTGAAGCAACCATAGAGACCATCGTCTTCACCGCTTGATAAAATTGACGGCATTTCGAGGTAGTGTTTCGATGACTTAATGTAATCCTTATATTCAGATTTACCTGTTGTGATAAAGAGCTCACAAGCAGCCCAGTAGAATTCATCTTCTACATACTCGTCATTGTATGGTCCTCCACCAGGTTGTTCATTCGGTGCATAAATCTTCGGATGTTTCTTTGCTGCTTCCCATGCAGCTTCAGCAGCTTGCAAGCACTTATTTGAATATGAAGGATCTATATCTTTCCAGATACGTGCAGCCTGTGCAGCAGTTGCAGCCAAGTTCAATGTTGCAGCTGTACTTACAGGACGTAAATATCTCTGCTTAGGATCTTCATGCGGTAATAATCCCAATGCAGTCCATGATTCGTCATGTACTTTATGATGTACCATTCCAGCTAAATCCGGATCTTTACTTGACGGTACCTGCATCTTTAAGATGAAGTCCATTTCCCATTTAGCTTCATCAAGTATATCATAGAGACCATTGCCGCTTTCAGGAATATTCATTGAACCGTCTTTATATGGAGCAAGGTGGAGAACATTATCCTTCTTTGCTCTTTCATACTGGTTCAACATAGTCCAGAGAGAAATACCACCGTTAACAACGTATTTTCCATGGTCACCGGCATCGTACCATCCGCCGCTTACATCAAGAGAATAGTTCTTTTGTCCTGTATTAGGCCATGTAGGAACGTTTGTGTCTCCCAAATTAGGATCAACGCCAATGTGACCTGCAGGTCTAGTAAGGTCTTGTCTTCCCGCATAAGGCATTTCTATTGCTATACCACTTCTATTGTGATAGAAATATTTAATTGCATCCAATTTCATCTGAGAGAGTATATTTTCAGATATATCAAATTTGTGGCTGTAATTCTTACTGCTGTTTGTATCAACTTTGAAGTAGTAACCAGTTCCCGGTGTTGTGAAATCTGAGAAATCAATTATATGTACATAATCCTGTGAATCTTTGTCTAAACCTTTTACTTTAGTGGTACCAGTCTTTACTGCTCTTCCACTGCTGTCATAAAGAGTCCAGCCCACCGGAGATGTGGAATTAGTAACAACAGTAGCTTTCTTAGCTCTGTTAGGATAATAACCAACCTGGTTAACCCTTACATCAGGCATTTCCAAAACCTCAATTACAGGTTTATCATGCAAAGGATCGTACAATGAAATATCATCAAAGTAAATTTCTGTACCTGCTGTATTCAGAGCACCACCAGCATGGAATGTGAATTCAACAGTTTCATCTGTTGCACTGTTCATTGTAAATTCCGCTTGAACTAATTTTGGAGATGTAGTCAAATCTATCTTTTGCCACTGATTATTCCAGTAATCGGTATACGGTTCACCTTGCATTCCTATTTTAGCGTATACTTTAGCACCATTCTTGTTAGACCATACTTTAAAACGCACAGTATATGTATGTCCTTGCACAAGGGTTATACCTCTATGGCGCATCTGACAGCTCCATTCATTTTGACCAGGATTTGTTATTTTCAGCACCAAAGCTCCGTTTTTAATATCAAAGTCACAAACTCCGCCGCTGTCTTCACAGGTATGCCATGGATAGCAAAGTCCTTCATCAAAAGTTCTTTCATAGAGCAAATCCTTTTGATAAGGCGGCAATTCTGGATGGTTGTCCTCACCGGCATACACCGCGGGCTGTATAGATGTCGTTAAAAGAGTAGTAACTGCGAATGCAGCTATTACTGATTTTAATTTGTTGGCATTCTTCACCCTATTGTAAATCATACTCTACCTCCATATTATTTATTTTTTTTATAAATTTTTATACATTTTTTACGTAACAGTTCGATATCAATTTGCTTTTTTTACCCCCCTTGACAAAGATTTCGAACTGGCTCGTAAATAAACATAGCAAAATTGACAATAAAAAGCATAATACACCTATATTATGCAAACTATAATATTTAGCTAGGAATATTCCACCAAAAGAGCAAGTTAATTGCCAAAATTAGATATAAATACATTGAAATGTTGCTTGCTGAAATGAAATACAACAAATATAACTTGATATGTTCATAGAAAAAACAATAGAAATATTAATAATTAATTAAAATATTAATTTATACTAAGGTCCTGCTAATTTTAATTATATAAGAGAAACAAACTTTTATCAACTATTAAATTATACATCGCTTAATCTGTAATTATTCAATTACACAGTATTATCTAACATAAACAATCATATTTGATTCATTAAATTTCAGTAAAATACATATATCGCAAAATCTTTTACACTATCTAGCTTTTTAACTATTATACTTATTCGAAATACAAAAATTTTTTAGGGGGTCTAAATTTAATTCAAATAAAAAATTTTTAAAAAAAGAAGACCAATTTTTCTCATTGGTCTTCCTTTTGTATGGGCTATATTTTGTATAATTTAGGAGATTAGTACATTCCACCCATTCCGCCGCCCATTCCGCCGGCCATTCCAGCACCTGCGGCTTCTTTTTCAGGCTTGTCGGCAACAATTGACTCTGTTGTAAGAACCATTGATGCAACTGATGCTGCATTTTGCAATGCAGATCTTGTAACCTTTGCAGGGTCAACTATACCGGCTTCTATCATATTTACATATTTTTCATTCAGAGCATCAAATCCTATACCAGGTTCACTTGATTTGAGCTTTTCAACTATAACTGAACCTTCAAGACCAGCATTTGCAGCTATTTGTCTAACAGGCTCTTCCAAAGCTCTCAAAATTATCTGTACACCTGTCTTTTCATCGCCGGATACAGTATCCAATAATTTCTCAACTTTTGGAATAGCATTTACTAAAGCTGTTCCTCCACCTGCTACAATACCTTCTTCAACAGCAGCTTTTGTAGCAGCTAAAGCATCTTCTATTCTCAATTTCTTTTCTTTCATTTCAGTTTCTGTTGCAGCACCAACTTGGATAACTGCTACACCACCAGAGAGTTTTGCAAGTCTTTCCTGCAATTTTTCTCTGTCAAAGTCTGAAGTTGTTTCTTCAATTTGTGCTTTTATGGAAGCAATTCTCTTCTTAATTTCTTCCGGACTTCCTGCACCATCAACAATAATTGTATTTTCTTTCTGTACTTTAACCTGTCTTGCTCTACCTAACTGTTCAAGTTTAGTTTCTTTTAAGTCCAAACCAACTTCCTCGGAGATAACTTCTCCACCAGTCAATATTGCTATATCCTGAAGCATAGCTTTTCTTCTGTCACCAAATCCCGGTGCTTTAACAGCTACGCATGTAAATGTTCCTCTCAATTTATTGACTACTAATGTACCGAGTGCTTCACCTTCAACATCTTCAGCAATAATAACAAGTTTCTTACCCTGCTGAACGATTTGTTCCAATATAGGAAGGATTTCCTGAATATTGCTGATTTTCTTATCTGTGATTAAAATATATGGATCATCCAAAACAGCTTCCATTTTTTCTGTATCTGTAACCATGTATGCAGATACATAACCTCTGTCAAACTGCATACCTTCAACTACTTCAAGACTTGTTCCCATAGTCTTGGATTCTTCAACAGTTATAACACCGTCATTTGTCACTTTTTCCATTGCATCAGCTATAAGACTTCCTATAACTTCATCGTTAGCAGAAATTGCTGCAACTCTTGCGATATCTTCCTTACCTTTAACTTTCTGGCTTACTTCCTTAATTCCTTCAACTGCTGCATCAACAGCTTTAGCTATACCTTTTCTGAGTATCATTGGATTTGCACCGGCTGCAACATTCTTTAAACCTTCTCTGATTATAGCTTGAGCAAGAAGTGTCGCTGTAGTTGTACCGTCTCCAGCTACATCATTTGTCTTTGTAGCAACTTCTTTAACAAGCTGTGCACCCATATTTTCAAACGGATCATCGAGTTCAATTTCCTTCGCTATTGTAACTCCATCATTTGTGATCATAGGAGAACCGAATTTTTTATCTAAAACAACATTTCTTCCTTTAGGACCAAGGGTTACTTTAACTGTGTCTGCCAATTTATTAACACCAGCTTCAAGCGCTCTTCTAGCATCTTCACCGAATTTTATTTCTTTTGCCATAAACAATAAACCTCCTTAATATATTTTAATAGTGGTATTAGACCATTTCTAAAAACAAAACAGATTGCATAGGGGGAATATTAAACGAAACTTAAGCTACGGACCTCTATACAATACTTCATAAAACCGGACATATCAAATTTGTAGAAATGGTGATAATAAATTTATAGATATTATAATCTTATTCAACTATTGCTAATATATCACTCTGTTTAAGAATTGTGTACTCTTGTCCATCGAATTTAACTTCAGTGCCGGCATATTTACTTATTATAACTTTATCTCCCACTTTAACTTCCATTTTTACTTCTTTTCCATCCACTACAGTTCCCGGACCCACTGCAATTACTTCGGCCATTTGAGGCTTTTCTTTTGCCGAACCGGGTAATACTATACCACTCTTCGTAGTTTCTTCGCTTTCTACCATTTTCACTACTACCCTATCTGCTAAAGGTTTTAATGTCATAAATAGAACCTCCTCTAATATTTATTTTATTTTTAAAATACTTATGTACCAATTTATTAGCACTCACTTAAAGTGAGTGCTAATCACAATAATAATAATATTATATTACCCGTTTTTATATCAAACATTCATTTTTTCAATATTTTATCATTTTAAGACAATAGAAAGAAATTAGATTCTTATTATTTCTTAATTCATCAATTTACTTTAATTTTCACTTTTAAATGCGAATTTATAATTTTAATATTGATTATTTTATATATTAAATTTTTCAGAAAATTTTTTACTTTCAATCCGTAAATTTTAACAAGCAATCTGCTTCCAAAATAAAATACATGTTCCTCGAAAAGCAATCAAAATTACTTTACTTTTCATGAAATAAGTAAATTTTCTGAACTAAGTTTCTCAATATAGAATTCTTATTATTTCTCAATTCAATCTCTTTGATATGCAGCACTCTAATAAGCTCACCAAAACTAATATATCCGATTTTTGTAGTAATAAATATGACTTTCTACTATATTATATAATAATATAATATTGTCTCCTCTTTAAAACAATACTTTAAGCTGCTACATTTGAATCGGATTTTATAGCATTAATCAAAAATTAACTGTTGGCATCGACAACAAAACCTTTGAGGCATTAGAAGCTACATAATTACTGTCTTTTAAAAATATGCCGGATTTTTACACTTATACTGTTTTTTATTTTTTTATAATATCAACAACATAAATTACTCTATCAGTTTCTTTGCCTCTCATTACAAAAACAATTCCTTTTTCCCAAAGTCATATCTACAATATTGTTGCCAATATCAATGCATATAATTTTTTTTGTCCACATATTTATTTTGCAATAAAATTGGTATCCTTAATACTAAGCAATAATAATTCCCTCTCAAAGTCAAACTCCATCCTGTCCGGTGTACCATCGACAATTAACTCTTTTTCATGGACACCTGTAAATAGATTCAGGAAAATAACTTTATTTGATGCTCTGCCCTTTACAGTTATCCATCGGAAAGAGGAGTACAGTCACTGAAATCGTAGTCCGTTAAATAATTTTCCGGTAAAGGTATTTTCAACAATGTCATCAGTTGTTGAACCAAATTCTTTAATTTTTACATTCAATGTCTTTTCATCACTTGTAATATTTCCATTTCTAACAGTTAGCCCCAATACATAATCTCCTGCTGCGTCCGCAGTAAAATTGGGTTTCTTAATTGAAGGGTTATATATTAAAGCATTGCTCTCTAAATAAATTTTAAAAATACATAAAACCCAAATTAGCCTTTCGGTACAAACGGTAGTATTACTTTAAACAGGTTTTGAGATCCAATGTTCACGAACTTGACTTTTCCTATGTCCTTAAAAGCTGTTTTAATCCTGGCCATTCCCATCCCGGATTTCATAAAGCGTTTTTTGGGATCAAAAGTCAGAAGTCTTTGATAAAGCCAAGGATTTCTTCTGACAGGATTTTTTTCTTTTATAAATTTATAAACTGTGTTTTCTGCAATTAAGGCACCGGGATTACTTATCTCAATATTTTTGTCGGTAATCGATATGGTAATCCCTCTGGAAAAGTCCAGGTAATCACGGTGTACAAGAGCATTGGCAATTACTTCTTCCAACGCTTCAAAGGGATATTTGTCAGTACCTATTACTCCCCTTAAATAATCGGAAACCTCGTCTAACATTGTAAGTATGCTGCCATAAAACATTTTTACTTCTGCTCTGTATGTTACCTTTATATGCACTTGAGGCAAATAAATATAGGGATTTTTTCCAAATAATAAAAGGCCACCAATTGTAGGATGGTACCCTTCTCCTTCAACCGCTTGCCCAACTATACCCAATGCTTCAAGGATAATCTCACTGGGATTGTCACTGAATACATTCAATGTTTGAAAAAAATTGCGCAAAAGGTTGTTATCAATCTCACTCATTGGAACATTCTTTAAAACAACCGTCTCATAGTTAAGAAGTCCTTGCTCCTGAAAAATATTTGCAAGCTCATTTCTCCTGGCAATGTCAGTGGTGGAACCTCTCCTTATATAAAAAGCACCGTTTTGAATCATCTGGTGAGGTTTGTGATGACTTTTATAAACCGTCAGAACTGCCAATGTTTTACCCTCATAGTCTATAAAGTCCAGAGATATGGGGATTGGCGGATCACAGCGATTATATATGATTTGCTGAACCTGTTCCTCCTTATAATCGGGAGGAGTTATTCCGATTATTTTCTTTGTCTTGTCTTCCACCCCGAAAATTATATAACCCCTTCCGCCTATTGAGTTTGCCATTGCTATAACATCTTTCGTCAGTTCCTTCTTTTCGCTTTCTGTGGAAAGATTCAGTGTCGCTTTAAAATCAAGCTTTGGACCTTCTTCCCTCTTAAGCAGGCGTTCCAGTTTGTATTTATCCAAGACTACACCTCCAAAGGATGACTACCTTCTCTTTCTGAGTTCATCAAATATATCGTCAAAAGTAATTCCTCTTTCAACCATCAAAACCGTCAAATGATATATAAGATCGGAAATTTCATATATAGCTTCACCGTTATCGGGATTTTTTGAAGCAATAATAACTTCAGCAGTTTCTTCCCCAACTTTTTTCAGTATCTTATCAATACCTTTGTCAAACAAATAGTTGGTATATGAGCCTTCTTTCGGATTTATCTTCCTGTCAACTATAACATCATACAATTCCTTGAGTATTTTTGACTTATCTCCGTACACACTCTTTTCATCAAACACTTTTTCGGAAGTTTCCTTTATGCCGTCCTTACCAAGTTCTCTATAAAAACAGGAGTAGTGTCCTGTATGACAAGCTGCTTCAATTTGTTCTACTTTAATCAATAAGGCATCACCGTCACAGTCTAAATTGATGGACTTAATTATCTGAAAATGTCCTGAGGTCTCCCCCTTCAGCCAGAGCTTGTTTCTGCTTCTGCTGAAATAATGTACTTTACCGGTCTCTATCGATTTTAAAAATGCCTCTTCATTCATATAAGCCATCATAAGCACTTCATTTGTCTTATAGTCCTGAGTTATTACAGGAACCAACCCATTATTGTCAAATTTAATCTGTTCCAACAATTCTCTCATTATTATCTATCCCCCAATTTTATTCGTTACATTCTTACTTCAATTCCTCTTTGTTTTAAATAACTTTTCAAATCCATTATTTCTATCTCTTTAAAGTGAAATAGCGAGGCAGCAAGTACAGCATCCGCTTTTCCATCAACCAATGCCTCATAGAAATGTTCCATAGTTCCCGCGCCGCCTGAAGCTATCACAGGTATTTTTACACTTTCGGATATTTTTCTTGTCAGTTCAATATCATATCCATCCTTTGTTCCGTCGCAATCCATACTTGTAAGTAAAATTTCTCCAGCTCCCATCTTTTCAGCTTCAATTGCCCATTCTATGGCATCTTTACCTGTATTAATCCTTCCGCCGTTTAAATAAACATCCCATCCGGATCCGTCACTGCGCCTTTTCGCATCGATCGCCACTACTACACATTGGCTACCAAAACGCATTGCCGCTTCCGATATCAATTCAGGTCTTCTTACAGCAGCAGAGTTTACAGAAACTTTATCCGCGCCAGCTTTAAGTATCTGCCTAAAATCTTCAACAGTTCTTATACCTCCACCGACAGTAAAGGGAATAAACACCTGCTCGGCAACTCGGCTTACAACATCAAGCATAATGCTCCTTGCATCGGAAGTTGCTGTAATATCCAAAAAAGTTAACTCGTCAGCGCCGGATTTGTCGTAATATGCGGCTATTTCCACCGGATCACCGGCATCCCTGATATTTACAAAATTAACTCCTTTAACGACTCTGCCAGCATGTACATCAAGACAGGGAATTATGCGTTTTGTCAGCATTTCAAATCACTCCCTACTGTAACAACCAATTACATCTTCTAAATCAATCTATTACCGGCCCACTTCGATTGCCTGTTTCAAATCTACATTTCCGGTATACAAAGCCCTTCCCACTATTACGCCGGAAACTCCTGTTTCTTTCAGGTTCTTGATATCTTCAATTTTGCCTACTCCACCGGAAGCTATTATATCAATGTTCACCGCTTTAACCATATCTTCCATAGCTCTTAAATTAGGCCCATTCAACATTCCGTCTCTTGAAATATCAGTGTAAATAATGGTTTTTACACCTATGTCCTCCATCCTTTTGGCAAAATCTATTGCCTTGAACTCACTTGTTTTTTCCCATCCTTCAATGGCCACCATTCCGTCTTTTGCATCTATGCCTACAACCACTCTGCTTTCAAAAGTCTTTACGGCATGTTTAACAAGCTCAGGATTTTTAACGGCCGAAGTTCCGAGAATTACTCTTTCAATACCCTTGCCAAGCAATGTTTCAATTATTTCAATGGTACGAATACCTCCGCCCAACTGGACCGGAATTTTCACTTTTTCAGCTATTTCACCAATAACATCAATATTTTGTGACATTCCTGTCCTTGCACCATCCAAATCTACCACATGAAGATACTGGGCACCGGTTTTTTCCCATTTAAGTGCCATCTCCACAGGATTATCGGAATAAACGGTTTCCTTGTTAAATTCACCTTGCGTAAGTCTTACGCATTTTCCTCCTCTTATATCCACTGCAGGATAAATAATCATTGTCCAACCCTCCTGATTACATCAGTGCCTTTGACATTGTTAGTCTCTCTACTATTTAGAATTCACCATGTCATCTTTTCCTCAGACACTTTAATAATTAGATTTTATTATGAAGTATCAGTTACAATTTTTGTCCAATTTGGCTAGTTTAGCAAAATTTCTCAACATCTCAAGCCCCACCTCTCCACTCTTTTCAGGGTGGAACTGAGTTGCAAATACATTTCCCTTTTGAACTGCAACAGGAAAAGTAATTCCATAGCTGGTGCGGGCTATTACAATATCTTCATCGGGAGTGTCCAAATAATAAGAATGGACAAAATAGACATACGGCGCTTTAGACAAACCGCTAAACAACGGTGAATTACCCTTTATATCAAGCAGATTCCATCCCATATGAGGCACCTTTAAGTTCATATTTTGCGGAAGCAGGCGAATTGCTCCCTTTAAAACGCTCAGTCCCTGAACATTATCTCCGCCCTCTTCACTGCATTCAAATAAAAGCTGCATTCCAAGGCATATACCCAAAAAAGGCTTGCCGCTTTCAATTACAGATAGTATAACATCCCTCATGCCGAGTTTTTCAAGATTGTTCATAGCATCGGCAAATGCCCCTACTCCCGGCAATATCACCGCATCAGCACTCAATATGAAATCGTGGTCTGAGGAAACTTGAGCATCATATCCAATAAAATGTAAAGCTTTTTCAACACTTCTTAGATTTCCCACCTTATAATCTATAACTGCAATCAAGCACTTTCACTCCAAACTAAAAAACTTAAAATCCATAAAACAACCAACACTCCATTTAACAGGGAATACCAATAGGATGTAAATACAAAGTACCTTTCCCCATTAAAAGGAGTGCCTGTTAATTAACCCAACTTTTTGCCGGTTAAACGTTCATATGCCTCTATGTACTTAAGCTCTGTGTTCCTGATTACATCCTCCGGCAATTCAGGTGCCGGTGGCTTCTTGTCCCAATTTATAGATTCAAGATATTCTCTGACAAATTGCTTGTCAAAACTCTTTTGCGGACGTCCCGGTTCGTACTCCTTCATATCCCAGAACCTTGACGAATCGGGAGTGAACAGTTCATCAGCCACAACCAGCTTGTCATCTAAAAATCCGAATTCAAACTTGGTATCTGCAAGGATAATTCCCTTACTTTCGGCATACTTGCTTGCTTTGTTATACAAAGCAAGACTTACTTCTTTAAGCTGGTTGGCAAGATCTGTTCCAATTATTTTACAGAGTTCTTCAAAACTTACGTTTTGGTCATGCCCCTCGGATGCTTTTGTTGAAGGTGTGAAAATAGGTTCCGGAAGTTTGTCTCCCTGCCTTAAACCTTCAGGAAGCTTTATACCGCAAATACTGCCTGTCTCTTTATATTCTTTCAGTCCTGATCCTTCAAGATATCCCCTAACTATACACTCTGCCTGAACCATTTTTACCTTCTTAACCAGCATTGACCTTCCCTGAAGCTCTTCCTTAAACTGTGACAATCCTTCAGGATATTGACTTACATCGGTTGTAATCATATGGTTGTCAACAATGTCCTTTGTGTAGTTAAACCAGAACTCTGAAATACTGTTCAGTACTTTTCCCTTATTGGGTATGAGATTGGGGAAAACCACATCAAAAGCTGAAATTCTGTCGGTAACTACTATAAGAAGCTTATCTCCGAGGTCGTAAACATTTCTAACCTTACCTTTAACATGTAACGGTAATTTAATAAAATCAGTATCGTTTATCAGCATAATCCCTTACACTCCTACATATAAAATTTATAGAATAAATTTATTATATTTAACTTCAAAATTAGTGTTTACGTACGAATTTTAGGTATTTCATCTATTCAATCCAAATAGGTATTTTCAACAAGGAATCCATAAAAAGCCCTATAATAAGCCTTTTGTAGACATAACCCCTTCTATTCTGTCATCAATAAATACCGCCTGGTCCAATGCCCTTCCAAAAGCCTTGAAAATAGCTTCAATAATATGATGTGTGTTGTTACCGTAAAACAGCTTGATATGTAAATTCATGCCTGCGTTAAAAGCAACTGCCCTAAAAAATTCTTCAATCAGTTCCGTTTCCATGATTCCAAGCTTTTGGGCCGGAAGATTCACATCAAATACCAGAAACGGTCTTCCGCTCAAGTCCAGTGCCACAAGTGCTAAAGATTCATCCATTGGCACAAAACATGAACCGTAGCGCCTAATGGACTTTTTGTCTCCCAAAGCTTCTTTTATGGCCTGTCCCAACACTATTCCCACATCCTCAACGGTATGATGGGCATCAACATGCAAATCCCCTTTTGCACTGACCTCCAAATCGAATAGTCCGTGTCTTGTGAATAGGTCAAGCATATGGTCCAAAAAACCCACTCCGGTATTAATATTACTCTTGCCCGAACCGTCAAGGTTTACGGTAAGTTTTATATCGGTTTCGCCGGTTTTTCTGCTGATTTGAGCTTTTCTTTCCATTCTATAGTTGCCTCCACACACATCATTATAAATATTTTTTATTATAACAAAACAAGCCTTTTAATTCCACTACATGTTTCTTTAAAATTAAAAATTAGTTTTATTTTCAATATAAATATATTTGATTTCAACATAATCAAAAATATTAATTAGAAGCAAGAATATTTGCAAGTTCCTCAAGCAATATATCGTTTTGCTCCTTACTGCCCACAGTAATTCTTATATATTTGCTGAGTACAGGGTCACCATAGCCTCTTACAAGAATTCCCCTTCTCTCAAGTTCTTTTGCCACAGCTTGTGCATCAGGTAACTTTACAAGAATATAATTGGCGCCTGACGGGAAAATTGTTACTCCCTTAATCTTTTTGAGCTCCTCTGCCAAATACGTTCTTTGCTCAGTTAAATATTTTATTCTTCTGTCTATTTCTTCCCTTTCTTCAAAAACCAATTTGGCAACCAGCTGGGATAAAGAACTTATATTAAAGGGAGGTTTTACCTTGTTTATTTCATCTGCCATTGCCTTACCGCTTAATGAATATCCACACCGAATACCGGCAAGCCCATAAGCTTTTGAAAATGTACGCAGAATAATGAGGTTTTCAAATTTGGGCAAAAGTTCTACCGCCGATTCCTCTGAAAATTCTGCATAGGCTTCGTCAACAACTATAACGGTATTAGGGCACATGGAGCAAATTTTCTCAATATCCCTTAAGGAAAGTAAATTTCCTGTGGGATTGTTGGGAGAACAAAGAATAACCATCTTTGCCTTCTCGTTTTTAGCTTTACTTATAAACTCATCTATATCATACTCAAAGCCGTTTTCTTCCTTTAAAGCCACCTCTACAGTACTTCCGCCTCCGATTATGGTAGTTATCTTATACATTCCGAAGGAAGGCACAGGACAAACCACCTTATCACCTTTGCCCACAAAGGTATTTATCAACACCTGTATCAGCTCATCCGAACCTGTTCCCACTACAATACCTTCCATGTCAACTCCCCAGTAAGCTGACAAAGTCTTTCTAAGTTCAATGGAGTCGGTATCGGGATATAAATTCAGCTTTGGACCTTCCATTATTATATCAGCAAGCTTTTTTCTTACACTCATCGGTAAATCAAACGGACTTTCATTGGCATCAAGCTTTACTCTATAGGGCACTTGATTGGCAGTATACGGCACAAAATCTTTAAGTTCAGATCTTATCAAATCACGTATCATTGTTCTCTCCCCTTTCTAAAAATATTGTTACTTACGTTCTTCACTTTTTCGCTTATACCAAAATGTAACCGGAAAATTCATGATTCTTTAGAACTTATCATTTCACAGATTCACTGTCATAGATAAAAATTATTCAAACCTCACTCTAATAGCGTTGGCATGCGCTTTAAGCCCCTCTGCCTCAGCGAACTTTATCACATCATCTTTTACCTGCTGCAAAGCCTTTTTTGAGTAGGATATAATACTTGATTTTTTCATAAATTCCGAAACATTCAGCGGTGAGAAAAACCTTGCCGTTCCACTTGTAGGCAAAACATGGTTAGGTCCTGCATAATAGTCTCCCAATGGTTCCGAGGAGTAATTCCCCAAGAAAATCGCCCCGGCATTTTTTATATAACTAATGAGACTGAAAGGTTCACTCACACATAGTTCGAGATGCTCCGGTGCAATCCTGTTTACAACATCGACAGCACTATCTATGTCGTCAACCAGTATAATTGCGCCAAAGTCTTTCAAGGACTTCTCAGCTATTTCTTTCCTCGGCAGTTTATTAAGCTGTATTTCCAATTCTCGCTTTACCTCTTCAGTTATCTTTTCCGACGTAGTTACTAAAATAGCCGAAGCAAGTGCATCGTGCTCAGCCTGTGAAAGCATATCCGCGGCTGCATACTTTGGATTTGCCGTTTCATCGGCAACAACCATTATTTCGCTTGGTCCTGCAATCATATCTATATCACAATATCCATAGACCATCCTTTTTGCCAATGCAACATATATATTCCCAGGGCCTACGATCTTGTCTACTTTAGGAATGGACTCTGTTCCAAAAGCAAGTGCCGCAATTGCCTGTGCACCGCCAATTTTATATATCTCGTCTACACCAGCCTCATTAGCTGCCACCAGGATGGCAGGATTGATTCCGTCAGTTCCTCCCGGGGGAGTAACCATTACAATCCTCTTTACCCCTGCAACCTTAGCCGGAACAGCATTCATAAGAACCGATGAAGGATATGCTGCAGTTCCGCCTGGAGTATAGATACCAACTACTTCAATGGGATTATAAAGTTGCCCTAATATAACACCATCTTCACCCGTTGTAAACCATGACTTTTCCAACTGTTTTTCATGGAACTTTGCTATATTATTTCTGGCCTTTTTAATTACCTCTATAAGTTCCTTGCCTACTTTTCCATAAGCTTTTTCTATCTCATCAGGAGAAACTTTCAAATTATCTGAAGTAAGCTCAACCTTGTCAAACAGGGCAGTATACTCAAAAACAGCATTATCTCCATTCTTTTTAACGTTGTTGACAATATCTGAAACCCTGTCCTGTATATCTCCATATTCAATATGGTTTCTGGATGCAAGCTTGTTGAAAATATCGCTGTCTTTGTTTGCTCTCAAATCTATAAACTGTATCATTCTGCGTCACCTCTTTTCCAGTTCTTTTCTTATACCGTCCACTATATTGTTTATTCGTTCGCTTTCCATCTTCATACTTACTCTATTTACCACCAGCCTTGCGCTTATGTCGGCAATGTGGTCCAGTACTACCAATCCGTTTTCTTTAAGTGTCCTTCCGCTTTCAACCAAGTCAACTATAACTTCCGACAATCCTACCAAAGGTGCAAGTTCTACAGAACCGTTCAGCTTGATTACCTCGATAGATTCTCTTCTTTTCAGTTCAAAATATTCCCTTGCAATTCGGGGATATTTTGTTGCCACTCTTATATTGTTTAGTTGATCCAGCTTACCTTGAAGTTCGGCAGGACCTGCCACCACCATTCTACACGCCGCAAATCCTAAGTTCAATACTTCATATAAGTGCCTTCCCTCTTCCAGAAGGGTATCCTTCCCCACAATTCCCAAATCCGCAGCCCCGTACTCAACATAAGTTGGCACATCGCTTGGCTTGGCAAGGAAGAACTTAACTTTATTTTTCTCATCAGTTAAAATAAGCTTCCTTGATGAACCTTTAAGTTCAGTACAATCTAACCCAATAGCTTCAAAAAGCTCTACTGAAAGCTCTGTAAGCCTTCCTTTTGACAATGCCACCGTTAAATATCTCATATCTTACCTCCTTAAAAGCTCATCCATAGTAACAGTTGAAATTTGATTTTCTTCAATATTATGTATTTCGATCTTCTGGTCATCAAGAATGTTTATTATGCCACCTATTCCTTTCATACGCGCATATTGTTTCAATTCATCTATTCCATTTCCCGTAACATCCATCTCAATGACAAGTCCCTGATTTCTTAAAGCCTGGCAAACCTCAAAGGCGGTCTTCCTGCCTTCTTCTTTATAGCATATAAGGCTGTCTATCGAAGGTTTTTCAGTTTCAATCTTTTGACGCTCAAGAGCCATCATTATCATGTTTATCCCCAAAGAAAATCCGGTAGCGGGACTATTCTTCCCAAACTTTTCCACTAAATTGTCATATCTTCCTCCGCTTAAAATCGGGAATCCCACACCGTAGGTAAAGCCTCTGAAAATTATTCCGGTATAGTAATTCAGGCTTTGCACCATTCCAAGATCAATTGATACATATTTGCTAAGCTTGTAATCATCCAGGATTTTAAGTACTTTCCTCAAATTTTCGAGGGCGTTTATTGACTTTTCATTAAGGGAATATTTTTCAACCCTATCAATAACATCCAAAGAGCCAAACAATCTTGGAAGACTCAGTACCAGTTCCTTTAAATCCTCTCTGATATTATGTGTCTTTACCAATTCCTCCACTGCAAGATAGTCCTTCCGGTCAATGAGAACCCTCATTTGCTCCGTCTCTTCAGCAGAAAGCCCCGTTTCTTCCATTAAACCTTTGAAGAAATCCACCTGTCCTATATCTATCTGGAAATTTTCCAGTCCGCAAGCTTTCACTGCTTTTATAGCCGTTGCAATTATTTCTGCATCAGCCTCCGGCGAATTTACTCCTAAAAGTTCAACCCCTGCCTGGGTAAATTCCTTTTGCTTTCCTCCACCCAATTCTTTATAATTAAAGGCATTTCCTATATAGCAAAATCTTAGCGGATGGTTTACATCTTTAAATTTGGTTGCCGCAAGTCTTGCTATGGGAATTGTAATTTCCGGCCTCAAAACCAGTATTCGTCCCTGTTGGTCGAAAAACTTAAACATGGTCTCCTGAGCAGTAATTCCATCCTCCGCAAGAAACGCATCGTAAAACTCAACAATGGGAGTCTCAACTTCATAAAAACCGGAACTTCTAAACACCTTTCTAATCTTATCTTCAAGATTTCTTTTAACAAAGCACTCATTTACAAGAATATCCTGAACGCCTTCAGGAGTATATATTTTCCATTTAGTCAATTTACGCACCTCACTTTAATACTTTATCAAGTTAAAGTTATAAATTGATGAATTACGATAATTATAGTATATCGGAAACAATCTGTCAATGATAAAAGAGCCAAATTGAAAATTAAGACTGAATCAATTTTTAGTGAATATGTACAGTATAAATCAAGCAAGAAATACAATAAGTCCACCAAAAATCGGTGGACTTATTGTTAATGTTACATATATAAAACAACCTGCTGTCAAGCTCAAATTAGTCTTTTATTCCCAACAACGTCTTTTTCATAAGCGCATAATCTATCGAGTCAATTCTTCCGTCTTTGTTCATATCGGCAGCTTCTTTCCATAAAGGATAATCCGGAGTTCCCATGCCTAACAAATACATCTTTAGCAATGCATAATCCACGGAATTAAACTCATTATCTCCATTAACATCTCCAAGCAAATAATTTGAAGGTGTCGGAGTTATAACCGGTGTAGGAGTAATAACCGGTGTTGGTGTAGGAGTCTTAGACGTTGTCGGTGTCGGAACTTGAGGTGTCTTATAGTATTCACCTAATGAAATACCGTTTTTGCCAAGAGGAATTTGATGGTCAAGACCTATGAATTTACCGTCTTTAGTCTGCCATAAAGCTTTTTTCAAAAGTCCGTATTTTGCTTCATCCCATGTAGCCCAATCGTTTCCGAGCAATCCACCGGTATCACCGGAATTAGGATTTATGCACCAGAAAGTATGATGGATACGGTTTTCTACAATGTAATCTCTGAGCAATTCCATCCACTTCTGATTCTTTCCGCCGTCCATGTGTCCGCCCCACTCACCTATTAAAAGGGGTGCAATATTTTGATCATGTATATATGCCCAAGTATCATACCAGTAATCATCCAATAATGTCTGAGTTGTGAAATTCTTTTCAAACCATGGTTGAGCATAAACGGAAGGACCGTAGTCATGCGGCGAATATACTATTTGGCTGTTTAATGGACCTAAGTCTATAGGATAGTCTTTAACTCCTCTAAGGTTGCCGCCCCACCATGCACTATACCATGGAGACTCCTCTGGACTTGCGCCCCAGATATCTGGAGTGTCATATGTATATCCTTTTTCAGTTTTGGGATATTGCTCAACACCTTCAATAACTATCAAAAGTTTTGGATTCACTTCAAGTATTGCTTTAGCACATCTTTCTGCGGCATATTTCCAGTTGTTTTCGTCTTTGGAATCATCCCATTTAGCTATATCGGAAGGACATTTGTTTCCGGTATAGCCACGCTTTCCATGAGGTTCATTCTTCAAATCTATAGCCAAAATAGTATCATCATTTTTATACTTGTCTACAAGCCATACCAATGTATCTATCCACATTTGGGTGGTGACCACACCTGCTGTATCTGTTGCCTTTCCATACCATAATTCATAATTGTGTCCGGAATTATTAGCATCAGGACTGTGTATATCAATCATTACTTTTATTCCAAGCTCTTTACAGTATCCGATTATGATATCAAATATCTCCATACTGTTTTTAGGTCCATCGGTTTCAGGATCGTAAAAATCAGGATTCACAACATGATAAGGCGGATTATTGCTTGCTGTAACACTTGAAACTTTGTTTGGCTTCCCTTTCATCCAACTGTACAGAAGCTCTGTGGAAATAGGTATTCTCAAGAAATTTATACCTCTGTCCGCCACACTGGATAGAATGGTCTTAACATCATACCACGAACCATGAAAAGCATTTTCACTGCAGTTAAATCCGAACCAGTTTGCACCGGTAAGCCAAACTTCGTTCCCATACATATCGAGAATCTTATTTCCTTCACAATGCAGCCAGTCATCATTATTTGTGTCCACCGCCTGCACTTCTACTTTATTGGTTGTTGCCAAACAATAAGCAGCAAGCATCAGTGCTGCGGCAAACGCAACAATTCTTTTGCCTATTTTCATAAAATCTCTCCCCTTCAAAAATTTTCGACTTTATATTTTAAACTTGCCATAGTTAAATAAAAAAATTAAGCAAGTAATAATCTAAAGGTATCTTTATTTCACAATGCTGTAAATTGGAGAAGTAAATTTTATTTCAGTATTCTCTTATATATTAATTCGATAAATTAGCAGTTCTTAGTGGGCGTTGCCTGATAGAAAGATAAATTTTTTGAATTATATTTAATTTTAATTTATACATATTTATGGACAAACAAATCCTTCTATTATTATTTTAGTAGACATTCATTATGAAATCAACATAAAATATCTTGCCCTTAATGCAAAAAACCCATTCTGCTTCGAGGTTTGAAGCAACACTCAATATATTCTATTATTGCAGCCAAACAATATCCTGACAGTATAAAAAATGCAGGAATAATGAAATATCTGTATCTTGTTTGAATCTCAATCAGTAAATATACCACAAAGTTCGCTGATATTAGCATCATTATTATGAACAAGTTCATATCGTTCATTTTGCTTTTTATTGACATAAAAACCGTAAAACATACCAAAAACATAAGCAATGTAAACTGGATCTTCTCAAAGCCCACAATATGGTTTATTTGCTTTGAAGTCAATTGGGTACCCGGATATATAAACTGAATACTGCTGTCATTATGGGTCCACATAATATTGAATTTCCTTATCATTAGTTTTATTAATTCCCGTTTATTGCTGAGCCTTTCACGGATTACCTCCTTTTCAGCACGATATAACTCTTCCCCTACAGGATATTCATTAAGAATTTTTACATCTTCATTGGAATATCCCCCCATTTGTAGAAGAATTCAAGCCAAGTACAAATTTCCAATATACATTCCGGTTTCCAAAACTATAATCGGTAATATCTGCCGCTTTCAGCGAGTAACTGAACAGTTGAACAGTTAAATTAAATGACAGCACCAATACTGCGATTTTAGAAAGCATCAATACAATATCAATAGGTTCTATATTCCGCCTCATACTGAACATTTCCCTTTTTTTGGCGAATTTAAAATATTATACGCCACAATTGATATAGCAATCATATATAATGCAAAACTGCCTTCAGGTCTCATAATATGTCCTACTGCTATCGAAATTCCCGATAGCAGATACCAAAACCATCCTTTTCCATAAGCGATTATCAGTATCCCTAAATATATAAAAAATGCGGAAATAATCTGATTGGTAAGGAGTGAATTAAATATAACCGACTGAAGGTATATTGCATAAAGAAAGCTTGAAATACGAGCTGCTTTTTCATTGAAAATTTTCGCAGTAATAAAATATACTATCATTACAATACCGGTAGATAATATGGCATTAAATATTTTGACAACCAAAATATTGCTTCCGAATACAACGTATAAAACAGCGCAATAAACAGAAAACCCCAGTTGATACACCCAGACATTAAAGTAGTCTATAGCCTTTACTTCCGAATATTTACCTTCCAGAATCAGGTTTGCCGCTTTATTTAACAGGCTGAAATCCGACACCGGCTGAGTATCAGCGAAAAATATCCATACCGATCTCAAAGCCATCGCCAAAACTGATAGTCCTATCAGAAACAACCATTTATTCTTTATTTTCAGTATTAAATATGAAAAAAATATTACTGCCACCAGGTACAATATTGCATAATTGTAGTAATTGCCGTCTATTCTTTTAGCGTTTACAACAGCCAGCAAAAAGAAAATCACTCCAAATAACACAAAAAACAACGTTTGAACTTTTTTATTGATACCCGAAAAAATCCGAAACATCTCCCACCTCATAAAAAAATTGATGTTTTTGAAAGCTCAATATTTTTAAGCTACTGGTATTTTTACTTATTTAAACTCATAGCTGCCTCTCCATTTAATAGAATCACCTTTTTCAATAATTTTATCTATACCGTTTACAAGATTAAAATATGTTTTACAGTAATCCCGGGTAAATATAGTGGGCTTATCATCGGATAAATACTCAAAGTTTCCCAAACCGAAACTTGTATCTAACGTCACAACCATTTTATATGTATTATCTTTTGATATAAGTTTAAAAGAATTTGCAATGTTATTTTTATTGCACGGTCCCGAATCGGAATACTCTTTACACTTTGCTGTAATTCCGTTACTGTATTCTATTCGTTCAAACTCCCCGTTCTGTACCTGTAATCCATAATATTTTTGCAACATAACTTTTTCCATGGCAGTTACAACCACTTCAACCTTTACTTTATTAGGTGTAATATCGTATTTTACTTCTTCTTTCAAAACATTCAGCTTTATATCCTTGGTATTATAAGCCTGAATATAATTGGTCACCTTTATTTGTACATGGTTGCAGTAATAAACCTTGTTGTCAGACAACTCTTCATTATCAATTGTAACAGTAAAATTTTCCGTACTTGCCGTAGGTTCCTCTTTTCCGTCAACCTTATTGCCATGCCAGCCGCCTGTAAAATCAGGCTTGCCCCCATCATCATATTCCATAGCTTTAACCATATAAGGACCTACCCAATCGGTATATGCAGTTATAAAACTAATAGCATGTTTTGTGCACCATGGTATTATTTCATCGGTATAATTGGTGTCAAGATATACGGCTTTTATTCCTATGAGCTCATTTATTCCACACTTTCCGATTACCAGATGCATATCGGTATTTTTCTTGTATTTATATGAAATAAATATATCACTACCTGTCTTAAGTACTGTCATACCGTAACGTCTTAGTGATATATTTCTTGGTGCAAACAGAAGTATAAGAGCTATCCCAATAAATATCACAAATATTGTTAAGTATCTCCATTTGCTTGCAGCCATTAATTAAATTCCCCCAAATTTCACAGGCTCTTAAAAGGTATTATTATGATGAAATTTTATTACAACTATTTTGTCAATTCAAGGTCAATAAACATAAATTTACATAATTCGTTTACGAATATTTGCTTTATTCAAGAGATAATATTTACATATGATAGACATCAAATGCTAAAATATTTTGGAATAGTGAGCAGGAATATTTTGCTGCAAATAAAAAACGTCATTTATAAAAATAATGCAGTCGAATTACTCTTTCCAGCTGCATTTGCATTGAATCAAACCGATTTAATCGCATATTGACAATATTTTAGAACAAAGAACCGTCCGAAACCACTGAAAAACACCAAATAAAAAATGTAAAACATTCAATATATTTCAACAAATATATAGTAAAAAACCTCCTTCAATGGTATAATGGAATCACGCAAAACCAA
>Ga0116168_1000609_pt1 | contig 33496 bp, 27 predicted proteins | sample AD_UKC129_MetaG_FD_89795 | JGI IMG/M metagenome (GOLD analysis project Ga0116168, IMG submission 89795) | Active sludge microbial communities of municipal wastewater-treating anaerobic digesters from Canada - AD_UKC129_MetaG | ecosystem: Engineered > Bioreactor > Anaerobic > Digestate | place...
AAGGCTACCCCGACGGCAGCACCCAGTTCATCAACAACCGCTCGCTGGTGCTGAAGCTCACCTACCAAGACTCCACCTTCCTGTTCCCCGGGGACATCTACACCGCTGCGGAGCGGGAGATCGTGGGCCGCTACGGCGACTACCTGCAGGCTGATGTGCTGAAAGCCCCCCACCACGGCGATTCCACTTCCTCGAGTAAGCCTTTCCGGGAGGCGGTGAACCCCCAAGTGGTGGTGATGATGCACGATGCCATCGCTGACCTGCGCATCTACCGCAACTACCGGCGCCTAGGCGCGCAGACCTTCATCACCAGTGTAGATGGCGCAGTGCTGGTGTCCACCGTAGGGGATGGTGAATACAAAGTGATCACGCAGTTCGACCGCCTCACTGACTTCCTGGATTAAGCACGCGCAAAAGACCGCCTCGAGCGGTCTTTTGTAAGCGCTAAAGTAAGCGTGCCTTGACTTAAGGGCCTAGGCGGCGCCTTTCTTCTTACTTCAGGATCTTCACCAGTTCGATTTCATCCCTGATGGGGATACCATCCACGCCAAGAAGAGGTATCTCGGGCTTAATCTCCCGGGAGCGCTCCACCGCTCCAGGCAGCAGGCGGTGGAGGACAAAGCCCCGCTTTTGGTAGAACTTTAAGGCCGGCAGGTTGTCGTTGGTGGTGGTCAGCCGCAAAACCCGACAGCCGTTTTCCAGGGCCACCTGCTCCACTTTCTCCAAAAGCGCCGTGCCCAGGCCTTGCCTCTCCCTCAGGCTGTCCAGGGAAGTGACTTCGCACTCATCTCCCCGCAGCACATAGGTGATCAGGCCGACGATCTCCCCCTCTTCATCCAGCACACCAAAACCAGCCAGCTCGGTGCATTCATAGATGCCGCTGGCGATGACCATTTTGGTGCTGCCCCAGCGCCGCCGGAAAAACTCCGCCAGCTTGGTCCGGGGAATGCTCCCCGCTGTGCAGAAATCCATGGAAACCACCCCGCTCATGTGGTGTTTGACAAAAGAAGCGGCCGCGCAGGCCGCTTCTATTTCCCATCCTGTTTCCTGTTCCTGTTACTTGACCACGATGTTGTAGATCCGGCCGGGTACGTAGATTTCCTTCACGATGGTCTTGCCATCCAAGGCCCTCTGGACGGCCTCGTTGGCCAGGGCCTTTTCCCTGGCGGCTTCCTGCGGGTCGTCCACGTTCACCTCGATGGTGCCCCGCAGCTTGCCGTTGACCTGCACGCCGATCTCCACCGTTTTCTCCACCGTCTTGGCCTCATCCCAGGTGGGCCAGCTCTGCTCGTTGAGCATGCCGCCAAACTTGAGCCGCTCCCAGATCTCTTCGGTGATGTGGGGCGCCACCGGGTTGAGCAGGATCAGGAAGGTTTTCAGCTCCGCTTCATTGATGGAGCCGGTATGGTACACATCGTTGAGCAGGGTCATCAGGGCGGCGATGGCCGTGTTGAACTTGAGGCTCTCGTAGTCCTGGCTCACCTTCTTGATGGTCTGGTGCATTTTCGCTTCCAGTTCGGGCCGGTAGGCCTCGCCGGGGATAACCATATCCATGAGCTTCCAGACCCGGTCCAAAAAGCGCTTGCAGCCCCTGACCCCCTCGGTGCTCCAGGGCACGCTCTTTTCGAAGTCGCCGATGAACATCTCATAGAGGCGCAGGGTGTCTGCACCGTATTCCGCCACCACATCATCGGGGTTGATCACATTGCCCCGGGATTTGGACATCTTTTCGTTGTTTTCCCCCAGGATCATCCCGTGGGAGGTGCGCTTGGCGTAGGGCTCGGGCCCGGGCACAACCCCGATATCGTAGAGGAACTTGTGCCAGAAGCGGGAGTAGAGCAGGTGCAAGGTGGTGTGCTCCATACCGCCGTTATACCAATCCACTGGCAGCCAGTAGTCCAGGGCTTCTTTGCTGGCCAGTGCCTGATCATTGTGGGGATCGCAGTAGCGCAGGAAGTACCAGGACGAACCGGCCCACTGGGGCATGGTGTCCGTCTCCCGCTCGGCGTAACCTCCGCACTTGGGGCAGGTGGTTTCCACCCAGTGCCTGATCTTAGCCAGCGGCGATTCGCCGGTATCGGTGGGCTCGTAGTTGGCCACCTGGGGCAGGCGCACGGGAAGTTCTTCTTCGGGCACCGGTACCCAGCCGCACTTCTCGCAGTGCACTAAAGGAATGGGCTCTCCCCAGTAGCGCTGGCGGGAAAAGACCCAGTCCCGCAGTTTGTAGTTGACCTTGGGCACGCCCAGGCCCTTTTCCTGGAGCCAGGCGATGATCTTCTTCTGGGCGGATTTCACATCCAGTCCATCCAGGAACCCGGAGTTGACCATAACTCCCTCGTCGATGTCGGTGTAGGCTTCCTTGGTGATGTCGCCGCCTGCCACCACTTCCACGATGGGCAGCCCAAACTTCACCGCGAACTCCCAGTCCCTTTGGTCGTGGCCGGGCACAGCCATGATGGCCCCGGTACCGTAGGTCATGAGCACATAATCGGAAACCCAGATGGGGATTTCCATCCCGTTCACCGGATTGATGGCCTTCAGCCCCTCCACAGGCACGCCGGTTTTCTCCCGCACCAGCTGGGAACGCTCAAACTCCGACTTTTTGCGGGCCTGCTCCTGGTAGGCGGCGATTTCCGGGACATTGGTGATGCGGTCCTTAAGCTTTTCCAGGACCGGATGCTCCGGTGAGATCACCATGTAGGTGGCGCCAAACAAAGTGTCGGGCCTGGTGGTGAAGACGGTGAGGGTTTCCTCTGTGTCCTTGATCTTAAAGATCACATCCGCCCCTTCTGAGCGGCCGATCCAGTTGCGCTGCTGCACCTTGACGCGCTCGATGTAGTCCACCAGCTCCAGATCGTTGATGAGCCGCTCGGCGTAAGCGGTGATCTTCAGCATCCACTGGTTCTTGACCCGGGTTTCCACCTGGTGGCTGCAGCGCTCGCACTTGCCGTCCACCACTTCCTCATTGGCCAGGCCGATCTTGCAGCGGGGGCACCAGTTGATGGGCATTTCTTTTTTATAGGCTAGGCCGTGTTCAAACAGCTTCAAGAAGATCCACTGGGTCCACTTGAAGTAGGCGGGATCTGTGGTGTTCACCTCCCGGGACCAGTCAAAGGAAAAACCTAAGGATTTGAGCTGCTCCCGGAAGCGGTTGATGTTGCGCTCGGTGATCACCGCGGGGTGGATCTTGGTTTGAATGGCGTAGTTCTCGGTGGGCAGGCCGAAGGCATCCCAGCCCATGGGGAAGAGGACATTGTACCCTTCCAAACGGCGTTTGCGGGCCACCACATCCAGGGCTGTATAGGGCCTGGGATGGCCGACATGCAGTCCTTCGCCGGAAGGGTAGGGAAACTCTACCAAAGCGTAATATTTGGGTTTACTGAAATCATTACTGGTCTTGAAGATCTGCTTTTCTTCCCAGATCTCCTGCCACTTCTTCTCCACGGCTCGAAAGTTGTAGCGGGCCATCCTGTTTCTTCCTCCATTCCTGATCTCTAGAACTAAAAAAATCTTTCCTCTCCTTAGAGACGAAAGATGTCCGCGGTACCACTCTAATTGATCGCGCCAAAGGGCCGATCCACTCGAGCATGGTAACGGAATGACCGTCTGGCACTACCTATCGCACCAGCAGCTCCCAGGCGAGTTCTGGAAGGATTTGTGCTGCTTCACACCACCCAGCAGCTCTCTGGAAACCCTCCATACTACTCCTGTTCACAGCCTTTGCATATCAGCCCCATTTTATCAATGCCGGCAGCGGATGTCAACCGCCACTTGGCCCCGTTTCCAGCCACTTGTGACCGATCAGTACAACTTGTCTACCACCGACAGCGCGGTCCTCTTCTTCAGTTCCACCACGGCTTCGCCCAGGCGGTGGGCCACCCCTGTGTACAGCAGGTCGATCATGTGCACCTGGGCCAGCTTGGAGCGGAGGGAGCCTCCCTGGAGGGGATCCTCGGCGGAACTGGTGAGGAGCACTATGTCGGAAACCTCAGTGATGGGCGATTTCACCACATCGGTTACGGCAATGGTGAAGGCCCCGTTCTCTTTGGCCAGGCGCATGCAGTCCACCGTGTCTTTCGTGCTCCCGGAATGGGAAAAGCCTACGCACACATCTTCTTCATCCACGTGGGCCATGGCCATAATCTGGTGGTGGGCATCGGCGAAGGCATGGGCCAACATGCCGATTCTCAGGAACTTGCTCTGGGCGTCCAGCGCGGTGAGCCCCGAGGTGCCCACCCCCAAAAAGAACAGGCGCTTAGCTTGGATCATGGCCTCCACCGCCCGTTCCAGGGTCTGGGGATGGACCATTCGGGAGGTGTCCTGAAGCGCGCTGGCGTTCATGGCCGTGATCTTTTCAATGAGGGCCTCCATGGAATCACCGGGGGCCAGGGTGCCGCAGGGTGCGCTTTCCTGCCTGGTGGCCAGCTCCAGGGCGAGACTCAATTTCAAGGCCTGGTAGCCGGAAAAACCCACCGCTTGGGAAAACCGGATAATGGTGGCTTCACCCACCCCGCAGCGTTCCCCCAACTGCGTGACGGAAAGGTAGATAATTTCCTCCGGTTTTTCTAAACAGTAGTCGGCCACCTTCTTCTCCGTGGGCGTGAGGGAAGGGTAGGCACTGCGGATGCGGGCCAGTCCCCCCGAACTCACGTTCATTTCTTTAGCCATCGGGCTCCCCCTTTGCAGTCTGTTGTGAAATTCACGTTTCCAGCATTATGTATTCCACAAGAATTGGAGAGTTCCTCCTAACTATTTGCCCAGCTACAGATGGTATGAAATGAAAATCCAATTTTTCGTGTATTGCGTGAAGGAATTTGCCACCAAGTGTAGAAGTCTGCACTCAGTACAAGTCAGCCTCAAGATTAGGCTCCTGCGGAGGTGGTATGGGAAGGGAAGACACTCTATCTGCGTTGGAGGACGAGCACTGAGCTGGCGCATATGTCGAAGGAGGAATGAACGTGAAAAGACTGAGCATCATCTTTCTCACCTTGGTCATTGCCTTTGGGTTCGCAGCCACAGGTTTCGCTGCTAAGCCCAGCCCCCTGGCTGATCCCCGTGTCCGCCAGGCCATCCGCTACGCCATTGATATGGAAGCCCTCATTGAAACCCTCATGGAGGGCCGGGCAGCTTCCGCCAACAGCCTCACCCCCGATGGCGAGTGGAAAGCTGAAGGCTTGAACCGCTATGAATACAACCCAGAAAAGGCCAGACAGCTTCTGAAAGAGGCCAACTGGGATCCCAATACTGTGTTAGATGTGGTTTACTACTACGGCGACCAGGAGACAGTGGACCTCATGGCCGCCATCCAGGTCTACCTGGAGCAGGTGGGCATCAAGATGAACGCCCGCAAGCTCGAAGGCGACCTGGCCACCTTGCTCTGGTCGCCCCCGGCTGACCCCGTTAACGGCCCATCCGCCGTGGACTGGGATCTGGCTTACGCGGCCATCGCAGCCCTGAGCATGCATGAGTACTACAACCGCTTCATGGGTGGTGCGGCCAGCAACTCCCATACACCAACCGACCCCCATCTGGACGAACTGATCACAGCCACCTGGGTTGCGGACATCGAAGAGCAGAAAAAGGCCTTCCATGAGCTGCAGAAATACGAGAACGAGACCCTGTTTGCCATCCCCCTCTACCATCAACAGCAGTTTGTAGTGGAGAGCGACAGGCTCGACCGCAAAGGTGCGCCCCTGGGCAACATGCAGTTCTTCTATGACTGGCGCATCATCGATTGGGACATCACCCCCGACAGCCAGGGGAACTACACCCTGTATTCCTCCGGCGGCCCTGTGGAGTTCTTCGAAACCGTGTTTACCAACCCGGCGCTGTACATGACCCAGAAGTTCCTCTTCGACCGCCTGGTGGTGACCGACGAGAACCTCACCCCCTACAAGGGCCAGCTGGCCGAGGAGTATTGGGTAAGCGAAGATGGTCTGACCATCGAGTTCGTACTGCGGGACAACATCTACTGGCACGACGGCACGCCTATTACCGCTGACGATGTGAAGTTCACGGTGGAATACTCTGCCCGGGTGCCTCAGCTCAACGCCGTGGCAGCCCAGACCTACTCCTCCCTGGAAGGCTACGAGGAGTTCATGAGCGGTGCCGCCGAAGGCATCAGCGGCATTGAAATCGACGGCCGGAAGATCACCTTCAAGTTCGCCACCGTTGATCCCAACGCTCTGCTCACCTTCTCCCAGTGGCCGCCCCTGCCCAAGCATCTCTTGGAGGATACCGATCCGGTCCAAGCCCAGCGGGCTGCCTACTGGCAGGCACCGGTTGGCTCCGGTCCCTTCAAGATTGAAGAAGTGAAGATGAACAACTACTCCACCTACGTGCGGTGGGAAGGTTACTGGGATGAGGGCACGGGCAACATCGAGCGCATCCAGCTCTATCCCAGCGGCGAAAGCGATCCCAGCTTCGTCATCAACGCCCAGTCCGGCCTGTTGGACTTCGGCTTCACCAAGAACGTGGCTGAGTCCATCGCCGTGGAGAAGATGGAGCACATGACCGTGTATCCCATCGATATCAGGTACACGCGCCTGTTCTACCCCAACAAGTTCCCAAGGGAATAGGGGTTTAGTGGCGAAATAGATGGAAAGGCCGCCGGAGCCCTGCGGGGTTCCGGCAGCCTTGCCTCTTTTGAGTTCTGGAGGGTGTAACTATGCTTACCTACACGCTGCGCAAACTGCTCATGCTCATCCCCATGCTTTTGGTGATCACTTTTTTGATCTTCGTGGGTTTGGAGCTCACCCCCGGGGATGCGGTTTCCTACATGGTCGGGCCTGAGGCCATGGCCAACATGTCCCAGGAAAGGCTGGATGAACTCAGGGAAGCCCTGGGTTTGAACGATCCTTTCATCGTCCGCTATCTGCGCTGGCTGGGCCGGGCCCTGCGGGGAGATTTCGGCTACAGCTTAACCAGCGGTGTGCCCATTAAGGACATCGTGTTCAGCCGCCTGCCCGCCACCTTGGAGCTTTCCTTGGCGGCTCTGCTCATCTCTACGCTCCTAGGGAGCATCTTGGGCATGGTCAGTGCCCTGCGCAAGGGTTCCATTTTGGATGTGAGCCTCACGGTTGCCGGTATGATCGGTGTTTCCATTCCGCAGTTTTTCTTTGCCCTAGTTTCCATCTTAATCTTTTCCTTCAAACTGGGCTGGCTGCCCTCGGGGGGCCGCACCATGCCCGGGTATACGACCTTTTTAGACCGGCTGCCGCACCTGATTCTCCCCGCTTTGGTTTTGGGCATCACCATGACCGCGGGTGTGATGCGCTATTCCCGTTCCAGCATGCTGGATGCCCTGAGCAAAGACTACATCAAAACCGCCCGCAGCAAGGGCCTGCCCGAGTGGCGGGTCAACCTCCTGCATGGCTTTAGGGTGGCCCTGACCCCCGTGGTTGTCCTGGTGGGCTTCAGGCTGCCCATGCTGATCGGCGGCTCGGTTGTGGTGGAACAGATCTTCCAGTGGCCGGGCATCGGCAAGGAGTTTGTGGCCGCGGTTCGGGGGCAGAATCTGCCCCTGGTGATGATGATTGCCCTGTTCAGCGTCACCGCTGTTTTGGTGGCCAGTTTCTTAGTTGATTTGCTGACTGCACTTTTAGACCCAAGAATTCGTTTGGAGTAGGGTGATAACGTGAGCCGGACCAGAGCTGCACGCTTAAACCGAAAAATGGACCGCCTGAAAATGCTGGAAAAAGAGGGCCTGCTCAAGTCCAGGGAGGGGAGCCGGGCGGTCGGCAAGTTTTTGCAGAATAAACTGGCTGTTGTGGGCCTGATTGTCTTTGCACTCATTCTTCTCTCCAGCATCTTCGCTCCCCTGATCACCAAGTACGATCCAGCCATGATCGACCTGCGCTCGAGACTTAGCCCCCCTTCCCGGGAACACCTCTTTGGCACGGATAAACTGGGCCGGGATGTTTTTGCCCGGGTGCTCTACGGCGGGCGCATTTCCATCTTAGTGGGTTTTGGCGGCGCCCTGGGCGCGGCCCTGGTGGGGGTCAGCTTGGGTACCTACGCCGGCTACAAAGGCGGCTGGCTGGATAAGATCCTCCTGCGGGTTTCGGAGATCTTCATGTCTTTCCCGCAGATCATTTTAGTCCTGCTGCTCGTGTCCATTTTGGGCCAGAGCCTGTGGAACCTGCTGGTGATCTTCACCATCACCGGTTGGGGTTCAGTCTACCGTATGACCCGCTCCCAGATGCTTTCCATCCGGGAAGAAGAATACGTGCAGGCCCTGAAGGCCTTCGGCCTGAGCGACGGGCTCATCGCCTACAAACACATGCTGCCCAACGCCCTGGGCCCCATCATGGTCAACCTCACCTTGAGTACGGCCATGTTCATTCTGGAGGAGACGGCCCTGAGCTTCTTGGGCTTGGGCGTACCCCTGCAGATCCCCACCTGGGGGAACATTCTCAACGCTGCCCAGGACCTCACCATTTTGCAGGAGGCCTGGTGGATCTGGGTCCCGGTGGGGCTGGTCATCTCCGCCTTCGTTTTGAGCATCAACTTCATCGGCGACGGGCTGAGGGATGCGGTGGATCCCACGCAGCAGGGTTAGGAAGGTGGTTTACGTGGATACCATTTTGACTGTGGATAACCTCCACATCAATTTCTATACCAACAACCGCTGTAATGAAGCGGTGAAGGGCGTATCCTTCCAGCTGAAAAAGGGCCGCACCCTCTGTTTGGTGGGGGAGAGCGGCTGCGGGAAGAGTGTCTCCGCTTCGGCGATCATGCGGCTTTTGCCGCCCCTGAGCCGCATTGAGGAAGGGCGGATTATCTACCACACTGACCAGGGGGACATCCACCTCCACGAGCTGGATCCCTCTGGCCCTGAGATCCGGGCCATCCGGGGCGCGGAGATCGCCATGATCTTCCAGGATCCCATGACCGCCCTGAACCCGGTGTACACAGTGGGCTTCCAGATTCGGGAAGCGTTCATGTACCACGCCAAAATGGCCAAGGCGGCCATGCAGGCCAAGGCGGTGGAGCTGCTGCGGGCCATGCGCATCCCCGCGCCGGAACAGCGGGTGAACGAGTACATCCACCAGTACTCCGGGGGTATGCGTCAGCGGGCCATGATCGCCATGGCCATGGCCTGCAACCCCAAGATCCTCATCGCGGATGAGCCCACCACAGCCCTGGACGTGACTGTCCAGGCCCAGATTTTCGACCTGATGAACGATCTGCAGCAGAAACACAACGCAGCTATTCTGCTCATCACCCACGATATGGGGGTCGTGGCCGAGCTGGCCCACGATGTTGTGGTCATGTACATGGGTGTGGCGGTGGAAAACGGCCCCGTGGAAGATGTGCTCACCAGGCCCGCGCATCCCTACACTTCTGCCCTGCTCAGGTCCATCCCCGTTTTGGGCCAGTCCAAGGCCCAGAAGCTGGAGCCCATCCGCGGTTCCACTCCAGATCCATTTAACCGGCCCCAGGGCTGCCAGTTCCACCCCCGCTGCGACTTTGCCACTGAGCAGTGTCTTCAGGAGCCGGAGACTTTCAGCGTCAGCCCCAACCACACTGTGCGGTGCTGGCATTACGAGAAGGTGTTAGCCAATGCGTAGGGAACAGGATGTGCTGTTGAAAATCAGAGACGCCCAAACCTATTTCCCCGTCCAGAAGGGGCTCTTCAAGCGTACGGTGGGTTATGTGCGGGCGGTGGACAATGTCAGCCTCGATGTTTACCGGGGGGAGACTTTGGGGCTGGTGGGCGAAAGCGGCTGCGGCAAGACCACCTTGGGCAAGTCCATCCTGCAGCTGGTACCCGTAACCGGGGGCCAGTTCATCTACAACTTCGACGGGGAAGAAAAGGATCTGCGCAAGCTCTCCAAAGACGAGATGATGCAGGCGCGCAAAAGGCTGCAGATCGTTTTCCAGGACCCCTATTCATCCCTGAATCCCTCTTTCACCATCTTTGGCTCTCTGCAGGATCCCTTGAAGAAGTTCGGGGTAAAATCCAAAGAAGAGCGCAGGCGGATCATCGGGGATCTTCTAGAAGCGGTGAACCTGCACCGAGAGTACATGAACCGCTACCCCCACGAATTCAGCGGGGGACAGCGGCAGAGAATTGGCATCGCCCGAGCCCTTTCCCTGCAGCCGGAGTTGATTATCTGCGACGAGGCGGTGAGCGCCCTGGATGTGTCCATCCAGGCCCAGGTGCTCAACCTGCTGTTGGAGCTGAAGGAGAAGCACAACCTCACCTACATTTTCATCAGCCATGATCTGAGTGTTGTGGAATACATGAGCGACCGCATCGCGGTGATGTATCTGGGCAAGATCGTGGAGCTGGCCCAGGCTGAAGATCTTTTTGCCAATGCCATGCATCCCTACACCCAGGCCCTGCTCTCGGCCATTCCCGTGGCTGAAGTGGGCCGCAGGCGCAAGCGCATCGTGCTGGAAGGCAACGTCCCCAGTCCGGTGAATCCGCCCCCGGGGTGTACCTTCCACCCCAGGTGCCCCTACGCCATGGAGGTATGCAAGAGCAGGGTTCCGGAGCTGAAGACCTACCTGATTGACGGCAGGGAGCACCAGGTAGCCTGCCATCTGGCGGAAAAAGAGGCAGCCAAGTTTGTCCAACCAGTAGAGACAGCGGAGGTAGAAAAAAATGCAGCTAACTGAACTACGAGGGGTTATCCCACCGATTGCTACTCCCTTTGATGAAGCAGGTGAAGTGGATTTAGTTTCCCTACGGAAACTGACCAATTACTTGATTGACGGCGGCGTCCACGGCATCTTCTGCCTGGGTTCCACCGGGGAATGCGCGGCCCTCACCGATGAAGAGCGGGTGAGCATTGTCAAGACCGTTGTGGAGGAGACAGCTGGCCGGGTGCCCGTTTTGGCAGGCATCACCGAAACCAGCACCAAAAGGGCCATCCGCCTGGGCGAGCTGGTGATTGCCGCCGGTGCCCAAGCGGTGGTTGTGGCCCCGCCCTATTACCACATGAACAGCCAGCAGGAGCTGCTCACCTATTACCGCGACTTAGCTGCGGCCCTGCCTGTGCCCGTCATCGCCTACAACGTCCCGGTTTTGGTGAAAACTCCCCTGGAGCCGGCCACAGTGGAAATGCTGGCCCGGGAGGGCACTATTCTAGCTCTCAAGGACAGCGGCGGCAACTCCAACATCCTCCGGGAGTACATTATGCGGACCAGGGATATCCCCGGCTTTACGGTGCTCACCGGTATGGAGTTCTTGGTGGATACCGCCATGCAGATGGGAGCCCACGGCTCGGTACCTGGGATAGGCAATGTGGCACCTAGAGAGTATGTTGAACTCTACAACCTCTGCCTGCAGGGCGAGTATGGCAGGGCCAGGGAACTGCAGGAACGCTTGATCAAGCTGTTCGACATCTGCTATCAGGGTTCTTCTCGGCTGTCCGGTTCTGCTTCGGCTTTGAGCGGGTTCAAATCGGCCCTGCGCTGGTTGGGCGTGATCCAGACCGCGAAGATGGCACCGCCATTGGGATCGCTGAACGCGGAAGAAGAGGAACGGGTGCGCCGCATCTTAATCGATTTGGGCTTCTTTACCCAGGCGGCCCACGGGAAGGAAGAGTAACTTGAGTGTTTTACATGCCGTTCATCGAGGACTGATCGTTTCCTGCCAAGCGCTGGAAGAGGAGCCGCTCCACGGCCCCATGCTCATGGCCGCCATGGCCAGGGCGGTGCAGCTTGGGGGTGCCGTGGGCATCCGGGCCAACGGTCCGCAGGATGTGGAAGTGATCAAAAGGATCACCGGCCTGCCGGTGATCGGGATCCACAAGATGACCAACGGGGCGGGGGAGATGGCTATCACGCCCACCTTCAGCCTCGCCGAGGAGCTGGTGCGATCCGGAGCGGACATCATCGCCGTGGATGTGCGCCGCACCAGGCCCTTTGGGGAGCCTTTGGCCGAGCTCCTTCCCCGTATCCGCAGGGAGCTGGGTGTGCCGGTTATGGCGGACTGCGCCACGGTTGAAGATGCCCGGGCCGCGGTGGAAATAGGGGTAGACCTGGTGGCCTCCACCTTTGGCTTTAGGCAGAACGGGCTGGGTACGGAACCGGATTTCCAGCTGCTTAGGGACATGCTCCAACTGGGTGTGCCCGTGGTGGCCGAGGGTGGTTTCTGGTACCCGGAACAGGTGGTTGAGGCCCTGGAGCTGGGCGTCTGGGCTGTGGTGGTGGGCAGTGCCATCACCAGACCCTTGGAGATCACCAGACGCTTTGTGCGGGCCATCGAGCAGGGCGGTTTACAATAAGCAAATATCTTTGAGGGGACGGGACTCCGCGGGGTCCCGTTTTTTCGTAACAAAAAATGAAAAACAAAGGAGGAGATTCACAAACTATGTCTAATTATAACAACGGAACCAGTTTAAAACGGTTTAAGTAGCGGTTGTTGTTAGGAGCACGTTAGTGGTCAGAGAACTCTCGTCGCTTTGAGGCGCTGTGTTTCCGGACCACTTCGTTTTTACAGTCTTTTGAACCGTTTTAAATGACCGGGCCGTTTTGCGGCCGTCCGCCTCTAGATCAGTGTTAAGGGAGGAGTTCAGGATGAGAGAACGTCTGAAGTTAAGCGATGTGGAAGTGGTTGAAATACCGTGGGCGGAGCCGGTGGTCAGCCATGACTTCCCGGTAATTCCTGCGGAAACGTATGCCAAGCGGGTGGAGAGCCTCAGGGCCCGCATGGAAGAGCACGGCCTTTCCCATGTGGTGGTCTACGGTGACCGGGAACACTTCGCCAATACCCGCTGGCTCACAGGTTATGACCCCCGTTTTGAGGAGAGCCTGACCATCGTAGGGCTGTCCGGGAAACCCCGCCTCTTGGTGGGACTGGAGGGGCGCTACTATGCCGCCATTGCCCAAGGCGTGGAAGTGGAACTCTATGACGAGTTCAGCCTGCAGGGCCAGCCGCAGCACGGCCGGACCCTGGCGGAAATCCTGGCGGACTGCGGCCTGACCAAGGGCAGCAAGGTGGGCCTAGCCGGCACCAAGTACCGCCAGACCCCGGCGTTCGCCGAAGCGAAACTGGCCAGCGATGTCCCCTACTATCTCGTGGAAGTTCTGGCTGGCGCGGTGGGCCGGGAGAACATCAGCGATGTGACACACTGGTTTACCCACACCACCACAGGGCTGCGCATACCCCTGACGGTGGATGAGATCGCCCTCCATGAGATGATCAACGAGCTGATCTACGCGGGGATGCGTGATGCCATGTCCGCGCTGCAGCCGGGCGTGAGCGAAGCGGAAATCGGCGGCAAACTGGGCTACGACGGCAGCGTTCCCCTGTCCTGCCACATTGTGGTCAGCTTCGGGGATAACGTCAACTTAGCCCTCAACAGCCCCACTAACAGGAAACTGCAGCTTGGGGATCCCTTGAGCGTGGCCATAGGTGTGTGGGGAGCCAATATTGCCCGCACCGGCATCGCGGTGCATGATGAGAAAGAGTTAGCTCCGGAAATCGCCGACAGCATGGAGAAAGTCTTTGTTCCCTATTTCGACATGCTGCTGCGCTGGTATGAGGCGCTCCATGCGGGGGTGCGGTGCGGAGATGTCTATGAGGCGGTGCGGGAGTACATGGAAGAGCCCTTCTTCCAGATCGCCCTCAACGCGGGCCACCTGATCCATTACGAGGAGTGGATCAATGCGCCCTTCGTGCCCGGTTCGGAAGATGTGCTGCAGAGCGGGACCATGATCCAGTGCGACATCATCGTTCCTTCTACTCCTCCTTATCCCGGTGTGCATACGGAAGACAGTTTGGTAGTGGCCGATGCTGCTCTGCGCCGGGAGCTGGCGGAGAAATACCCGGAGGTCTGGGGGCGGATCCAAAGGCGGCGGGCCCTGATGGCGGATTTAGGCTACGAGCTGCATGAAGATGTTCTGCCCCTGTGCAGCATCCAGGGACAGGTCCAGCCCTTCATGCTCAACCCAACGCATGTGCTGCGTCTGAAGAAGTAATCATGCCAAGATCCCCTCACCAGGGGATCTTGGAAAACAGCTGAGCTCAGCATATTGTTAATATGGAAGGCAGTAGGGAGGGATGTGGTGGAAAGCAGCAGCTGAAATATTGGGCCGCAGCCAACAACATGAATGGAGGGATGAAATTGATGAAACTGGTTAAGCGTAGTGTGCCTATCGTGTTGTTGCTTACCTTTGTTGTGGTGTTGGGCGTGGCCGGCTTGGCATCGGCCAAGAAGCCTTTGATTGGGGTATCCATTCGCAGCCTGTCCGAAGAGCGCTGGGCCCGGGAGAAGGACATCATGGAACAGCTGGCCAAGGAAATGGGAGCAGACATCATGTTTACAGATGCCAACCACGATGAGAATCTCCAGAACTCCCAGATTGAGAACCTGATCTCCCGTGGGGTAGATGTACTGATCATCATTGCCCAGAACAGTGACGTAGCTGCCACCGGAGTACAGATGGCAGCTGAAGAAGGAATCCCAGTCATCGCCTACGACGTAGCTATCTTCCATCCCGACGCCATCTACCTCTCCTTTGACAGCGTCAAAGTGGGCTACGAGATGGCCAAGGTCATCGTGGACCTGGTTCCCAAAGGCAACTACTTGTGGCTCGGCGGATCCCCCACCGATGACAACGCCTACTTGGTACGCCAGGGTCATTTCCAAGTTCTGCAGCCTCTCATTGACAAAGGCGATATCGTCCTCGTCGGCGAGCAGTGGTGCACCGCTTGGAGCCCCCAGGAAGCTATGATGCATACTGAGAACGCTTTGGTTGCCAACGATGACAAGATCGACGCGGTTGTAGCTTCCAACGACGGTACCGCCGGCGGCGCAGTCCAGGCACTCATGGAGCGCGGTTTGGCTGGCATAGTGCCCACCTGCGGTCAAGACGTTGACCTTGCCGCTGCTCAGCGCATCGCCGAAGGTACCCAGGCAGTATCCATCTTCAAGGACGTTAGGGTCTTGGCCCGCACCGCCATTGAAGCCGCCATGGAGCTCGCAGAAGGCAAGAAGCCATCGCAAATCAACGGTAAGTATCGCAACGAGGAGCGAGGCATTGAGCAGGACGCCATCCTTCTCGATGTAGTGCCCATCACCAAGGACAATCTGTACGAAGTGATCATTCTTGGCGGGTTCCACGCCCTGGAGGATGTGTATCGCAACATTCCCAGATCCGAATGGCCTGACCAGAAGTAGTGTTGGCTATGTCTAAGGGTGAATTCTAAGGAAAGATGGGTGGACTTATGCCAGAACAAAAGAAGATTCTTCTGAGGATATCGAACGTAAGCAAATATTTCCCGGGCACCAAAGCCCTGGACAATGTGAGCTTAGATGTCTATGAGGGGGAAATTCACGCCATTTGCGGCGAAAATGGGGCTGGTAAGTCCACCCTCATGAAAATCTTGAGCGGCGTCTACCCCGAGGGGAGCTATGAGGGGGAGTTCTATCTACAGGGTACCAAATGCCAGTTTGGAGGGGTAAAGGACTCAGAAAAATTCGGCATACGCATCATCTATCAGGAGCTGACCTTGGTGCCCCAGATGACCGTGGCAGAGAACATATTGCTGGGAGCTGAGCCCAACAGATACGGGATCATTAACCAAAATCAACTCTACAGCGAAGCTGAACAGCTCTTGAAGGACTACGACCTCAATGTGCCCTGCAGTGTCAAAGTCAGTGCCTTGGGCATCGGCCAGCAGCAGATGGTGGAAATCGCTAAAGCCCTCTCGGGGAAGGCGCGGCTCTTGATTTTGGATGAGCCCACTTCTGCCCTGACTATTGATGAGACCGAAACGCTCCTCCGGATCATCAGGGAGCTCAAGGGAAGGGGCGTCACCTGCATCTATATATCCCACAAACTGGACGAGGTTTTTGAGATCGCAGATCGGATCACGGTACTGCGCGACGGCAAGCTAATCGGTACAGAGGAAACCTCTCAGCTGGATCACAACAAGGTGGTCTCCATGATGGTGGGACGGGAGCTGGAAAGCCAGTATCCTCCGCGCGCGAGGCAGGTGGGGGACGTGGTCCTCTCTGTGAAGAACTGGACAGTTGTCAAGGAGGGGCGGGCTTCCCGCCCGGTTGTACGGGATGTTTCCTTTGATCTGCGTAGGGGCGAAGTATTGGGTATCGCGGGCCTCATGGGCTCCGGCCGCACCGAATTGGTGCAGAGCATTTTCGGGGAGTACGGCAAGCGAGTTTCCGGAGAGCTGATCCTCAACGGTGCCCCCGTGACGATCAATTCTTCCCAAGATGCCATCAAACATGGGCTGGCTCTGCTGGCCGAAGACCGCAAGCAGCTGAGCCTAATCCTCAAGCATCCGATCTTAACCAACGTTACCCTGCCTTCCCTGCAGAAGCTGTTGCGCCGGGGCGTGATTGACCAGAACAGGGAACTGTCCGCGGCCTATGACTACCGGGATCGCCTGGCCATCAAGGCTCCCACGGTGCACACGGTGGTGAATGAACTGAGTGGAGGCAACCAGCAGAAGGTGGCCATTGCCAAGTGGCTCATGACCGACCCGCAGGTGCTGATCATGGATGAGCCCACCCGCGGCATCGATGTGGGCACCAAGTATGAAGTGTACAGGTTGATGAACGACTTAACCAGTCGGGGCGTTTCCATTATTATGGTTTCTTCTGAGCTCCCCGAGGTGCTGGGGATGAGTGACCGGATCTTGGTCATGCGCGAAGGTACTGTGGCAGGCATTGTGGACAATGACCATGTGAGCATGGAAGAGATCATGCTGCTGGCAACAGGAGCAGCTTAAAATCCAAATCATCTTGCAAAAGAAGTGATGCATGTGAATTTGGGAGACGTTAAACTGGGCACAAAGGAGCGCTCGAGGGTGAAAGGCCTTCTGGCAGTAGATATGCGTTCCTACACCATCGTCTTGGCCTTGGTGGTCTTGTGGATCGTCCTCAGCTTGCTGAGCGACGGCGCCTTCTTTACCCCCCGCAATCTATCGAACCTTTTTAGGCAGGGTTCCGTAGTGGCCTTTATTGCCGTGGGTATGGTATTGGTCATCGCGGCAGGCCAAATCGACCTCTCAGCGGGATCCCTGGCCGGTCTGACGGGAGCCATAGCCGCCCTCATGCAGGTGCGCTGGCTGCCGGCCCTGGCCCAACGCACTGGATGGACTGCCCTGGCTTCCGGTTGGCCCGCGGCCATCCTGGCCATCTGTGCGGCAGTGGCCTGCGGAGTGGCACTGGGCGCGGTGCAGGGGGTGTGGGTGGCTTACGGAAAAGTCCCGGCGTTCATCGTTACCCTGGGCGGTTCCCTAGTTTTTCGGGGCTGGCTTTTGGGCCTTACCAGGGGAGTGAACATCGCACCCATGGATCCCAAGTTTCAGCTGCTGGGCCAAGCTTACCTTTCCACTGGGTTGGGAACAGCCTTGGGCGTGATCGCAGTGGCAGCTGTCATAGCCTACCGCATCTACTCGCGGATCAACAGGCAGCGCTATGGGCTTCCCGTTAGACCCGTGTGGCTGGAGGCGTTGGCTACGGTTGGAGTCTGCGCCATGATCATCTTCTTCGTGACACAGATGAACAGCTACCGCGGCATCCCTGTCCCGGTGATCCTCCTCTTGGCGCTGGCCGGCGTGTTTACCTTCATCGCCACCCGTACCCAGTTCGGTCGCCATGTTTATGCCATTGGGGGCAACATTGAAGCCGCTCGCCTGTCGGGAATCAATATCCGGCAAAGTATCTTCAAGATCTTCATGGTGATGGGAGCCATGGCCGGCGTGAGCGGAGCCGTGCTCAGCGCAAGGCTGAACGTGGCCACCGCCAACGCGGGATCCCAGTTCGAGCTGAATGCCATTGCCGCCTGTGTCATTGGGGGCACCAGCTTGGCCGGGGGTGAAGGCAGCATCCCCATGGCCCTCATCGGTGCGCTGATCATGGCCAGTGTGGATAACGGCATGAGTTTGATGAACGTGGAATCATTCTGGCAGCAGATTATTAAGGGGCTGATCTTGGCCACCGCGGTACTCATCGATGTTAATTCCCGCAAAGGGCAGGATTAAGCAAATGCTTAGTTTCACAACCGTTTTAGCTTAGTTTTGGCAGGATTTTCTTGGCACAATGTCAAAACTTAAAGTGTTTAGGGAATTTTGAATGGTGGAGGAAGTCGTTTGGCGGGTAATCGATCAAGGCGCGCCAGGAAACGCCACGTTACCATCGAGGATATAGCGCGTCATCTCAATATCTCTAAGGCCACTGTGTCTCTGGCGCTGAACAACAGCTCCCTGGTCGCGGAGGAAACCCGGCGGCGGGTGATTGAAGCGGCAGAGCAGTTTGGCTATCGGCCCAACTACTTTGGGGCGCGCCTTTCTAGGGGCAAGTCCGATATGATCGGCCTGTACATCCTGGGGGGCACTGAGGAGCAGTGCAACTGGATGCTGCCCTCCAGCTGGATGTTTTACCATCCCATCCTCAAGGCGGTGAGTGAAGAGCTCTCCAAACACGGTTACCGCTTTAACTTGGAAGTTGTCAGTGTGGAACAGGTGATAAAACAGGGGGTTATTTCCTCGGTGATCCAGGAAGGCTCCTTGGATGGGATGCTCTTGGTGGTGCAGGATGATATTGATTACAGCTTCCTGGAGATAGTTGAAGAGAGGCAGTTTCCCTTTGTGGTGCTCAATGCCAAGGTCTCTGAGACCATCAGTTCAGTAAAGATTGACAATGCCCTGGGCGCCAGTAAGGCGGTGGGGCATCTGCTTGAGCGGGGCCACCGCACCATCGCACATCTGAGCGGGCCGGAAAAGGACAGCAACGCCATTGAGAGGCTGAAGGGTTTTCGGGACGCGGTTTTTAGGGCTGGGCTGGAATGGAGCCCCAGCCTGCTTTACTATGGCGATTGGCAGAGGGAATCGGGTTGGCGGGCGGTAAGGCAGTTCCTTGAGCTGGACCATCCGCCCACAGCCATTTTTTGTGCCAATGACCATATGGCCATTGGTGCCATGCAGGCACTGAGGGAAGCCGGGCTGGAGGTTCCCAAGGATGTCTCCATCATCGGCTTCGACGATACTGAACTGTGTCAGGTGGTGATGCCCAAGTTAACCACAATCAGGCAGCCAGTGGACTTGATGGGGCACCTGGGCGCGCAAGTCGTCCTGCGCCAGATTGACGAAGAGTCCTTCGAGGTAACCCATACCAGTTTAGAACCAGAGCTAATCTTGCGGGAATCCACGGCGTATGTGACGAATTAGTCCTTGGATCCCAAGAAAAGGAGGAAGAGGAAGATGAGTAAATTCTTTCCAGAAGTAAGCAAGGTAGTGTACGAAGGTAAGGACAGCAAAAACCCCTTAGCCTTTCGCTACTACGATCCGCAGCGGGTGGTAGGGGATAAAACCATGGAGGAGCACCTGCGCTTTTCCATGGCCTATTGGCATACCCTCTGCGGCCGGGGCGTAGATATGTTCGGCGCCGGTACCGCCGTGCGCCCCTGGGATCGCTTCACCAATCCCATGGACGAAGCCAAGGCCAAGGCCGAGGCGGCCTTTGAGTTCATGTCCAAGATGCAGATTCCCTTTTTCTGCTTCCACGACGTGGACATCGCCCCTGAAGGGGAGACCCTCCAGGAGACCTTTAAGAACCTGGACGAGATCACTGCTCTGCTCAAGGACTTGATGAAGGCAACCGGCATCAAGCTGCTCTGGGGTACCACCAATCTGTTCAGCCATCCCCGCTTCATGCACGGAGCAGCTACCTCGCCCAACGCCGACGTGTTCGCCTACGCCGCAGCCCGGGTGAAGAAGACCATGGAGATCACCAAGGAGCTTGGCGGGGAGAACTACGTCTTCTGGGGCGGCCGGGAAGGCTATGAGACTCTGCTCAACACCGATCTGAAACTGGAGCTGGATAACCTGGCCCGCTTCCTGCACATGGCGGTGGACTATGCCAAGGAAATCGGCTTTACCGGCCAGTTCCTGATTGAGCCCAAGCCGAAAGAGCCCACCAAGCACCAGTACGATTTCGATGTCGGGACTGTGATCGGTTTCCTGAAGACCTACGGCTTGGATCCGTACTTCAAGATCAACATTGAGGCCAACCACGCGACGCTGGCTGGGCATACCTTCCAGCACGAACTGCGCATGGCCAGAATCAACGGCCTGCTGGGCAGCGTAGACGCCAACCAGGGCGACGACTTGCTGGGCTGGGATACTGACCAGATGCCCACCAACATCTACATCACAACCCTGGCCATGTACGAGATCCTCCTCAACGGCGGCTTGGCCCCCGGCGGACTGAACTTCGACGCCAAGGTGCGCAGAGGTTCCTTCGAGCCCATCGATCTGTTCTACGGGCATATCGCCGGTATGGATGCCTTTGCCCACGGTCTGCTCATCGCCCACCGCCTGCTGGAGTCCAGGGAGCTGGAGGACTTCATCGCCGAGCGTTACAAGAGCTACACCAGCGGTATCGGTGAGAAGATCGTCAAGGGCGAAGTTGGCTTCAAGGAGCTGAGCGAATACGCCATGGCGAATCAGGAGATCAAGCTCACCTCCGGACGCCAAGAACTCCTGGAGACCATTCTCAACAGGTATATGTTCGAGTAGTTGGACACGGAGGGAAAACGGCAGGAGTGAAAGGCGGGTTGCTGATATGAAGTATCTCATAGGGCTCGATGTGGGCACTTCGGCTGTGAAGGCCCTCCTGCTCACCGGCGAGGGTCAGGTGGTGGGGAGCCACACCGTGGAGTATCCCCTCTACTCGCCCCATCCCGGCTGGTCGGAGCAGAATCCGGAAGATATGTGGCAGGCCTCCGCGGAAGCCGTGCGGGGGGTTTTGGGGAAATTCCAGGTAGCGCCGGAGGATGTGGCCGGTTTAGGCCTATCCGGCCAGATGCACAGCTCGGTTTTCCTGGATGACAACTACCAGGTAATCCGGCCGGCCATTTTGTGGAATGACGTGCGCACCACGGCCCAGTGCCGCCGGATTGAGGCCACGGTGGATGCCGAAGTGCTGCGGGAGGAGGTGTGCAACCCCGTTCTGGAGGGGTTCACCCTGCCCAAGGTGGTCTGGCTGAAGGAAAACGAGCCCGAGAATTACGTCAAGCTGCGCTGGCTGGTCCTGCCCAAGGACTATGTGCGCTTCCGCCTCACGGGTCAGCTGGCCATGGAGGTATCCGATGCCGCGGGCATGCTCATGATGAATGTGCGCCAGCGGGTCTGGTCCAAGCCGGTGTTGGAACCGCTGGGCATTGACCCGGAAATCCTACCGCCCATCATCGGTTCTGCCGAAGTCGGCGGTACCATCAGCGGGGAAGCGGCGGAGGCCACCGGCCTCAAACCCGGTACCCTCGTGGTGGGCGGCGGAGCGGACAATGCCTGCGGAGCCGTGGGTTCCGGCGTGGTCCTGCCCGGGCGGGGCATGGTGAGCATCGGTACCAGCGGCGTGATCCTGGCCCACTTGGCTGAACCCAAGCTGGTCACCGAGGGTACGGTGCACATGTTCAACAGCTGCGTGCCGGGAGAGTTCTACATGATGGGTGTCACCCTCTCCGCGGGGCTCTCCTTGAGCTGGCTGCGGCGCCGCTTAGGTCTGGAAGAAGTGGAGTATGATGTGCTCACCAAGGCGGCGGAAGCGGTGCCCCCGGGCAGCCGGGGCCTGGTCTTCTTGCCTTACCTGACGGGAGAACGCACTCCCCACGGCGATGGCAACGCCAGGGGCAGCTTCGTGGGGCTGAGCGCCACCCATGACCAGGGCGAGATGATCCGCGCCGTCATGGAAGGCGTGGCCTTTGCCTTCTGCGATTCCGTGGAGCTGCTGCGTTCCGCCGGCTGGAACGGCACCTCTCTTAGGGCCCTGGGCGGTGGAGCCCGGTCGCCGCTGTGGAAGAAGATCATCGCCAGTGCCACCGGCCTCGCTTTGGATGAGATCAACATCGATGAAGGTCCCGCTTTAGGCGCCGCCATCCTGGCCGGGGTTGGCACCGGTATCTACGGCGATGTGCGGGAGGCCTCCGATTCCATCATCAAGGTGGTGCGCCAGGTGGAGCCGGATGAGGAGTGGCACAAGGTCTACGCTGAATTGTACCAGGTGTACAAAGATCTCTACCCTGCACTGAAGCCTTCCTTCGACCGGCTGGTGAGTTTTGCTTAAGGCGCAGAGGATAACAAGAGGGCTGGATCCGCAGCCAGCCCTCTTTCTTTATGCCTGTACTGGTTCGTACTGCCTGGGGAAATCCCTGTTTTGCTTCTTTACCAGTCGATCTCTTCGGGATAGTCAAGGCCAATCCCGAGGTCTTCCGGACTACAACCGTGGGCTTTGGCCGCGCGCCGCACCGCATGCCAGTAATCCCAATACTCATCGTCCTTTTCCACCAGGCGTTTGACCACGATGGAGATCTTTTGCGCCCTCCGTTCCCTGTCCAGTTTCAGGAAGCGGATGTTCAAAAGATCCAGGTATTGGGTGGCGTAGCCCACAGCGGAGAACTGACCTGAGAACATGAGATTCTTGATTCTGCCTAGAACGGTTGAGGGCACTGTCTTCTGGATGCACTGCCAGACCTCAGCCTGCAGCAGCCTGATCTGAGCCAGGGTGCTGTCCCAGATAACGTTCCTGTCTTCAAACGCACCGTGCCGGCTACCCGCGAGCTTCCTGGCCCGCAGCTCGGCGAAATCGTTGAGGGCCATGGTGCAGAACAGAAGCTCGGGCCACAGAACCTGGATGGATAGATAGACATTCCGATCGGGCGCAACAATCCCATGCCACTGCCGCACTTCGTCAGTGAGCCCATTGAACACAAAGGTGAAGTCTCGATGGCCCATCTTGGCGTGGCGCAGATCGTAGCAGATCCCCAGGATGCGCAGGCGCGCCCCGCCGTGGGCAGGATACTCATCTTCGTCCCCCACAATTTCGTGAAGTGCCTCATAAAGCTGGTCGAAATCGAAGAAATCTCCGGATATGGTGACCCCCGCGTTATTGGGCGTCGTTTCCACCTTAAGCATACAGCTCCTCCTCACTTATGTAACTGTACTTCCGTCCGTGAGCCTCCCCATCCTCAGGGGGAATCTCGCCGCCGTACTGGGCCAGCACGGCACAGCAGGTAATTTTTGCAACGTTTCTCTTTCTCGCTGGCTTTCTGCTCTGTTTCACTGCTTTCAACTCCCGCCGCTGCTTGGTGATTTTTTTGTCTTTAGGAATTCGCTCCTTGGGGAGCTGTTCCTGGAGGCTTCTTAAAAAAAGCCAGCCTGGATGAAGAAAGAAGGGCCGCTGGTCCGAAAACCAGCAGCCCGTGCTCAGCATGCTAGAGCTTACTTTTTCATGGGATCGTCGAAGGCGATGGCGGAGGGAGGGAAGTCCAGCCCCCGCACAAACTCCAAGGACTCCCGGGCGCCAAACTCCCTGTCCATCCCGCTGTCTTCCCACTCCACCGACAGCGGTCCCTGATAGCCGATGGCGTTCAGCTCCCGGATGATCTCCTCGAAGTTCACATCGCCGTGGCCCAGGGAGCGGAAGTTCCAGCCCCGATGCACATCGCCGAAGTTGAGGTGGGAGCCGAGGATGCCCGCCCTGCCGTCCAGGGTTACCGCCACGTCCTTCATATGCACATGGTAGATGCGATCGGCAAATTCCCTGATGAACAGATGGGGTTCCAGGCCCTGCCAGAGGAGGTGGCTGGGGTCAAAGTTGATGCCCAGGGTTTCCCTGCGGTTGAAGTGCTGCAAAAGCTTCTGGGTGGTGTAAAAATCAAAGGCGATCTCCGTGGGATGGACCTCCAGGGCAAAGCGCACGCCGCAGCGGTCGAATTCATCGAAAATGGGTGTCCACAGCTCGACGATCTTCTTGAACCCCTCTTCCACCATCTCTTCCGGCGTAGGCGGGAAAGAGTACCAGTAGGGCCAAATCGGCGAGCCCGTGAAGCAGGTAACCACCTGAACACCCATGTTTTGCGCGGCCCTGGCCACGTACTTCATCTCTTGAATGGCCCAGGCCCGGATCTTTTCAGGCTGCCCCTTCACCTGGTCGGGCGCGAAGGTGTCCAGGCGGGGATCCCAGTTATCGCCCACACACTGGCCGATGAGGTGCGCGCCGATGGCCCAGCAGCCCAGGCCGTAGCGTTCTAAAGTCTGCAGGCGGTCTTCCACGTAAGCTGGGTCTTCTGCAGCCCTTTTGGGGTCTAGATGGTCGCCCCAGCAGGCGATTTCCAGGCCGTCATAGCCCATCTCGCTCATTTTCCGGCAGACCTCTTCGAAGGTGAGGTCGGCCCACTGCCCGGTGAAGATGGTTACAGGTCGCGACAATCGGCTCTCCTCCTTTAGTCGAATTGAACCCAGACCGAACCCCGCCGGGAGCTCTCCACGCATTTATGGATGAACTTGACCCCCTGCAGGCCCGCCTGGACATCGGGGAAATCCAGGTCTTCTTCCGTCAGCTCGAGGCCCTGTTTGAGCTTGAGCAGGGCAGTGGTGAACTTGAGATAGGTGTTGGCAAAGGCCTCGTAGTAGCCCTCGGGATGCCCAGCGGGGACGCGGGACATGCCTGCGGCTGCGGGGTGGAAGTAGGGGTTCCCCCGGGAGAGCACCTGGACCGGCTGGTTGAGCTTGCGCACGATGAGGTAGTTGGGATCTTCCTGGCGCCATTCGATGGTGCCCTTGGTACCGAAGATGCGCACGGACAAGCCGTTATCATAGCCAACCGCCACCTGGGAGCACCAGTAGCTGCCCACCGCGCCGTTCTTGTACTTGACTAGAATATGGGCGTTGGTATCCAGCGTCCGACCCTCTGCACCGAAGATGTCCAGGCGGGCACAGAGTTCAGCTATTTCCAGCCCGGTGATGTAAGAGACTGTGTTTTCAATGTGGGTGCCGATATCGCCCACGCAGTTGGAGATACCGGATTTTTCCGGATCTGTGCGCCAGGCAGCCTGCTTGTTGCCCTCCTGCTCCACGGGGGTGGCCATCCAGCCCTGGGGATATTCAGCCACAACCACCTGGATGTCTCCGATTTCGCCATTTTTGATCATCATCTGGGCCTGCTTAACCGCGGGATACTGGGAGTAGGCGTAGGTCACGCAGAAGAGCAGCCCCTTTTCCTCGGCGAGCCTGGCCAGTTCCTCCGCTTCCTCCACCTGCAGAGTGAGGGGCTTGTCGCAGACCACGTGGATACCCCTCTGCAGGAACGCTTTGGCCGCGGGGTAGTGGTGGTAGTTGGGTGTGGCGATAATGACAAAATCGATGCCGTCCTCCCGGGCCGCCTCCTTTTCCGCCATTTCCCCGTGGTCCCGGTAGAGACGCTGGGGATCCAGGCCCAGCCGTTTCCCGGTTTCCAGGGTCCGCTCGTACTTAGAAGAAAAACACCCGGCGGCCAGTTCCGCCTGTCCGTCAAAGAGCGCCGCTTTGCGGTGAACGTCGGCGATAAAGGAGCCAGAGGCTCCGCCTACCAGGCCAAAACGGAGCGTGCCTGCTTGGGTCTTGATGTCTTTTCCCTCAATCATGCTTGTTCCACCTCCAGGCAAGAATACTTGTGGGGATATTAGGTAAACAGGGGAGAAAACCCTTTATCCATATGTCAAATGCAGGGACAAATGCCGCGGCGTTTGTTCAGGCCTGCCAGGCTGCACCACCTAAAAGGGGTAGCGCTGCAGCGGCAGGGCAGGAAACTCGCTGATGAAGCGTTCAACGTCGTAGATACCCGTGGCCTGCAGAAGCTCCCGGGAATAGCCTGTGGCGATGCGGGCTTGGCCCTGCGTTTTACGGCTCACTACCTGCAGCAGCTGCAGGATGGAGTCGGCTTCCAGGGATGAGCTCACCGGGCGGAAGTCCAGATCATCATCTGTGGCGAAATTGACCCAGCCCCTTGGGGTGAGCAGGGCGGAGAGGGCCAGGCCTGTCCGTGCGGCTACAGCGGGATCGAACAGACCGTTTGCTTCCGGTAACCACTGGCCGTAGGCGGCGATCCCCCGCTCTTCCCCCAAAAACAGTGCACAGTAGGCGTGGCTCCCCAGATCATACTCAAACCTTGCTCCCACCACATACACTTCCAGGCCGGGAATGTCCGCTAGATCCAGCATGGCCGCTGTGGCCAGGGCGGTGGAGAGGTCGCTGCCGGCCCTGGCCAAAAGGTAATCATCCAGGTTGAGGAGGTAAAGATCACTGTGGTACCACAGGGTCAGTGGCCTGGGACTGGAGCTGGGGCCCAGCCGCCGGAAGTATTCCTGCACCATGCTGTCCATCAGCGCCTTTAGGCCCCTGCTGCTGTTTTCCCTGGCCACCGCGGCCAGTTCCGCCGCCACTGGGCACAGGCGGTTGCTCAGCAGGGTGATGCGGGCGCCGCGCCAGCCCAGGGGGTCCGGCGCTTGGTTGCGGCTGAATCCCGCCATCTCGGCCCAGAAAGGATCCAGCTGCTGGAAAAGCTCTGGATGGAGCCGCCAGGAGGCCGTGTGCAGCTTGGCGGCGCAGGCCAGGGCTAAAAGCCTGTCTTCCTGGGAATGGAGTTTTGTGCTTTCTTTAAGAATTTCCACCAGTTCCGCTTCCAGCGCCGTGAGTTCAGGGATGAAACCTTCTTGGGCGCAGCTGGCCACCGCTTCCGCCAGAGCCGGGCTTTCCAGCCGATCGTCCCTGCCCATGAGGGGATACCAGACGTACTCTTGGTTGAAGATGAGCACCGCATCTCCCTCAAGTTCCCTGCAGGGCTCGCCGCTGTAGGTGAAAAGCTCAGCCGGGGAAGTGGGGGTGCTGGCTTTGTAAAGGTAGGCGGTGCCGTCCGCGGTGACGATGATGAAGGAATCCTTGCCCGCGCCGTGCTGGAAATAGAGGAATTCCGCCATGGATAGGGGCGTGGCCTGCCAGTCTGCCCCCTTGAGGGCTGAGGCCATGAAATGGAACCTCAGATCCACAAAGGGCAAAAAGGCTGCGCTGCCGTAGAGCTCCCGGCAGCTCACCGGGTTGTGCTCAGCGCTGGAGAACTCTGACCAGCGGAAAAACTCCACGTTCCGGCTCAGCAGGATGGCGCGGTACTCCTCCCACTGCCGCTGCGGATCCTGGGTGCGGTTGCGGTAGAACTTGATCATGTTGGGCCGGGAGGTCAAAACCTCGTTGAACAGGGCATCTGCCTGCAGATACAGTTCGGGGTGTTTAACCGCGAGGGAACGGGATTGGTAGATGGCGTACTTGTAAGCGGGGTTTTCCAGGGCTTGACCAGCAGTATCCAGCCAGGCCTGGCCGTGGATGAGGTGGGCGGTTTCCCCTGGGGAGCCCGCCGCTGCCGGGACGCTGCTGAAGAGAAGGGCCAAATGCAAGCACAGGAGTGCACTTACCAAGAGTTTTCTGGGCAGAGACAATGCTAACCCCCCCTCTGGTCTGAGTCTTTGAGTTAACTTGTAGTTGATCTTTTTTCCACCGTTTGTACACAAATCCTGCTAAGGGGAGAAGTGGAAAAAGCGCTAAGTCCTCGAGGGTACTTAGCGCTTTAGACCAGAAGCTTTAGTCGAACTTGACCCAGACGGAACCCCGCTTGGAGCTTTCCACGCAGCGGTGGATGAATTTCACACCCCGCAAGCCAGCAAAAACATCGGGGAAGTCCAGATCTTCAGAGGTGAGTTCCAGGCCCTGCTTATGCTTGAGCAGCGCGCCGTTGAAGGCGCGGTAGAAGTTGGCGAAGGCTTCATAATAGCCTTCGGGATGCCCCGCGCCCAGGCGGGCCAGCTCGTTGGCTTGGGGGTAGAAGTACTCTTGGCCCTTGGCCAGCATCTGGGGCGGCTGGCCCAGCTTCGCCACGCGCAGGTGGTTAGGGAACTCCTGGCACCACTCAAGTGTGCCCTTGGTGCCGAAGATGCGCACCTTCAGGGGATTGTCGTAGCCAATGGCCACCTGGGAGCACCAGTAGTTGCCCACAGCTCCGCTTTTGTACTTCACGAGCACGTGGGCGTTGGTATCCAGGGGCCGGTTATCCCCGCCGAAGTTATCCAAGCGGGCGCACAGCTCTTCGATTTCCAACCCGGTGATGTAGGCCACGGTGTTCTCGATGTGGGTGCCGATGTCGCCCACGCAGTTGGAGATGCCCGACTGCTTGGGGTCCGTCCGCCAGGGCACCTCGCCCTCCTGCTCCACGGGCGCGGCCAGCCAGCCCATGGGGTACTCGGCCATGACCACCTGGATCTCGCCAATGTCACCGTTTTGCACCATCAACTGCGCCTGCTTCACCGCGGGGCATTGGGCATAGGCATAGCTGACGGCAAAGAGCAGACCCTTCTCTTGGGCGAGCTGGGCCAGCTCTTCTGCTTCTTCCACAGTGACGGTCAGGGGCTTATCGCACACTACATGGATACCGCGTTCGAGAAAGGCTTTGGCGGCCGCGTAGTGCGCGTAGTTGGGACTGCAGATGATCACATAGTCAATGCCGTCCTCCCGGGCTGCTTCCTGCTCTGCCATTTCGTTGTGATCCCGGTACAAGCGCTCCCGATCCAGGCCCAGCCGCTGGCCGGTTTGCAGCGTCCGTTGGAAATCCCGGGAGAAGCTGCCCGCCACCAGCCTGGCCTGCTCATCGAAGGTGGCTCCCTTGCGGTGCACCTGGCCGATATAGGAGCCGAGACCTCCACCCACCATACCAAAACGGAGTACATCAACCATCGTTCTGCCTCCTTTTCCTTCCATCATGACGGCACTTCCGTGCGCAGAGGATTTGCTCTGGGTATTAGTCATCCGGGAAGCCGATCCCTGCCGTGGCTGAAAGAACTAGCGCAATTGGGGGGCTCCATCCCGAGGGCAAAATCTCCGGGAGAGGGTGTCTTTATGGAGAGGAATCCCTCTGCTCAAAAGAGAATTCCCTCAAAGAAGAAATGTTGAAAGGAAGTTGTTGCATTGCAAGCATTGGCCATCGCACTATTTGCCATCACTTACCTTTTGCTGTTATTGCTGCCCCGTTACAGACCGCATATCGCACTAGTCTCGGCAGGAATCTTTGTTGCGGTGGGTATTGTCCCCCTGAACATGGTCTTTGGCTTTATTGACTGGAATGTGATCTTGATGATCGCCGGAACAATGGGGATTGTTTCGCTCTTTATCGAGTCCCGGATGCCTGCTCTGCTGGCGGACCTGATCCTGGAGAAGACGCCCACTGTTCGCTGGGCCATCGTGGCTTTATCTCTCTTTTCCGGCATCATTTCTGCTTTCGTGGACAATGTGGCGACGGTGTTGATTGTGGCCCCGGTGGCCATGAGTATCGCCAAGAAGCAGGGAATTTCCCCTGTGACCAGCGTGATCGCCGTGGCCATCGCCTCCAACCTCCAGGGTGCGGCCACCCTGGTGGGTGATGCCACTTCCATCCTCCTGGGCGGGCATGCCAATTTGGACTTCCTGGATTTTTTCTGGCTCCAGGGCCGGCCCGGGATGTTCTGGGTGGTACAGGCAGGGGCAGTAGCTGCCACCGCCATCCTGTATTGGGTGCTGCGCTCCACCAAGGGCCAGATCCAACCGCAAGCCCGTACCGAGGTGCAGGATAGGTTCCCGGGCTATCTGCTTCTGATCATGATCGTGCTTCTGATCCTGGCTTCCTTTATTCCCGAAAAACCCCACATCACCAACGGCTTGATCTGCGTTGCCCTCTTCGCGGTGGGCTTGATCCGGGATCTGGCTTTGGGGAAAGGCTTTAAGCACAGCTGGAAGACCATCCTCGATATCGACTTGTTCACCCTGCTTTTGCTCATGGGTTTGTTTGTGGTGGTGGGCGGACTGACGCAAGCTGGGGTGATCGAAAGGTTCGCCGCCTTCATCGCCCGCACGGGACAGGGTAACGTCTTCCTGGTTTACACCCTAATTGTCTGGATGTCCGTTTTGATCTCCGCTTTCGTGGACAACATCCCCTATGTGGCCACCATGCTGCCGGTGATGGGCAGTGTAGCTTCCATTATGGCAGTGGAACCGAACCTCCTCTACTTCGGACTTTTGTGCGGAGCTACCCTGGGCGGGAATCTCACCCCCATCGGCGCTTCCGCCAACATCACCGGTATCGGGCTGCTGCGCAGGGAAGGCTATGAAGTGAGCGCCGGCCAGTTCATGCGGCTGGGTGTGCCCTTTACCCTGGCCGCCGTGACCGTGGGCTACATCCTGATTTGGCTGCTCTGGGGGTAGGGCACTTAGGGGGAGGTGAGGTAATTCACTAAGTGGCTTAGTTTTCCACATTATACACAGGTTACCCACAACACACCGCGCAAAACAGGTGTTTCCGCCCAGCATCTAGTGGAAGCGCTTGTTACGAATGTATAGCAATAGCGTCTTGCCAGTAAATTGCTGGTATGCTATAGTAACCATTAGCACTATCAATTGGGAGGGGATTTGTGCATGAGAATCATGACCGAAAAGAACCTGAGGGATGCTTTTGCCGGAGAAAGCATGGCGCACATGAAGTACCAGATCTACGCCAACGTGGCGGAGAAGGAAGGCTTACCCAATGTGGCTAAGCTGTTTAGGGCCATTGCCTATGCAGAGCTGGTCCATGCCCGCAACCACCTGAAGGAGCTGGGCGGGATCAAAGATTCAGTGGCCAACCTCCAGGATGCCATTGATGGCGAGACCTACGAAGTGGAAGAGATGTACCCTGCTTTTAAAGTAGTGGCCGAGCTCCAGCAGGAAAAGGGTGCGGTCCGCTCCACCCACTATGCCCTGGAGGCTGAGAAGATCCACGCCGACATGTACGGCCAGGCCAAGAAGACGGTTCAGGAGAAGAAGATCGACATCGAACTGGGCACGGTCTACGTGTGTGACGTCTGCGGCTGGACCCATGAGGGCGATGCACCGGAGAAATGCCCCATCTGCCAGGCTCCCAAGAGCCAGATCCGGGCGTTTTAGGCAGGGAGGCAGATCATGCAGACCCTAAACATCAAGATTGGAGGGCAGGCGGGGCAGGGTTTGGTGTCGGTAGGTACCATTCTGCTCCGGGCGGCCACCCAAGAGGGCTGGCACCTCTTCGCCCACCAGGATTACGAGTCGCGTATTCGGGGAGGCCACAACTTCTTCCAGATCCGGCTGGCGGACCAGCCTGTGGCCTCCTGGGAGGACGACGTCGATATTCTCGTTGCCCTGGATGAAACCACGGTCACCCAGGAACTGGGGGAAGTCAAACCGGACGGAGTGGTCATCTACGATCCAGATGTTTTAGGTGATGCAGCAAAAGAACTGGTAACAAAGGAGAACTGTATCGGTTTGCCCTTTGCCCGCATGGCAGAGGAGCTGGGCCAGCCCAGGATCATGGCCAACGCGGTGGCGGCTGGGGCCGTCTGGGCGCTGCTCAGCGAAGAGATTACTGTACTCCATGAGACCCTGGCTTTGATGTTTGCCGATAAGGGCGAGGCGGTTGTGGCCGGGAACCAGCAGGTGGCCTCCCACGGATTTGAGCGGGTGAGGGGGCTGCTGGGGGCAAGGCCCCGACCGGCCAAACCGGCCAAGAGCAGGCCGCACCTGGTTTTGCGGGGTAATGACGCCCTGCCCTTGGGGGCCTTGGCTGCAGGGGTGAAGTTTATGAGCGCCTACCCCATGACCCCCTCCACGGGTGTCACCGAGTTCATCGCCAGCTACGGCAGGGAAGCCAAGGTCATCATGGAGCAGGCGGAAGATGAAATAGCCGCGATCAATATGGCCATTGGCGCCAGCTTCACCGGAGTGCGGGCTATGACCGCCACCTCCGGCGGAGGATTTGCCCTGATGACAGAGGCTTTGAGCCTCGCGGGCTCGGCGGAGATCCCCATTGTGGTCATCAACGCCATGCGGCCGGGCCCCAGCACGGGGCTGCCCACCCGCACTGAACAGGGCGATTTAAGGTTTGCCGTCGCCATGTCCTTTGGCGATTTCCCCAGGGCGGTCTTGGCCCCGGGGGATGTGGAAGAGGCCTTTTACCTCATGGCCCATGCTTTTAACTTGGCGGAAGAATACCAGATGCCGGTGGTGGTCCTAAGCGACCAGCATCTGGCCGATTCCTATACCACCGTACCGCCTTTCGATCTGAGCAAGATCGAGATCCGCCGGGGTAAGCTGGCTGCTCCTGAAGAAGCTGGCCCTGCTTACCTGCGGCACCGCTTCACGGAAGACGGCATCTCGCCTCGCCTTTACCCAGGCTTTGGAACTGGCCTTGTGGTCAGCGCGGGTGATGAGCATGACGAGGCCGGCCATCTCATCGAAGATGCGGAAACCAGGCGGAAGATGATGGAAAAACGCATGGCCAAGCAGAGGCTGGTGGAAGATAACGCCTTGGACCCCGTGCTCTGCGGAGCGGAGGATCCGGAGATCATGCTCATCGGTTTCGGATCCACCAAGGGGGCCATTGCAGAAGCGGTGGCCGTCCTCAACAGCCGCGGGTGCAGAGCCCAGGGGGTCCACCTACCCCAGGTCTTTCCCCTGCCCCGGAGGCTAGGTGAGCTGTTACAAAAACCTGCCCAGAAGTTCATTGTGGAAAGCAACTACTCTGGGCAGCTGGAGGAGCTCATCGCTTCCCGCTTTGCCTGGAAGCCCACGGGCAGCATCAGGCGCTATGACGGCAGGCCCATGAACGCCAAGTATATTTTGGACAGGCTTCCGGGAGGTGAATGCCGTGGCTGAGCAAGGGTTTGTGGTGAGCAGGGAGACAGCTTGGTGCCCCGGGTGCGGCAATTTCGGTATCGTGCGGGCCTTGGCCAAGGCCCTAAGCGAGCTGGGGCTCAAACCCCAGGAAGTGCTCTTCGTTTCCGGTATCGGCCAGGCGGGCAAGCTGCCCCATTATATCAGCGGTAATGTGCTCAATACGCTGCACGGCCGCACTTTACCCACCGCTACTGGGGCGAAGCTGGCCAACAGCGATTTGACTGTAATCGCGGTGGGCGGTGATGGCGACGGCTATGCTGAGGGGGGAAACCACTTCCTCCACGCCATCAGGCGGAATGTGGACATCACATACATTGTCCACGACAACCAGGTGTTCGGCTTAACCAAGGGGCAGGCTTCGCCCAGGAGCGACCGGGGGATGGTGACTGGGACTACGCCCCTGGGAGCGTATAACGAGCCCTTTAACCCCTTGGCCACTGCCATTACCCTCAACGCCGGCTTTGTGGCCCGCAGTTTTGCCGGTGACCAGGAGCATCTGGCCCGGGTCCTCAAAGCTGCCATCCAGCATAAAGGCTTTGCCTTAGTGGATGTTCTCCAGCCCTGCGTCACCTTTAACCGGATCAACACCTACCAATTCTACCGTTCCCGGGTGTACGATCTGGACCAGGAAGCCGGCTATGACCGCAGCGACCGCCAGGCCGCGTGGGCCAGGAGCTGGGAGTGGGGAGAGAGGATTCCCATCGGCATCTTCTATCAGGTGGAGCGGCCCACCTTAACGGATCATTTTGGGGACATTGTGGATGTTCCCCTGGTGAAGCAGGAGCTGGCCAGGGGGGAACTGGTGGAGGAGCTCTTACACGAGTTCCGTGTCGGTTAAGGAGGCGAGCGGAGGACCAGCAGGTCCTCCGCATCTGCGGTGCGCCCGGCATGTCTACCGAGCCGATGGGTTGAGAGAAACCCTACCGCCCAACCAGCGGGAAGGTAACCAGCAGGCAAGGGCGCCACTGGCAACAGTGGGGTCTGGAGGAAGCCGAG
>Ga0116168_1000610_pt1 | contig 33479 bp, 21 predicted proteins | sample AD_UKC129_MetaG_FD_89795 | JGI IMG/M metagenome (GOLD analysis project Ga0116168, IMG submission 89795) | Active sludge microbial communities of municipal wastewater-treating anaerobic digesters from Canada - AD_UKC129_MetaG | ecosystem: Engineered > Bioreactor > Anaerobic > Digestate | place...
CTCCGTTCCTTCTGACTCATCAATAACGTCTCCATTCAGAGGCAGTTGCTACCGCAACTGCCTCCCAAAGGGGACATTTTCATCGAGTCAGAAAGAGGACATTCTCAAAGAGTCACGACAACCCGGCACTTGGAACTTGGAACTTGAAGCGTCTCACCCTAATCTCCGCCCGCTATGGCCAACGACGTCCTGAGCACCGATCAGAAGGCGCTCCGAATCAATCTCGATGCCCGGCGTTACGGCACGTTCGCCGAGATCGGCGCGGGACAGGAGGTCGCCCGCTGGTTCTTCCGCGTGGGCGGCGCCTCCGGCACCGTGGCCAAGACCATTTCCGCCTACGACATGGCGGTCAGCGACGCCATCTACGGCCATGCGGACCGCTACGTGAGCCGGCAGCGGCTGCGTTCGATGCTCGACTACGAATTCAATCTGCTGCTCGAACGTCTGAACACGACGCGCGGCGACAAGACGGCGTTTTTTGTGTTCGCGGACACGGTGGCGACGAGCGGTTACACGCAACGGCAGGACGGCCATGGCTGGATGGGGATCCGCTTCCAGCCGGAGCCGCACAGCGAGCCGTCGGAGATTGTCATCCACGTGCGGATGCTGGACAAGGAAAGCGTTCGCCAGCAGGAGGCGCTCGGGATCATGGGGGTGAACCTGATCTACGGAACGTTCTACTTCCATTCCGATCCGCAGGCGCTGATTCGTTCGTTGCTGGACAATCTGACGTGGGAACGGGTGGAGGTGGACATGATCGGCCTGACGGGCCCGGTGTTTGCCTCGGTGGACAATCGCTTGATGGCGCTGCAACTGGTGAAGCAGGGGTTGACGGAAGCGGCGATGTTCACCGCCGACGGCGAAGCGGTGCAATGGGGCGAGGTGCTGTACAAACGCCCGGTGCTCGTGCAGCGCGGCAGTTTTCATCCTGTAACCAAGGCGACGCTCGACGTGCTCGAGCGGGCGCACGAGAAATTCCTTGCGGAACCCGAGTTGAAAGGGCAGACGCCGGTGGTGCTGATGGAAATGACGCTGCGCCACCTGACGGCGGGCGATCGCATCAACGAGGAGGATTTTGTTCATCGCGCGGAAACCTTGCGCGCGCTGGGCAAGACGGTGTTGATCTCCAACTTCCGGCGCTTTCACCGGCTGGCGGCGTATCTGTCGCGGTACACGAACAAGGCCCTCGGAATCGCGGTGGGCGCGTCGAAGTTGAAGGAGATCTTCGACGAGAGCTTTTACAACGAGAACGAAGGCGGGCTGCTGGGAGGATTGGGGCAGCTGTTCAAAAACCCGGCGCGATTGTATGTGTATCCGAGTCTTGATTTTTCGACGGGCCGGACCTTGACGGCCGAGAACTTCCCGGTGGCGCCGCACCTGAAGCACCTGCAGGCGTACTTGCTGGAGAACGGGTTTATCCAGGACATCACTCCGTCGGATCCCGGCTTTCTGCCGATCCGTTCGCGCGATGTCCTGGAGAAGATCCAGGCGGGCAATGATGAATGGGAGCAGCACGTTCCCGCGCAGATCGTCGAAGTGATCCGGAAGCAGAAATTGTTCGGGTGCAAAGGATGAGCCGTTTCTGGATTTACGATTGACGATTGACGATTGACGCGGGGCTGGTTGAGGGGCCACTGCGGGTTGTCTCCTGGCGCTTGGGGGGGGGGCAAGACAACAGCCCGGGGCTTTCCATCGCCAACTTTTTCGGAAGCGTTGTCGCAAGCTTTGTCGGTCGTTCTCGGCTTTGTGTTAAGGTCGATGAAGTTTCCGACAAAGGGAAGCAAAGGGGGATGACGTCTGCGGCCGCGCGGGCGGGTCCGCCTCGCCTTTTTGAGGCGCCACACTTGCCTTGATGCGCGATGCGGTGGAGCCTAAGCTTTGCGAGCGTTGATCGAGAGCCATTGTTTGAAAACCGAATACGCGAATGATCCGATCGCTGGTTTTTACTACTCAGGGCCGCCTGCACAGCAAGGACATCGAGATGTTTCTCATGCCCATGCTGCTGACGGACACCAATCTGTTTCTCTGGGTTGACCTCGAGAACCCCACGCCCGAGGAAGCCAAGTACGTTCTCGAGGACGTGTTCCATTTCCACCCGCTGTCGATCGAGGACTGCGTGATGGTGAGCGCCTCGCCCAAGGTGGAGGAATATCTGCCGAAGGAGGAGGACCGGTTCACGCCGTACCTCTTCATGGTCATCCACGCGGTGGACTACAGCCGGAAGGACGGCGTCTTCGCCACCCAGGAGCTGAACTTCTTCCTCGGCAGGAACTTTCTGGTGACGTATCACGACACGCCGATCCGCAGCGTGACGCTGACGGAGGAACGCGCGATCAAGAGCAACGTGCACATCGCGCGCGCGCCGGATCGCGTCGCCTACACGCTGCTGGATTCGATCGTGGACAACTACAAGCCGGCGCTGGACGAGCTTTCGCTGGAGATCGCCGAGCTCGAGCAGGAAGCGCTGCAGGAGCCGACGAAGGAAACGCTGAACCGGATTCTGCAGATCAAGAAGGAGGTGTTGCATCTGCGGCAGATCATCGGTCCGCAGCGGGAAGTGCTGGCGCGGTTCGCGCGGGGCGAGTTCAAGCTGATCCGGGCGCACCTGGTGCCATATTACCGCGACGTTTACGATGCGTTGTTCCAGATCTCGGAACTGGCGCAGAGCTACACCGACTCGCTCACGGGCATTCTGCAGGTGTATCTCAACATGTCGTCCAACCGGACCGGGGAAGTGATCAAGGTGCTGACCCTGTTCACGATTGTCACCACGCCCATCATGCTGGTGGGGACGTGGTATGGGATGAATTTCAAGGCAATGGCCGAGATCGACTGGAAATACGGTTACGCCTTTGCCATTGCGCTCTCCCTGTTAGGCACCCTGGGAACGGTGTGGTATTTCAAGAAGAAGAACTGGTTTTGAGGGCAGATGGCCGCGAAGTCCAGCTTTCTCGACAAGGTGCTCGGCCGGATCGGCCGGTTGGACGCCGAGGGGCTGCAGACCGTCGTCCAGCGCCTCGCGCGCGAGCGCACGTTTCTTGAAACGCTCTTCAATACCATCGAGGACGGCGTGCTGGTCGTGGACGAGAACGGCCGGGTGGTTTACCTGAACCAGGCCGTCACGCGGTTGATCGGGATGCAACCGGGCGCCGAGGGCCGCCCCATCACCGACTTCCTGCCCGAACTGGACTGGCCGCAGGTGCTCCATGCCGACACCGCCGGCGGACAGCGCGTGGTGCGGCACGAGTTCGAGGTGCACTATCCGCGCTCGCGCTTTCTGCGGCTGTATGCGGCGCCCCTGGATGGCGAGGCGGTGGGAAGCTCCGGCGTCGCGCTCATTCTGCACGATGCCACCGAGGCCCGGCAGCAGACGTTTGAAGCGATCGAAAGCGAACGCATCCAGGCGCTCACACTGCTGGCGGCGAGCGTTGCCCATGAAATCGGCAATCCGCTCAACGCCCTCCACATCCATCTGCAACTGATGGAGCGGGAGTTGAAGAAGCTCAAAGCCGCGCCGGGTCGGCCTGCGCGCGGCCACAAGGCCAGAACCGCGGGTATCATCGGCGGCCCCGACCCGGCCGAATCGGTCGCAAAACTCGAGCAGTATGTGGCGGTGGCGAAGGGCGAAATCAACCGGCTCGACTACATCGTCACACAATTTCTGCAGGCGATCCGGCCAGTGCCGCCTCAGTTGCGTCCGGCGTCGTTGAACGACGCGGTCCGCAAGACGCTGGACCTGCTCAGACCCGAGCTCGACAATCGCGGTCTCGAGGTGAAGCTGCTCCTGGACAGCCGGCTGCCGCTGGCGCCGATTGATCCGACCCAGATCCAGCAGGTGCTGTTGAATCTGGTGAAGAACGCGATGCACGCGATGACGCGGGGCGGGACGCTGACCCTGCAGACGGGGGAGGGCACGGACGGGGTCTGGGTGCGGGTGAGCGACACCGGATGCGGGATTCCGCAGGAGCAGCTGGTCCGGATTTTCGAGCCGTTCTACACGACGAAGAAGAAGGGAACGGGGCTTGGCCTGATGATTGTGCAGCGGATTGTCCGGGCGCACAACGGGAGGATTGAACCGGAGAGCCGGGCCGGGGAAGGCACGACGTTCCGCATCTGGCTGCCGTTGCACGAGCGCAAGCCGCGCCTGCTGGAGGCGCCGTCGGAGGAGTAGCCCTTCCGGCGCGCGGAGCGCCGGGAGCGCGCGCCGCGGTCGCGGCTTTCGAAAACCGGATTCGAAGATGTGCCTGTCCTGGTTGAGTTCCGGGTTGGAGCCTGACAGAAACCGTTTTGCGATTGTTTGCGCAGCGGGCGCCGATTAACCTCCAGTCGCTGCTTTGCCGTCATGACACCCACGCTGCTCATTGTGGATGATGAGAAAACCCAGCGCGAAGGTCTGCGCGCCGCGCTGGAGGACCGGTTCGACGTGTACCTCGCCGAGGATGCGAGGAGCGCGTTTGATCTGCTGGAGCGCGAACATTTCGACGTGCTGCTGACCGATTTCCGTTTGCCGACCGAGGACGGGATGAAGCTCATTGCGCGGGCCAAGTCGCTGTCGCGGCCCCCTGTGTGCATCCTGATGACCGCCTATGGCTCGGAGGAGCTGGCGGTGGAAGCGATGAAGCGCGGCGCGGACGATTACATTCCCAAGGGCCGGATGCAGATTGACGAGCTGGAGATGCGCATTGCGCGCGCGCTGCGCCAGCAACGGCTCGAGGACGAGAACACGTCGCTGCGGCAGCAACTGGACGCCCGGTTCGGTATCGAGAACATCATCGGCGAGTCGGCGGCGATGCGGGAGGTGTTCGACATCGTCCGGCAGGTGGCGCCGACGCGTTCGGTCGTGCTGTTGCAGGGCGAGAGCGGGACGGGCAAGGAACTGATTGCCCGGGCGATTCACCAGCTCAGTCCGCGCGCCAAACAGCCCATGGTGATCGTCCATTGCGCGGCGCTGTCGCCGACGCTGCTGGAGAGTGAACTGTTCGGACACGAGAAGGGCGCGTTTACCGGCGCGCACGAGCGGCGCATCGGCCGCTTCGAACAGGCGCAGGGCGGCACGCTGTTCCTGGATGAGATCGGCGAAATTGACGCGACCACTCAGGTGAAGCTCCTGAGGTTTCTCGGCGAGCGCACGTTTGAGCGGGTGGGATCGAACAAGACGCTGACGGCCGATGTGCGGGTGATCGCGGCGACGAACCGGAACCTGGAGGAGATGGTGAAGGCGAAGCAGTTCCGGGAAGATCTGTTCTTCCGGTTGCGCGTGGTGGAGATCACCTTGCCGCCGTTGCGGGAGCGGACGAGCGATATCCCGCTTCTGGCGCAGGCGTTCCTGCGCGAGTTCGCGCAGGAGAACAACAAGCCGATCACGGATTTCACCGCGGAGGCGATGGAGCTGTTGTTGATGTATCCGTGGCCGGGGAATGTGCGCGAGCTGCGCACGGCCATCGAGCACGCGGTGGTGTTGTGCCGGTCGGACCGGATTTCGGCGCGGGACCTTCCGGCCGCCGTGCGCGCGGGCGCCGCCACCGCCGCGTCGGATCCGCACCGCATGCTGGGACGCGACGATCTCACCGTGCGCGAAGCCGAGAAGCAACTGATCATTCGGGCGTTGAAGGAGACGAAGGGGAACCGGACGCTTGCGGCGAAGAAGATCGGGATGAGCCGCCGCACGCTGCACCGCAAACTGCACACTTACAACCTAGAGGACCTCTGATGCCTTTCCTGCAGGACATTATTCACAAAGTGGAGGTGGCCGGCGGTGTTCGCTATGTCCGCTACGCCCTTGCCGCTCTCACGGCGTTGCTGGTTATTGTGGCCTACAATGTCCGGGTGGCGAAAAACTTCGGCACCCAGGAGGCCATGGACGCCGCGCAACTGGCGCGGAACCTGGCCGAGGGCGACGGCTACAGCACGAAGTTCGTCCGGCCGTTCAGCATGCACCTGGTCAGCCGGCGCACGCTCGAAAAGGCCGGGCGGCAGGAGTCGCACGAGCCCGCTGATTACGCGCGGATCAGGGAACCGCATCCGGACATCAGCAATGCCCCTGTGTATCCGCTGGTGCTGGCCGGGCTGATGAAGGTGCTGCCGTTTCATTACGAGGTGATGCGCTCGCAGCCGTTCTTCAGCAGTTCGGGGCGGCCGTGGAGGCACCAACCGGATTTTCTCATCAGCTGGTTCAATCAGTTCCTCTTTCTTGCCGTTGTTGCCGTCACCTTCTTCTGGGCGCGACGACTTTTCGACGCGACGGTGGCGGCCACGGCCGCGGTGGCGTTGTTTGGCTCGGAGATCCTGTGGCGGTTCAGCAGCTCGGGATTGTCCACCATGCTGTTGCTTCTGATTTGCATGGGGCTTGTCTGGTGCCTGACGTCGCTGGACCAGGAGCTGGACGAGCCCGGCCCGGGCGCGGCCACGCCGCTGGCGCTGGGAGGCATCGCCGGCGCGTTGATCGGCCTCGGCGCTCTGACGCGGTACGGCTTCGGGATGATGATTGTGCCGGCGCTGCTGTTCATATGGCTGGCGGCCGGGGCGCGCAAGATTCCGGCAGCGCTGGCGATGGCGGCGGCATTTGCGATCGTGCTCGTGCCGTGGGTGATTCGGAACTACGACGTGAGCGGGACGCCGTTTGGAACGGCGGGCTTTGCTCTGCTGCACGGCGCCGGATTCAGCGGACATGAACTGGAACGCTCGCTCAATCCGGACGTGCAGTTCGGAATCCGAGCGCTCGTCCACAAGCTGCTGGCGAACTCGCGCCTGTTGCTCGGATCGGAATTCTTCGTCCTCGCCGGCGGCTGGGCGACGGCGCTGTTTCTGGCGAGCCTGTTGATCGGGTTCCGCAACCGCCGCATCCGTCGCATGCGCCTGTTTCTGCTCTTGAGCCTTGGAACGCTGTTTGTCACGCAGGCGCTGGGACGGACGGAACTGTCGGCGGATTCGCCTCTCATCAATTCGGAGAACTACCTGGCCGTGTTGATTCCGATGGTGATGGTGTATGCCGTGGCGTTGTTCTACATCCTGTTGGACCAGATCCAGCTTCCGTTCCGGCAACTGCGATTCGCCGCCGTTGGCATTTTCGTGTTGTTGCTCTGGCTGCCGTTGATTCAGGTCATGCTGCCGCCTCGCGGGCATCCGCTGGCGCTGCCGGCCTATTATCCTCCGGCCATTCAGACCGCGGCGGGTTACTTCAAGGAGAGGGAACTGATGATGAGCGACGTGCCGTGGGCGGTGGCGTGGTACGGCAACCGGCAGTGCCTTTGGCTGACCCTCAATGCGGTTCGCCCTCCCGACGACCCGACGAATGAAGAAACGTTCTTCGCCGTCAATGATCTCCAGAAGACCATCAACGGCCTTTACCTGTCGCAGCAGGGAATGGATGTGCGGTTGCAGTCGGAATTGCTGCGCGGCGATGGCAGTTGGGGACAATTGATCCTGAACGTGCTCCTGCGGCGCGGGCGGGATCTGCCCGCAGAACAGGCTGTCCCTGGCGCATTCCCGCTCAAGGCCGTCAACAGGGCTTATCTGGCCGACCGACAACTGCTCCTCGCGGACTGGGCAAGGTGGTAGCGCGGTGTCGTACAATTTTCCAATGGCCAATGGCAAATGGCGCTGTGCAGGCACCGTGTGTCTTGAGGATGCCCGGCAACAGTCTCTGCTGATGATGGATCGGAAGCCGCCAGTGGGCGCGCGTCGGCTGCGGTTGGATGCGGAGAGTTGCTTACGGCGGTTTGTGGCTTTCGCGGCGGCGCTTTTTCGAGCGCCGCTGCCCGGGTAACCCGTTGCAGGGGGCTGACGTGAAGTACATCAAAGCAACCCTTGTCATCGGGGCACTATCAACGCTGGGGCCGTTTTCCGTAGATACCTATTTCCCTTCGTTTCCGGCGCTGGCAGCGCATTTCGGCGTCAGTGAGATCCGGATGCAGACCACGCTCAGCTGCTACCTCGTAGCTCTGGCGGTGATGAACCTGTTCCACGGCGCAGTGTCGGACTCCTTCGGACGGCTGCGGGTTATCCTCATCACGCTGGCGGTTTACAGCGCGAGCGCGCTGGCCTGCGCGCTTGCGCCCGGATTCGGCTGGCTGGTGGGGTTGCGCGTGGTGCAAGGGCTGGCCGCCGGGGCCGGAATGATCGTGAGCCGCGCGATTATCCGCGACCTTTTCGATGGGCCGGAAGCACAGGCGCTGATGGCGCAGGCGGCAATGCTGGGCGCGGTCGGCCCGGTGATTGCACCGATCCTTGGAGGCTTCCTGCACACGTGGTTTGGATGGCGCGGGCCGTTCTTCTTCATGGCTCTGCTGGGAATCACTCTGGGTGCTGCGTGCCGCTGGGGTTTGCCCGAGAGTCTGCCGTTGCACTTGCGCCAACCGTTCCGTGTCGGTCATCTGCTCCGCGGCTATCGGGAGGCACTGGGACATCGGCCGTTCCTGCTCTCATGCCTGGCGTTGGCCTGCGGGGCCGGGGGCTTCCTGTTGTATGTGGCCACGGCGCCCGACGTGGTGCTGAACATACTTCACCTGTCCGAGCGCCAGTTCGGTTGGATGTTCGTGCCGATAGTGACGGGGTTGATGCTCGGCTCCATCCTGTGCGCCCGGTTGGCCGGTCGTCTCGCACCGGCGCGCCAGGTGCGTTGGGCTTTCGTGCTCATGGGCGCCGGCGCTGCGATCAATCTCGCCGTCAATTGCTGGCTGGAATCGCGCGTGCCCTGGGCCGTGTTGCCGCTTGGCCTCTATACGCTGGGCTTTTCTCTCATCGCCCCAATCCTCTCCCTCGACGGAATCGAGATGCTGCCCCACCGCAAGGGACTGGCTTCCTCGTTGCAAGGGTTCATTGGCGTTCTGGTATTTGCGGGCATCGCCGGCTGGGGCGCGCAGTTGGTTTACCGTTCCGGACTCAAGCATGCAGTCGGACAAGCGGCATTCCTGGTCTTGTGCTGGCTGGGTTACAACGGGTACAAATCGCGGCGAACGGATACGGTGCCCGCCGATCCCGCAGTGGACGCCCCGGGGCGGGGATAACCTGAGCGAGCTTTATTGCGCCAGGCTTGAATGCACCATGCGAAATACGAGTGAAGCGCGCCGAGACCTCTATCGCGTGCGCCATTTCGCAAACATCCGGCTTCGTGCGTCTGCCCGCACGGGTCCGCACGCCGTCATTTTTGCATCGGGCGGGAGAGGGGCCTGCGATGTGTAACAAATCGTCTCCGGGTTCCGACTAATTGTGTGAAACTGTTTGAAAGAAATTGAAACCTATGAAGAACTCGCGTTCGCACAGCTCACGAACAGGACTGGCATTGGCCTCGCTCATTGCCATTGGCGCAAGCGCTCAGGCGGCCGACCGACCGACTCTGAAGGATGCCTACAAAGATTATTTTCTGGTGGGCGTGGCCATCAATCGAACGATCTCAACCGGCACCGCGGTTCGCGCGGATAATGTGGACCGGACGCTGGAGCAGGTGCGACAGGACACCGCGCTCGTGCTGGAGCAGTTCAATCAGATCACAGCCGAGAACGATCACAAGTGGGCGCTGATTCATCCGCGGCCCGGTCCGGACGGTTACGACTTCGGGCCGGCGGACGCAGTTGTGGAGTTTGGATTGCGCCACAACATGTATATCGTGGGACACACGCTGGTCTGGCATTCGCAGACGCCAAGCTGGGTTTTTGCGGGAACGAACCCGCCGCCGGCGGGCGCCGGAGGTGGGCGAGGCCGGTTCGGCTACAGCGGCCCGCGCGCGTCGCGGGAGGAATTGCTCGAGCGCATGCGCGAGCACATCCACACCGTTGTCGGCCGTTACAAGGGCAAGATCAAAGTGTGGGATGTTGTGAATGAAGCGATTGCCGACGGGGGGACCAATATTCTGCGGAATTCGCTCTGGTACGAGATCATCGGCCCCGATTTCATCGCGAAGGCGTTTCAATACGCGCACGAGGCGGATCCCGATGCCATCCTCCGTTATAACGATTACGGGCTTGAGAACCCTTCGAAGCGGCGCAAGTTGATTACGCTGATCAAACAGTTGCAGGAGCAGAACGTTCCTGTTCATGCCATCGGATCGCAGGCGCACATCAATACCTCGACCACATTTGAAACGATGGATCGGACTCTGACGGAGCTGGCCACGCTCGGTCTGCCGATTCATATCACGGAACTCGATCTCAACACGGCAGCGGCGGGACAACGCGGCACCGGCGCCGACATTTCCGGCAACGCGTCCGCCACAGAAGGCGGTCTTGTGGACGACGCCCTCCGGCGTCAGGCCGAGGCGTATGCGGGAGTCTTCCGGGCGTTCATCAAGCACCGCGACTCGGTGAAGCTGGTGACCTTCTGGGGAGCCAACGACGGGGTTTCGTGGCGGGCGCGCGGGCGACCTTTGTTGTTTGACGAGAACAACCAGCCCAAACCTGCGTTTGACGCTGTGATCAACGTGGCCAAAGAAGCCCGGTCCGGACAGTAAGCAGCCGAGGTCTTTGCAGTGCCGCCGCGCCCTTTCCGGGGGCGCGGCTTTTTTGGCCTCCCGGGGGTGGCGTGACAGCGGGAAACGGCCGGCCGGGGTTCTGCTCGACAAAAAGTGCCCTCGGCAAAGCTTTTTTGTCCAAGATTTCAATTTGGCCGGAAATAAGGTTGAAACCCTATGTTAGAGGCACTGGCTGTTTTGCGCTCTCCAGTCGCGCCGTCAGGGCGACGTGTGTCCTCTATTTCAACACCACCAACCCCTATGAACTCACCAAACCTGATCGTTCTTCATGCAACGAAATCGCAACCTGCAGGAGGCGTCCGGCCCGGTTCGCATTCTTCGCGAATAAGGCGCTGGCTTGGCTGTTATCTGATTGCTGTTCTGCTATTTGCGATTTGCGGATCGGCATCGGCTCAATTGGTCAAGGTAGTCAGCTGGCAGAATGGCATCTGGGCGCTCGATAACAACGTCGGAAGTGTCACCGGCCTGGACCTGAACGACGAGACCACCGTGCTGGTTGTCGGGTTGTACGGGGACAACAGCAGCAGCTACAGTGGCGTGACGTTTGGGGGGTTCCGCCAACCGGGTTTATGAACGTTCAGGCGGTGAATGAAGGCCGAGCGTGTTTGGCCTACTGGGTCAATCCAAACACCGCGGTTCCCCAGGACCTGGTTTTCAACTACACGACGCCTTTTGCCGGGTATTACTGGATTTACGAGTTGGCGAACGTGGATCTGAGCGCTCCGGTGGTTACCACCGGGCCAACCATGACGAACGCGCAGACAGCAACCCTTACCACGGTGTCAAACAACTCGTTCGTGATCAGCTTCTATTCTGTAAACAACGCGGCCACGCCGAATACCCTCAACACGTTGACCCCAAATCCTCCATTGATTCAGACCGGGACTACGAGGGGTGATGCTCCGGCCGGTGCTTCGATGTCTTCCGCAACCAACACGATCCCGTTGCCCGGTCTCGTAGAGATTTCATGGAATGCCGCCAACCCGCCCGGCACCGCCAATCAAGGCATGGGGGCGATTGCCTTCGTTCCGGCGAACATTGGAGCACCGATTGTAGCCGGCTCCGTCAGCCCTCCCCTGAACGCCCCGGGAGCAGGCTTCGTCCTGACGGTTACAATTGACCCATTCCATTACGGCACTGTGACCAACGTGAGCGTCGACCTCAGCAGCATCGGCGGTCCTGCCGTGAATGCCCTGGTGCAAACCTCAGATCCCAACGTGTGGACCAACTCTTTCGTTGTTCCGGTGAGCGCTCCTCTTGGAACGGCGACGCTGACCGTTACGGCGCGGCAGGACGCAGAACCCATCACCGGGTCCGGCCCTGTGCTCATCAATATTGCGGAGCCATCGGCCCCGGTGCTTGTCAAAGACACGGTGCCGAGCGGCTTCCTCGCCATCTACGCCGGACAAGGAATCACATTCTCGGCGGGCTTCAGCGCACCGGGGCTGATCTCCTACCAATGGCAGAAGAGCGCAGACGGGTTCACATTCGTAGACATCCCCGGCGCAATGAACAGCAGCTATACGATTTCCAGCGCTACGGAGGATGACTCGGGATTCTACCGGCTCGTGGCGTCGAACGGTTCGGGGTCGGCGGAATCCTCTCCCAGTCTGCTGACGGTTATTGGCGACGTTTCGGGCCGTGTCTATACCTGGTCTGAGGCCGTCCCCTTCGGCGGTCTCACTGCGGAACAAATCCTGACGAATTTCCCGGCGGACTATAAGATCGCCGGAGCGATGCGGGCGCAGAGCGGCAGCAGTCCGACGACCGTGATACTGACGAATGCCGACAACCGCGCCGTGGTATTTGCGGCGCCCGGCGCCTGGGCTTCGCTCTCGGGAGGCGGTGTCTATCTTCCAAACGTCAACACCAATCAGACGGGCAACACCAGCTTCAACGCTGTCCTCAATGTCGGTTACAACGCCACCACCTTCGACCCGAGCACGATCACTCTGAACGGCCTCGTGACGGGCCAGAAATATCAGGTGCAATTGTTTGCCCTGGACAATCGGCCCGGTCTGACTCCGGACGGCAGCGAGCAGATCTCGTCTTTTCAAGATCCCACGGATGCCTACGGGATCGCTTCGCAGCCGTTTGCGATGGCTGACAACGTTTACATCCTGGGAACGTTTACGGCCATCGGCCCGCAGATGGTGATTCAACAAAATCTGCCGGCCGGCGCCGGGAACTTTAATGCCCTTGTGTTGCGGTCCGTGGGATGGGATCCCCCGCCTTACTTCATCGCTCAGCCGAGGAATACGAACAACTTCGTCGGAACCACGGTGACGTTGAGCGGCAGTGCGGCGTCGGACACGACGATTGCGAATCCCGCGATCAACTACCGGTGGGCCGCGGGACCGGCGGGCGGTCCATATCAGGACCTCTCGGATGGCGCCAAGTACGCAGGCACAACGACATCGACACTCACCATCAACAATCTTGCCCCGAGCGATGGCAACTCGGTCTATGTGTTGAAAGCCACGAACGGTGGCGGAACGGCGGTGAGCGGTGAAGCGCGCGTTTACGTGCAATCCCTGCCGAGTCCGCCGCCGCCTGACAGTTATGCGGCGGCCCTGCTGGCTCTGACGAACGATCCGAGCATTCGTCTGATCGGCTTCTGGCCGTTGAATGAAACGGAAGATCCCTCAACCGGGCTCCTGATTGCTCATGATGCCAGCGGCAACGGGCGGTCAGGGATCTATGGGCCCACGGCTCAGAACGGATATAACGGGGCGCGTTCGCCTCAGCCGCCGACCTTCGGCGGCTTCTCCCTCAACCAGGGCGCGCTGCTGCCGACGGCGGGGGACATCAATTCCGTGGTCAGCCTCCCGCCTTTGTTTACAACGAATGGGATTGACACGACCATTTGCATGTGGATCAACCCCGCGGAGGTGCCTCCGAATCTCTGCGGTTTGTTCTACACCCGCGGCGCCGAACAGTGTGGCTTCACGTTTTCAGGAACCACGGATGAGAACGGCCTGCGATCGTTGGGCTTCTTCTGGGGCAACCTGGATGGCGAGCCGACGTACCAGTTCGATTCGGGCCTTTTCCCGGCCCTTAATCGGTGGAGTTTCGTTGCGCTCGTGATTCGATCCAATTCGGCGACCTTCTATCTGTATTACGTGGATGAGGGCGGAACGGCCTTCTTTGGAAAATCCGTTGATACAGCGGCCAGATACACGCAACAGATCTGGGGCAGCCCTCCGATCTGGATCGGCGGCGACTCCGGCGCGGTGTTCCCCGGCGCCATCTCCAGCGTGGCGATGTTCAATTCAGCGCTTACGGATGATCAACTGCTGGAACTGTTCCGTGCCGGTTTCCAGGTCGAAGGTTTCCCTGCGGGCATCACTGAGCAGCCGCCCGCGAGTATCGAGCAGTTCACCGGTTACACGCTGCAGATTCCTGCTCAGACCGGCGGCACTGAGCCCGTCTCCAGGCAGTGGAAGTTCAACGAGGTTGACCTGGTGGACGGCTGGAATAACGGCTCGCTGATCGTGGGCGCAACCTCCAATATCCTGACGATCTACAATGTGACTCCGGCATGGCAGGGTGTTTACACCCTCGCTGTCACAAACGCACTCGGTGGCACCATCAGCAGTGGTGTGCTGGTCACTGTTCAGGATCCGGAATCGCCGCCGGCAGCCAATCTCGTGGGCCACTGGTTCACTGGGACGAGCGACCTGTTGGATCATTCCGGCAATTTGCCCGGAACCCACAACGCCTATGGTGTGGGTGCGAATGGAATGAATTATGTGTTCACGAACAACGTTCCTCCCGGGAGGAGTGGAACCTCGCTCCTCCTGTTTGGCGGCACCTCCATGGGCATCAGCAACTCAACGATCGTCGATCCCGGATACGTCAACACGTTCGATGACGTTCTTGCCAACGGCTTCACCGTCATGACCTGGGCGAAGGGACAACCAAACGCCTGGAATCCGTTCGTCTCCAAGCAAGGTGAGAGCGAAGGCTGGCAATTGCGCCGATCGGCCGGTGCCAACGCGGTCTTTACCCTGCGTGGAACGGGCGGCCCTGCCGATCCTGCCGGCGCCGGTGGTGGCAGCGGCGGAGATGGCCAGTGGCATCATTATGCCGGAACCTATGATCTGGCGACGGGGACCCGCATACTCTATGTGGATGGAATCGTGCAGAACGTCACGACCGGAGATGGTCCCTATCTGTTGTCTACAGGCGCGCGGCTCGTCCTTGGCGGAAGAAGCGAGCCGGATGGCAGCATTACTGGCACCGCCAACTTCACGGGTGGCCAGCTCTACGACGTGCGTATCTACAATACGGCGCTCAGTCACGCCCAGATCGCCTTTGTGGCTGCGCCGCCACCGCCGGTGCCCCCGACGGGTGGTGAGTTGACCATTATTCCTCCGCCCAGCAGCGGTGCGGGTTATTTCGACCTGAGCTGGCCCGCCGGAGGAGTGCTGCTGGAATCAACCAATGTGATCGGGCCATGGACGGCAATCCCCGGGGCAATGCCGCCATACAGGGTTTACACGACGAACAGTCTGCCAAGCTTCTACAGGGTGCAGTTCCCGTAGCAGATCCCTGGCGAAGGCTGTAGCACCCCGGGTATTACACCGGAATCACGGGGCGATTCGTTCGATCCGAACGAATCGCCCTCTTTCTTTGGTTGGATATGACGGAGGACAGATGCAGTTTTGACTCGCTATTCCGCGAATCACTTCCTAGCTTGAAGCAGGCTGGCGCATGTCGGAGAACCTACAGCGTCTGCTCGGTGATCAAGGCTCTGCGCAAGAGCGATTCCTTTCATTGTTCGTGCGCAGCGAGCGGGAGATCTTTCGTTATGTCAGTTGCCTCGTTCCGAACACGGCAGATGCGGAAGACATCGTTCAACAGACCGCGCTGGCACTGTGGGAAAAATTCGACGCCTATGATCCGGCCCAGCCGTTTACGCCCTGGGCCTGCCGATTCGCGCTGAACAAGACACGCCAATGGATGGAACGCCGCAAACGGTGGCAGACCTTGCTCGAAAACGGACTGGCCGAAGAACTGGCCCGACGCCGGGAGGAATTGCAGCCCGAACTCGAGGAACGGCTCCAACACCTGGAAGGGTGCCTGGATAAACTCCCGGAAGCCCACCGCGAGTTGGTCGAGGGCTACTACCACCGCCGCGACGATGTGGAACGACTCGCGCGGGGAGCCGGACGCTCCGTCGTCGCAACGTACAAGTTGCTCCAGCGAATCCGGCAGACACTCCAGCTCTGTATCGAAGATGCGGCCAGACGCGAAGGAGGCGCACCATGAACTTCCAGTTTCCGTCCGTTGAATTCGATGCCGCCGTCGCCGCGGTCTGTCACGGGGTGGCGACGGAGGAAGTCATGCGAAACCTGAATGTGCTGCTGCGCAAGAACGCCGCCGCCCGCGACGAATACATCCGCCGCGTCGAAGTTCACGCCCGCCTCGCCTCAGAGCCGGACCTTTTCAACAGCACCTGCTTTGACGTGTGCGCAGCCTTGCCGGGACAGGCGCGGCACTGCGAATGGGTCGCATGCTGACCGGATTTGTGGCGTTCACAAATATCCGGTTTGCGTTTTTCAGATCGAATCGTCACTCTGGCGATGCTGAAGAAGCGCTAAGTTATGAAAACGAAAACCCTGCTTCTGCTAATACTTGCAATTGCGCTCACACTGCCCGTCGCCACCCTGATCATCGCCGCACAAGCCGGCGCCGGGCCCAGCGGCACGCCCGCCCGGCCGGAAGGTCCCTGTGACATCTACGCTGCCGCCGGAGCACCCTGCGTTGCCGCTCACAGTTCCACCCGCGCGCTGTATGCCTCGTACAATGGTCCGCTTTACCAGGTCATGCGGCAGTCCGACGGCAAGACCCTGGACATTGGCGTTGTGCAGCCGTCCGGATCGGATCCCGGGGGATATGCCGATGCGGCCGCCCAGGATGCGTTCTGCGCGAACACGGTTTGTTGGATTACGAAGCTCTACGACCAGTCCGGCAACGGAAACCACCTCATCCAGGCACCTCGCGGCGGGTTCAGCGGGCCGGCGCTGGGCGGGTTCAATAACCTGCCGATTGCGGATATGGCGCCGGTGACACTGAACGGCCACAAGGTTTACGGCGTCTTCATTGCGCCCGGCATGGGCCTTCGCCAGAACGACGCAAAAGGCACCGCAGTGGATGACCAGGCGGAGGGACAGTACTGGGTGATCAATGGTCATCACTACAACGGAGGCTGTTGCTTCGATTACGGCAATGCCGAGACAGACAGCCGGGACGATGGCGATGGCACCATGGAAACCACCTACTTCGGCAACGCCACTGCCTGGTACCGTGGGCAGCCTCCGGGACCGTGGATCATGAGCGACCAGGAAAACAATCTGGTGGGTTGCGTCAATGAATCTCCCAACGACAAGTTCTGCACAAACCTTCCGAGCATCACCTGGCGGTTTGTGATGGCCACGATGGACGGCGAGCCCGGCCACTGGCGCACCATGGGAGGCGACGCGCAGCAGGGCGAACTCAAGGTCATGTTCGATGGCCCGCGCATCAAGAATCCTCGCAGCACCTATGACCCGATGCGCAAGCAGGGAGCGATCGTTCTGGGCAACGGCGGCGACAACAGTCGCGGTTCGCAGGGAACCTTCTATGAAGGCGCGATGACGGCTGCGAATACGTTCCCCTCCCAGGAAACGCAGCAGAAGGTTCAGGCCAATGTTGTGGCCGCGCGTTATGATGTGCAGCGGTTGAGCATCGCCCCGGCGTCCGCCACGACCGAGCCGCCGGGACTTCAAACGTTCACACCGCGTTCCTCACAGGAAACTGTGGTCACTTTCAAAAATACGTCGGCATTCCCTGCAACAGGCGTCCGGTTGAGCATCGCTGTGCCTTCCGGTTGGACCTCGGTGGTCTCCGGATCCACGGAAACCATAAAGACGTTCGCGGAACCCGTTGCTCCGGGCGGCGTGGCCAGCGCCACATTCCGAGTGACGTCCGGCCCCGCGCCGTTCAACGGAGATATCGTGGGCAAAGCAACCTGGACCGCGAACGGGATGACGTATTCCGAGTCCGTTTCCGAAAAAGTGCGTAATGTCAACCCGATCAAGATCAACGAATTCGCCATCAACGCCGGTACGCCGGACAACGCCACGGATTCATTCATCGAGCTGTACAATGCCGGGGATACGCCCGTGGACTTGTCCAACTGGACGCTGACGCATCACGCTTCCACGCTCCCGATCTTCTCATCGATCAAGGTTCCGGCAGGCACGACGATTCCGCCTCGGGGATTCTACGTCTTCGGCCTTGCTACTTCCGGTCTGGCTGTTCCCGCGAAGAAGGGTGACTCAACGCTCTACGTCCGCAGCGTTACCGGACTGAAAGTCGGCGACACGATTGAGATCGGCACGGGTGCCAACAAGGAAACCCGCAGAATTGCGACTCTCGGCACAGCTGCCGGAAACCCGACGACCGTGTGGCAGCCGCTCCCCGACGGCCCGGTGCTCACGATTCCCGTCGGTTCGACCAACATTCCGTTCACCGGCGGGCCCGGCGTTGTGTTTGAAGTCGGTCAGAAGATTGCCATTGGCTACGGGTCCACGTTTCCCGACGTTGCCAATACGATCGCGAAGTATGAAGTCGTGACGGTTACGGAGGTTGGCAAGCCGGGCACACAGGCCTGGACGGCAGCGGATACGAAACCTGGCGATACGAACGTCAAAGTCTCTTCCGTTGAAAACATCTCTGTGGGCGAGAGGATCCGGCTGGGTTACAACACGCTGGATCATGGTGTCGAATGGGTGACGGTCACGAAGGTCGGCACACGATCGGCCTTCAACCCCAATTATCCCGAACGCTCAACCAACCGGGATCCGGGAACGGGCCTGGATCTGGCGGAGCCGCTGAAGTTTCATCACTCGGCGAACATGCCTTTCAATGCCAGAGGCTCCGGCATCAGCTTCGAACCCGCCACGAAGTACGTGCACATCAGCAATGAGCCGATCCTCCCGCTCGGCACCGGGATCACGCTGGACCGTCCGCTCTCGAATGACCACGAGATTCATGATGTCATTCGAAACGCCGCAGTCACGACAGCGGGCTTTCAAGGCAAGGCCGATCAGTGGTTTGGCGGTCCCGTGCTGGGTGGCAACGGCTCCATTGTTCTCCGGGATGCGGCGGGGCTGGTTGTGGACAGCCTGAACTATGGTGAGCTGGCCGATCCCTGGGCCGCAGAAGGGTATCAGGCCACGTCCCCGGGAGGCGGCTGCTTTGCGGCTTCGCCGGGAGGTGGTGGCGGCTTTGGTGCCAGGCGAGGCGGGCCCGGCGCCGGCGCGATCAGCCGGAGTTCAGGTCGTTTCCCGGATGGCGCCGATACGGACAGCAACTGTAACGACTTTTCTGTGCAGACAGCGGTTACGCTGGCAGCCGGTGCCAACGCGGGGGACAACAACATCAAGGTGGCCAGCGTGGCAGGTTTAAGCGTCGGCCAGACGATCGTTATTGATTCCGGCGCGAATCGCGAGACAGCGACGATCGCAACGATCGGAACACCGGGCGCGACGGTCATGAGCTCCGCCACGGAAGCGGGTGCCACGGTTATTCCTGTCGCCAATGCGGCGAACTTCAGTCCTGGCCAGACGATCACCATTGACAGCGGAACGAATCTGGAGACGGCGATTGTCGCGTCCACAACCGGGGGCCGTCGCGGAGGCCGCGGCGGTGCTCCCGGCGGTGCCACGATCACTGTCAGTTCTCCGCTCAAATATGCGCACGCATTCGGCGCTCAGGTTTCCGGCAGCGGGATTACCCTCACTGCAGCACTGAGCAAATCGCATGCGACCGGTGCGCGGGTTGTCGGAGGTCTGCCGACGCCCGGTGCTCCCAATCAGTATGCCAGGAGAACACGTTAGGCGGGGCGATCAATCTTCGAAACCAGAGAACACGGATCTTTGCCCGCCCTGGCCGTGGTGGCGCCAGGTGTTGATCGGTCTGAGCCTGCTGGCCTTTGCGCTCAGCGCGTATCTCGGCTGGCACACTGTGCTGGGTGGATCTGTGCCGGGCTGCGGAGCGGGCAGTTCGTGCGACCAGGTGCTCAGCAGCCGGTGGTCAACCGTTGGCGGAGTAGTGCCGGTCAGCGGGCTCGCCGCGGGCGTATATCTGGCGATGTTGGCTGCCAGTCTGTTCGTTGGTCCCGCTACGGCGCCACCGGTCCGCCATCTGGCCTGGACCGCCCTGCTGGTTCTGGTCGGGGCGGCTGCCGGAAGTGCCGCGTGGTTCACGGTCGTGCAGAAATGGTTCATCGGTGCGTTCTGCCCCTATTGCATGGCCACTCACACGATCGGCGTCCTGCTGGCAATCCTGGTCCTTTGGCGCGCGCCTCGAGAAACAACCGAATCCGAAATCCGGCTTTCGAGCCTGTTTCGGATTTCGAATCTCGGAATTCGAATCTGGACACTGGCTGGTGTGGCGCTTGCCGGAATCCTGGCGGCCGGCCAGGTCGCGTTGACTCCCGGGCCCGGCTATCGAGCGGGCGACTCGCAAGCGAACCTTTCCGTCATCGATGCTCAGACCGCGCCTCTGATCGGTTCGCCTGACGCGCCTCATATCGTCAAAGTGCTCTTTGACTATGAATGCCCGCACTGTCAGCAACTGCACTTCCTGCTTTCAGAAGTAGTCAGGCGGTACGAAGGCAAGCTCGCGTTCGCCCTGTGTCCGACGCCGCTGAACAGTCAGTGCAATCCCTACGTGCCCCGTGATGCGGACAAATTCAAAGACTCCTGCGAACTGGCCAAGATCGGCCTCGCTGTCTGGCTCGCCAATCGAGAGGCGTTTCCGGCGTTTGAACTCTGGATGTTCTCGCTCGAATCCGGTGACCGCTGGAGGCCCCGCAGTATTGTGGACGCCAAAGCCAAAGCAGTCGAACTGGTGGGTCAGGTGGAGTTCGATCGCGCGCTCGCCGATCCCTGGATCGACAGCTACTTGAGCTCGGCTGTCCAGCTGTTTGCCGACACAGGCAGCAATGCCATCCCGAAACTGATTTTCGGGTCGCGTTGGGTGATTCCCCAGGCATACGATGCGGATGATCTCGTGTGGATTCTGCACGAAAGCCTTGGTTTGCCCGTGCCATGACCAGAACAGAAATCCGCTGATCCATGAAAGAGCGAATCAAATTTTCCATGCTGCTGGCGCTGGCGCTCATCCTCCCGGTCGCCACGTTGATGATTGCCGCACAAGCCGGGGCGGGGCGCTCCGCTCCTCTGCCCAGGCCGCAAGGTCCGTGCGACATCTACGCCGCGGCCGGCACGCCGTGCGTCGCCGCCCACAGCTCCACCCGCGCATTGTCCGCTTCCTACAATGGCCCGCTGTACCAGGTTCAGCGTCAATCGGACGGCAGGACGTTGGACATCGGCATTGTTCAACCTTCCGCAACGGATCCCGGCGGGTATGCCGATGCGGCGGCTCAAGACGCTTTCTGCGCCGACACGCTCTGCTGGATCACGATTCTCTATGACCAGTCCGGCAAGGGGAATCATCTGTACCAGGCTCCCCCCGGCACGTTCAAGGGGCCTGCAAAAGGGGGATTCAACACCCTGCCCATCGCCGACATGGCGCCCATCACGATCGGGGGCCACAAGGTTTACGGCGTTTTCATCATGCCGGGAATGGGATTGCGGAATAACGACGCCGTCGACCTCGCCATTGATGATGAGCCGCAAGGCGTTTACATGGTATTCGACGGCACGCACTACGACAGCGGTTGTTGCTTCAATTACGGAAACACTTCGACAAGCAGCCGCGCTGTGGGCCGAGGCACCATGGACACCGTGTATTTCGGCACCGCGACGGCGTGGGGCAGGGGAAGCGGCCCCGGGCCATGGATCATGTCGGACATGGAAGCCGGCCTGTTCTCTGGATACAACGCGGGACTCAACGAAGAGAATCCGACCATCAACTCCTGGCGCTTCGTCACCGGCATGGTGAACGGCGGCGGCGGCAACCAGTGGGAGATCCGGGGCGGCAACGCGCAGCAAGGTGAACTCACGACCTTCTACAAAGGGGTCCGGCCCGGCTCACGCGAAAACAGCTTTTACTATCCGATGCATCGGAAGGGAGCGGTGCAGATGGGCAACGGCGGCGACAACGGAAATGGATCGGCAGGGACATTCTATGAGGGCGTCATGACCTCCGGATACCCGACCGAAGCCGCCATTCATGCGGTGCAGTCCAACATCGTCGCCGCGAAGTACGATGTACAGCGCGTAAGTGTGTCGCGCCTGACAACGTTCACCCCGGGCTCTTCGCAGGAGGCGACAGTGACATTCAAAAACGTTTCGGAGTCGCCGGTGACGGGAGTGAGACTAAGTGTTTCGTTGCCTGGCGGCTGGACGTCGGCGCTCTCGGGCACCGCCGAGACAATCAAGCGTTTCGATGAACCAATCGCGCCGGGCGCAAGCGTGAGCGCGAAGTTCAATATCATGTCTCCGCGCACACCCGGCGCCGGTTATCTGAGGGTCAGCGCCGAATGGACAGGCGGCCCATCGGGCGGGACGCAATCCGAGACAATCGCCCAGCGAGTGCGGAATGCCCACCCGGTCAAGATCAATGAAGTCCGGCTCGGCACGGGCGACCAGTTCATCGAACTCTACAACGCCTCGGACAGCGAAGTGGATCTCTCGAACTGGACGCTGATCCACACACGCAGTGAATGGGCTCCGTTCAAACTGGCGACCATCCCGGCCGGGACCAAACTGGCTGCGAAAGACTTTTACCTGCTTGGCTTGTCCGAGTCGGGGCTGGCGGCTCCCGCAACCTCGGGCGAGACCACCATCCACGTGCGCAGCATTACGGGATTCGAGCCCGGGCAGAAGATCGTTATCGGCGACGAGACCCGCACGATCGCGAGCGTGGGGACGGCGGCCGGGCCGATGACGACCCTGTTCGTTCCGGTGTCCACCGGGCCATGGCTCACGTTCCCCGCCGGCTCGACCAATCTGCCGGTGACCAGCGTGGATGGTTTCAAGGTGGGCGAGAAGATCGGCATTGATTTCGGTGGCGATTTCGAGATCGCCACAGTGACGGCTGTGGGAAAACCGGCAACACAAACGATTCTTTTAGAGGCAGCGAGCGCGGGCGCGACCACGATCAAGGTGGCTGCCAATGATCAAATCACGGTCGGCCACACGCTGACGATCGATACGGGTGCACGCAAGGAGCAGGTCGTTGTCAAACGAATCATCACCACCGCCTCGGCTCCGCCGCGCGGCGGGTTCGGGCAGGGTGAAAGCGTCGGTCGAAGAGGAGGGGAAATCGAGTTGACCGTCCCGCTCAAGCTCGATCACAGGGCGGAAGTGGATGTGTCGGGGCCTGGAACAGGGATCCGTTTCACGCCGCCAACGAAGTTCGCCCACAGAAGCGGGGACGCGATTCAGGCGTTAGGCAGCGGCATCACCCTCGACAGCGCCCTCGATCGCACCCATCCGCAAGGCACGCCCGTGATGAATCCGCAGGCGACGATGGCGGGTTATACCGGATCACCCGCCCCGCGGCAGCGGTTCGGAGATGTCCTTTCCCCGACTGCAGGCTCGATTGCCCTGATGGATGCCAGCGGCACGGTCGTGGTGGATGCGATCGTTTACGGTTCCCGGCAAAGCAACTCGAGCGCAAACGGAACGATCGCCTCCCCGGAGATTGCCACGCTCGAGGGCGACCAGCGCCAGGGCGGTTGCATCGTCGTGGCACCCGGTGCGGGCCGAGGCGGCGCGGGCAGGCGAGGCGGTCCCGAGACAGCCTCCAGCAACTTGAGTATGGGCCGCTTTCCGGACGGCGCGGACACGGACAGCAACTGCGACGATTTCAAGGTGCAGACGACCACGGCGTTGGCGGCGGATTCAGAGGCAGGCGCCACCAATATCAAAGTCGTCAGCGTCGCAGAGTTCCGGGCCGGACAGACGATCGTTGTGGGCTCCGGCACGAATCGCGAAACCGCCGTCGTTGCGGCAGTGGGAACGCCGGGTGCCACGACGATTCGCGCGGCAACGGAAGCGGGTGCCACCGTGATCCCGGTCGCCAGTGCGGCAGGGTTTACCTCCGGCCAGACCATCACGATCGACAGCGGCGCAAATCTTGAAACGGCAGTTGTGTCTTCCGCGTCGGGCGGCCGAGGGGGTCGCGGCGGGTTAGGCAGCGGCGCCACAGTTACCGTTGTTGCACCGCTCGCCACCGCGCACGCGGCGGGTGCGCAAGTCTCCGGCTCAGGTATCACTCTCGGTGCGCCCTTGACCCGGAGGCATTCGAGCGGGACGCCGGTGGCGGAAGGCGTGCCGACTCCCGGAGCGCCAAATCAGTATTGAAGTTGAGACAATGGCACGGGCCAATCGGCTGAGAGGCGAAATTCCTAACGCTCTTGTCGGTTCGCACGTTGAAGCGACCTGAAGGGCGCGCTCCAGAACGAAGCGCGGCGTTCACGCCGCTTCACCTCACGAACGCCGACATGCACCGAAGTTTCCAACACTCCTCGTCGGCTCGCACGCGCGACGATTTTCAGGGCCAAAATTTGGCTGCAACGGGAAGACCGGAAAACTATGATCCGTCCATGGCACGGGCAAATCGGCTGAGAGCAGATGGGAGGCACGGCGGGATTTTACACGTGACGCATCGGTGTCATCTCACCTGCGCGTCGCTGATGTTGCTGGCTGTGGCTTTCGTTGGCTGCAGTTTGCCCGGCGTGAACCCCGCGAGGAACCAGGCCAAACTCACTCCGTCGAATCTCTCTACAATTCGCGGCGCCAACTATCGCGCTGCGGGTGCCACCAACACCACGCATTACTGGCTCAATTACGATCCTGTCGAGACGCGGCGCGATTTAACCTACGCCGGCCGTTTGAAGTTGAATCAAGTGCGCGTTTTCGTGAACGAAGCCTCATGGCTCGCGGACAAGAAAGCCTTCCGCAGGAATCTTCGCGACCTCGCCCGCGCCTGTTATGAGCATCGAATCGGCCTGATGATCACTGTCGGCGATTCGGCCGTGTTCATCGCGCAGGATGGGTCGATCGAACGCGAACGGATCCGCGCCTTTGTGACCGAACTTGTCGATGCCGTCGGCCGTGAGCCGGCCCTGGCGTTCTGGGACGCATCGAATGAACCGGACTACAACCCGCCGGGTTCTCCGCCGGATCGGCGGGAAAAGCGGATCGAGATCGCCCGGCTCATTGCGGCCACGCTTCACGAACTCGATAAGGAAACACCGGTCACCATCGGTGTGGCGTACGAGCCGACCATGGAAGAGCTGGCTGACGCGGTGGACGTGCTGTCGTTTCACAATTACCTGCCGACTCGCGCCGCGATTTCAAACGACATCGCTCGCGCAAAAGCATTTGCAACCCGGGCCGGAAAACCGGTGATCAACACTGAAATCGGCTGCATCGCGCGAGCGAATCCATACGACGTCACGCTCGAAGAACACATGCGCGCCGGGGTGGGGTGGTACATCTGGGAACTGATGATCACCAGGCGCTGGGGCGACTGTGCACGGTGTGTTTTATCCGGATGGCACGGTGCGCGACCCGGCGATTCCCGCCGCGATTCTCGGTCTGTTCCGCAATCGGTCGGAAAGTGCGCTGGCGGAAAATGTGAACCGCGAGAACTGGGTCAACACGGACATCGCCGCCGCCCGGGCGTGGCTGGATGATCCCGCAGGCCAATGGAAGACAGGGCTCGACGCCGCGGAGAAGCTCGCGAATCTCCTGGAGGCGGGGCAATTGATCGCCATGCGCGAGCCGCCCACTCGGACGATCGCATTGTTACGACAAGGTCCGGAAAACCGGGCGGTTCTGCGCGAACTGCTGTCGCGATACATCGAGTTGCTCAAACCATTTGAACGCCCCGGAGCCTTCGCAACCTCCGGCGTTCGTTCGGATCCGCCGCCGCCCGGTCGCACGCCCCACGTGGTGTATCCGCTCCCACGCCGTCCGGGTTCCCGCACGCCCGTGGATACCTCGACCATTCGCGGCGCGAATTACTGTTACGCAGAATTCGGCGGCCACGCCGGGATGTGGAACAATTACTCGCCGGCGATCACCGAACGCGATCTGAACTACGCGCAGAAGCTCGGCATCAACCAGATTCGCTGCTTCATCACGTATCAGGCATACACGAACAATCCCGAACAGTTTCGACAGAACCTCCTTCACCTCGTGCGCGCGGCAGATGAGCGCGGCATCGGTGTGATGCCCGTGGTGGGATATTCGCGGGAAATGATGCAGCCGGGCTACCCGGGCGCGGAGGAATGGGCAAGGTTTCTGGTGGACACACTTTCCAAAGAACCGGGGCTCGCGTTCTGGGATGTGTTCAACGAACCGGATTATCCGCCCGATCAGCCCGAGCGCACCGCGGCTCGGCTCGCGTTTGCGAAGCACATGGCCGCAGTGTTCCGGCGACTCGACGGTCAGACGCCGGTGACGATCGGGTTCGCGTACGAGCACGTCATGGAACAATACGCCGATGACGTCGATGTGCTGGTGTTTCATGATTACCAGCAGACGCGGGAAGCCGTGCGCTCCAACATCGAGAAGGCGAGGCAAACGTCCATTCGCGTGCGCAAACAGGTGATCAACGATGAAATGGGGTGCATCTGCCGCGCGAACCCCTACGACATGACCATTCAGGAACACATGGACGCCGGGATGGGATTCTACCTCTGGGAGTTGATGATTGTCTGGAATGGCGAACGCGGCTGGGGCGACGTGCACGGCATCTTCTACCCGGACGGCACCATCCGCGATCCATCGATCCCGATGGCGCTCATGGGCATCTTCCGCAATCGTGGCCCGGATGTGGTGCTGGAACGGCCCAATCGCGAAGGCCGTGTCACGCGCACCATTGCCGAGGCTCGCCAATGGCTGGCCAACCCCAATGGCAACTGGCAGGACGGTCTTGACCTTGCGGAAACGGCGGCCAACCTCCTGGAGTCCGCGCAACTCGTTCCGTTGCACAACCTGCCCACGCGGGAGGTCGAGTTGTTGCGCCGCCGGACTGAGGATCGCCCGGCTCTGAGATCGTTTCTCGAGAAGAGCATCCAGGCGATGGAACCTTATTTATGAAAAAGAAATTCATCCTCCTCTTCAGCTCACTGATCTCCACCGGCCTCATGACGGGCACCCTCGTCGCCCAGCAACCGGCTGTCATCAAGATCGACCTCGACCGCGTGATCGACGAAATCGATCCGAACATTTACGGCGCTTTTGTTGAACCGATCCGCACCGTCGTTTACGGCACGATCTACGATCCCAAATCGCCGCTCGCGGATGAGAACGGCTTCCGGAAAGACTTCATTGAACTCGTCAAGGAACTCAAGATTCCGGTCGTTCGATGGCCCGGCGGCAACTTCGTGTCCGGCTACAACTGGGAGGATGGAATTGGCCCCAAAGACCAGCGCCCGGCCCGCCTCGACCTGGCATGGCACCAGATCGAAAGCAACCAGATGGGCACCGATGAGTATGTGAAGCTGTGCCGCCTGATCGGTGCGGAGAATTTCATCTGCATCAACGCGGGTTCCGGCACGCTCGACCAGGCACGGCACTGGGTCGAATACTGCAATTACCCCGGCGGAACTTACTATTCGGATCTCAGAAAGAAATACGGCAACGAGCAGCCGTTCAAAGTGAAGTACTGGGCGCTGGGGAACGAAATCGACGGCCCATGGCAGATCGGACAAAAGAGCGCTGAAGACTACTGCAAGTTCGCGCTCGAAGCGGCGAAAGTGATGCAGTGGGTGGACCGGGACATCAAACTCATCGCGTCCGGCGCCTCCAACTACAGAACCAACGCGGACTGGATCGGCTGGAACGACACCGTGCTGGAAGCGTTGGCGGGAAAGATCGACTACATCTCCGTTCATCGGTATGTCCGGGAAGCGCTGGGAAGCGACAACAGTTTCCCGGCGATCATGTCCCTTGGCCTGGATCTGGATCAGAAGATTGCCGTGGTGAAAGCGCTGATTCAGAAGGCCATGGCCCGGTCTGGAACGAGCCGCCCCATTTACATCTCGTTTGACGAATGGTCGGCCGCAGGCGGTGGCGCGCGAGGTGCCACGCTGACGAGCGCTCTCATGGTGGCTCAACACCTGAACGCGTTCATCCGGCATGCGGACATCGTGAAGATGGCGAACATCACAATGCTTTCGAGCCTGGTCGGGACCTCGCCCGAGGGCCACTTCAAGAACTCGCTGTATCACGCGTTCTATCTGTATTCCAACAACGCGCGTGGCACCGCGTTGGATGTCCATGTGAACTGCGACAAGTACAGCAATCAGATTTTCAAGGACATTCCGTACCTCGATGTCACCGCGGTATGGAATGGCTCCGCGCGGACCCTGATCGTGAACGTGGTCAATCGGCACGAAACGAGTGCTCTGCCTGCGGAACTTGTATTCCAGAGCGGGGAATTCTCCGGAAACGCAACGGTCAAGGAGATCAATGCGGATTCTGTCCAGGCGGCCAACACCCGGACGCAACAGGCAGTTGCCATTGCCAGCAAGGAGATCCGTTTCAGCGAAAACCGCGTGCGTTACAGTTTTCCCGCTCATTCATTTACGCAGATATTGATTCCTGCGAAATAGCAGGCCAACCGGCCTGGCTGGCAAAAAAACGCCAGGGGCGAAACGACATGAGCTTGTCAACGGAGCGCGGCTCTGCGAGCCGCAGCAGATTCGAAAAGTGAGCAACAGCCAGAACTGCAAAAGACACAGCTTTACACGTTCCTGTGCATTCCGGGATTTCCTTGCCGACACCCGCTGCGGCTCACAGAGCCGCACTCCGTTATTACAACATTTATGAAAAGAACACTGAGTGCGCTGCTTGCGATCACCACACTGCTCACCTTGCCTGCCTTCGGGCAGGAGAAAAAGCCTGATCCGAACTTCCACATCTATCTTTGCTTCGGGCAGTCGAACATGGAAGCCGGCGCGAGGCCCGAAGAGCAGGACCGCGGCGAGGTGGATCCGCGTTTCCAGATGCTCGCGGCAGTCGATATGCCGCGATTCAATCGGACGAAGGGGAACTGGTATGTCGCCACGCCTCCTTTGAATCGTCAGGAAAACAACATGGGTCCGGTTGACTGGTTCGGGCGGAACATGATTGCGAATCTGCCGAAGGATATTCGTGTGGGCGTCATCAATGTCTCGGTGGCCGGCGCCGGCATTGAACTGTGGGATCCCGAGAATTGGGAAGAATATCTCAACACAAGGGAACAATGGATGAAGAACATCGTGAGGCAATACGATGGCAGCCCGTACAAACGCCTTGTTGAAATGGCGAAGATCGCGCAGCAGGACGGCGTGATCAAAGGCATTCTCCTGCACCAGGGCGAGTCGAATTCGTCGGACACCAACTGGCCTTCCAGGGTGAAGCGCATCTACGATCACCTGATGACGGATCTGAATCTCAATCCGCAGGACGTGCCTCTATTGGCGGGCGAACTGAAAAGTCAGGAGGAAAACGGCGTCTGTTGGCGGTTCAACAGAGACATCCTGGTCCATTTGCCCGAGGTGATCCCCAATGCGCACATCATCTCGTCGAAAGGCGTCAAGGGCAGCCCCGACCAGTTTCACTTCAATACCGCCGGCATGCGCGAACTGGGCAAACGTTACGCGATCCAGATGCTGAAGCTCCAGGGCATCGAGTTCAAAGAGGTGGAGCGGCCTGGATTGCTGCCCGAATAACACTGCTTTCGCAGGAGTGGAGCTGGCGAGTCTGTCGAATGTGTGTTGTTCCAATTCTGACGGAAGCACGATGATGCAGACGCCGCTGATCCCGCAGCCTGAAAGCGAAACGCGCGCGCCGTTGGAAAAATTCAGTTGAAAAAGCGGCGGAGCTCCGGCTCCATTCTCGACACCAAATACTGTGCTCGACGATCTTGCATGAACTCGAAACCGATTCTCTTGGCCGCAACGGCAGCGTTCTGCCTCGTTTCGCCCTTCACCGCCAGCGCTCAAAGACCGCGCCCCGTCCAGATCGATTCGCCGATCGTTCATCCGGATCGGACGGTGACGTTCAACCTGCGCGCGCCAAACGCGAAGAAAGTTGAAATCAGCGCCCAGTTCCTCCGCGGCAACCAGGAACTGAAACTGGATACCAACGGCGTGTGGACCATCACGCTGGGGCCGGTCGAGCCCAACCTGTATCCCTACAATTTCATTGTCGACGGGATATCCGTGGCGGATCCCGGCAACATGCACATCTTCCCGAACGAGCGCTTCAAGAGCAGCCTCGTGGATATCCCCGGGGAACCACCGCTGATTCATTCGGTGCAGGATGTCCCGCACGGCGAGGTTACCTACTGCTACTACAACTCGAAGACGCTCGGCACTCTTCGGCCTTTGATCGTTTACACGCCGCCCGGCTATCGAGAGAGCTCGGAGCGGTATCCCGTTTTCTACCTGGTCAGCGGCACCACCGACACCGAGGAAACGTGGTTCAAGGTCGGCCGCGCCAACTTCATTCTCGACAACCTGATCGCGCAGAAAAAAACCGTGCCGATGATCATTGTCATGCCATACGGCAACATGATGATGGGCACGCCCGACCCGACAACACTGCAGGCGGCTGACATGTACAAAAAGTTCAGCGACGAACTGGTCGGCAGCATCATGCCTTACGTCGAGTCGAACTACCGCGTCATTCCCGACCGCACGAAGCGCGCAATTGCCGGGTTCTCCCGCGGCGGCGGACAGTCGTTGTTCACCGGGTTTTCGAATCTGGACAAGTTTGCGTGGATCGGGTCTTACAGCGCGTATCTGACGCCCGAAGTTTTCAACCGCTACTTCGGCCAGCTTGCCGAGAATCCTGAGTCCACCAATCAACAGCTCAAGCTGCTTTGGCTCGGCGTGGGTCGCGAGGACTTCCTCTACAGGCAGGCTGTAACCTTCGAGGAGTTCCTGAAGGAAAAGAAGATCGATCACAAAAGCCTGATCACCGACGGCGGACACACCTGGATGAATGCCCGGCATTATCTCACCGAGACATTGCAACTGTTTTTCAAGTGAAGGTGCCGGACCTGTGGTCCACGTAGCCTGGCGTTCTTCGCGACCTTGACTACCAGCGACGTTCAGGACTCTGTTCGCTGAATATGGCGGCGGATACAGGCGAGGCCCGCAAAACAGACGGCCATCGCACCGGCCATCATCGCGAAGAAGTAGGGGTAGCCTCCCTTGTCCAGCATCCACGAGCCGGCTCCCGCGCTCAACACCGCTCCCAGACGTCCCACGGAAACCGCCGCGCCCAGGCCCGTGGCCCGCACCGCGGTGGGATAAACATGAGCGGACAGGGCGTAGGTTGCGACCATCAGGGCATTGATCAATCCGCCCGTGATCAGGAGCATGGCCAGCACCGGAAAGTGAGGAGCGTGCGCGCTGATGGTCAGCCGCGCCAGCACCATCGCGCTCCCCACCGCTCCCAGAGCCATGACCAGCATGGTCGGTCTCGAACCAAAGCGGGAGATCACAAGGCCGGCTGCGATCGCTCCGGCCACGCCGCCGAGGTTGAAGTATAGAATCCCGTTGCTGGCGGACGCGACCCCCCAGCCCGCGCCGGTCAAGAGCGCCGGAATCCAATTGAACCCCGAGTAAACCGCCAGCATACACGCGCAGAATGCCACCCACAGCGACACGGTATCCCGCCAGAAATCCGGTGCGAACAGCGCGCGCACCGAGACTCGCGCAATAGTGTCCTCGCTCGAATCCGTAAAGGTGCTTTCCGCCGGCACGTCGTGACCCGCGCGCCCAAGAAGCGCCACCAGTTCCGGCCAGCGACGAGGCCGCCGGGCCAGGTAGCGGGGCGACTCCATGAGGAACGCATACTGAACGAGCAAACACACCAATGGTGCCAGCCCGCCCAGTACGAACAGGCCGCGCCAGCCGAGCACGGGAAGAACTTTGCTGCCCACGAATCCGGCAACCATGCCCCCGATCGGCACGCAGACAATGGTAAGTGTCACCGCAAATGCCCGTTGCCGTCGTGGCACAAGCTCCGCAACGAGCGCCGCTGCATTCGGCATGGCTCCGCCCAAACCCACTCCAGATATAAATCGCAGAAAGCCCAATGAACCCAATCCTTGAACAGTCGCCATCGCGAGCGTTGCGCCTGCAAACGTCAGCACACTCAGCAGCAATGCCACCTTCCGCCCCAGCCGATCCCCGGCAACTCCCGCCAGCGCTCCACCGATCATCATCCCGACCAGCCCTGATGCGACGACGTTCGCGAACGCACTGCGCGGCAGGTTCCAGTCGTTCATCAGCGAAGGGATCGCCACCGCCAGCAGTTGAATTTCCGCGCCATCGAAGATAACGGCGAGCGCGGCAAGAAAGACGGAGAACTTCAAGCGCGGGCCCGAACGCTCGGCCTCCAGAATCAATCCGATATCGATCGGTTTCATGTGGCCGGGTCAGCACGTTGTCCCGACCGGCCCGGCACACAATGCATTGAGACGGTCCCGATCGAACCCCGCAATGACCTTGTACCACCTGGCAATTTCTTCGAGCTCGTTCGGCGCGAACACGGAATGGACGTCTTCGAATCCTCCGGGAGCCCGCTCTTCGGCAAGCTGCATGACCACTTCCGGACCGTGCTGCCGGTTTGCATGAACGATGCGGGCGGTCGGTTCCAACCGCGCCGCTTCGTACCGTTTCAGCGCCGCCACGGGATCGGGTTCATTGGCCAGCGCGTCCGCCAGAGCCGCGGCATCGAGAATGCCTTGCGAAGCGCCATTCGAACCCACGGGATACATGGGATGCGCCGCGTCGCCCAGCAGTGTCACCCGGCCATAACTCCAGCGCGGCACCGGGTCGCGGTCCACCATCGGAAATTCATAAACCGTCTCCGCGCCTTCAATGAGCGCCGGAACGTCGAGCCACCCGAAACGCCAATCCTTGAACGCCGGCGCGAACTGCGCTTTGTCCGCGCGCCGGTTCCAGTCGCGCGGAATAGGCGCCCTGTCGCCGCCAACACGCAACTCCGCCACCCAGTTGATCAGCGACCGCCCGCGGGCCGCGGCGTCGGGACAGATGGGGTACGCAACAAACTTTTGATCGGCATGCCCCGCCATGATCATCGAGCGTCCCGTCAGGAACGGACTCGCCTCGGTCGTCGCGCGCCAGAGCATCCGACCCGAAAAAGGCGGGGCGCCTTCCTGTGGATAAAACGTGCGGCGCACGACCGAATGAATGCCGTCCGCGCCAATCAGGATGTCGCCGCGGGCTTCTCCGGCGGGCTGGCCCGTGGCGCGGTCAATGAAGCGGGCGGTCACACCGGTATCGTCCTGAGAAAACGAGTCGAGGTGCATCCCGGTATGGACGCGATCGATGCCTAACCGTTGTTGGACTGATTCGAGAAGCAGCATCTGGAGCCGGCCGCGATGCACCGAGTATTGAGGCCACCGGTATCCCGCATCCAGTCCTCTCGGCTCGCGCCAGATCAATTGCCCGAACTTGTTGTGATAGGACAGCTCCGCCGTCGCGATGGAAATGGCCGCGAGCTCGCGATCGAGCCCCAGGAGGGTCAGCTCGCGAACCGCGTGGGGAAGCAGGTTCAATCCGACGCCGAGAGGACGAATGGTCTGGACCGACTCGAACACGCGCACATCGTGGCCAAGTCGATTCAAATGCAGGGCGGCGGTCAGTCCGGCAGGGCCGGCTCCGATGATAAGAATGTTCAGTCTTCTGTTCACGAAGCGCTGTGACTGCGGGGTTACAGGCGAAGAAGATTTCTGATTTCCGCGCGCGTCACAAGATCGAATTGCGGTCAGTCCACAAACGATCCGGAGCGGCAGAACCGCAACCGTTAAACGGGTCAGCCACGAACGAATACGAATGAACACGAAAACGCCATGTCTGAACTATCTTCGCAGGAATCGAATTCTTGCTCTAGCAGGCTGTTGAAAAACCGCGCTTTTTCCGGACGACTCGTTTTGAAGGGGAGTTTTCGTTGAGTGATGCGTGAGCGGGCACGGATTTCTGCCTGCTCACGCCGCCTTGTGCGGCTCTTCA
>Ga0116168_1000619_pt1 | contig 33190 bp, 32 predicted proteins | sample AD_UKC129_MetaG_FD_89795 | JGI IMG/M metagenome (GOLD analysis project Ga0116168, IMG submission 89795) | Active sludge microbial communities of municipal wastewater-treating anaerobic digesters from Canada - AD_UKC129_MetaG | ecosystem: Engineered > Bioreactor > Anaerobic > Digestate | place...
AATTAAACTTTAACGCAAACAATTTAAATAGCGGTATTTACTACTGCGTAGTAAACTTTGGAAACTCAACTAAAGTTACAAAACTGATGTTAATGAAATAAATCATTTTAATGCCGCCGTATGGCGGCTTTTTTTTGATTTATTACTCGGACAGTATAAGCATAAAGCCCTAAACTTTTTAAATTATTCCGCATCTCAACCATTAATATTACAACCAATCTATTCAATCACGCATTTTATTTATTACTTTTAATATGTAATATATTCCATTTCAACGATATATGAAAATATTCTTTCATAATCGCAAAATATTTTTTGTATTTTATAAAAAAAATTGCAATGTAAACTCTTTCAGGCATCTTTTTCCTTGAATGTAAGCAACTTATCGCGGTAATACTCGTATTTTTTTTGCGCTTTTATTTCTGCTGAAATGCGAATACTTTGCAGGAGGAAAAGAAATTTTTTTTGTTGATTTTCAAAATAATATTGTATATACAAATTTATTATTCCAAATCAATATTATATCGTATAATTAATATTATCGTATTGACGAAAATATTTTTTTGATTTTATAATATATCGTATTATTAATATTATTGTGAATACGAATATATTATTAAGGGAGAAACCGTTCTGGCGCTGGATTTATGGAGTTGTGAAACAATTGAGCTTTTTAGCGGGCCTTTTGGCCCGCTGCCCCTTGCAGCTTCTAAAAAGCTGCAAGGGGCTATACCTACACTGTCTGAGCTATATAAATTATTTTTCTTTATAAATTAATTACAGTAATAAAGTGTTTAATATGGTCAGAATAAATTTTGCCCTACTTTTTAATTCATCTATATTATCGTTATTTTCTACGATTATATCTGCATATTTTCGTTTTTCTTCATCTGGAATTTGAGTTTGCATAATTTTCAAAATTTCTTCATCAGTCAAATTACTTCTTTGTTTAACTCTGCGTAACCTTTCTCTTTGTTCCGAGTAAATTAGAATTATAAAATCAAAAAGTTCATCAAAATTTGCTTCATAAATAAGAGCAGATTCAACAAATATAATACGGTTATTTTTTTTAAGATCTTCTATTTTCTCTTTTGTCTTTTTTATAACTGCGGGATGAACTATTGAATTTAAGATTTGTAGTTTTTCGAAATCATTAAAAACTATATCTCGTAAGTAATGAGTATTAATTTTCCCATCATTGAAATAACTTTGAGTGCCTAAAGTTTCAATAATTCTTTTCTTTACTGCATCATCTGTTGCCATAATTTCCTTAGCCATATTATCGGAATGAATAACAGGGAAATTGTTTTGCGTTAATATTTCGCAAAATGTTGATTTTCCACTCCCAATGCCACCTGTTATGCCCACTACAAGATTTTGATATTTCATTTTTCCCTTAAATTTTATTATTTTTTGTTTATTTCTTTTAATTTTATGAAAAAATTCCTTTCAATAATAATATATACAACGGGATTACTTTATTTATTTTCAGCATTTACAAAAGTTTATCCAATAAATTATTTTGAGTATATCATCAAAGAAACTGCAAATTTTGATTATATAACAACTCAAATTATATCAAGAGTAATTATTACAATAGAATTATGCTTAGGTTTATTTTATATTACGAAATTCAACTTGAAAAAGTTCACAATACCAATATCGATAATTTTACTAATTTTCTTCAATTTTATTTTAATCTACCAAATAGCATTTATTCAATTAAATAATTGCGGCTGTTTTGGGAATAAATTCGATTTATCTCCGGAAAATTCCTTAATTAAAAATTTTATTTTAATTATCCTTAATCTATTTGTTTTATGGAAGTACAAAGAAGAATATTTTTATTCCTATAAAAGTTTGATTATATTTTTTATTATTGGTGCGATTATATTTTTATTATTTCCATTGAAATTAAAAAAAATAGACGTAAATAATAAAATACAAAAAATTAACATTATTACGCAAACAAATGTAAAAATTTTTAGTGATACATTGCAAAAAAGCTCTTCAAAAATAAAAATAATAAAAAAAGAGATTTCTATTTTTACACCTTTGAATAAATATCATAAAAATATTAATGTTAACGATGGTAATAAAATATTATTATTTTTAAGTTTGGATTGCGAACATTGTTTACAAGTTGCCAAAGATATTTCAAAATATTTAAATAAATCTAATAGTATAGTTTACTTTTTAGGAGATGAGCAAGAAATTCCTAATTTTTTGCAAAAAAGTAAGATAAAAACAAATTATATTTTATTAAGTGCGAGTGAATTTTTTGAATATGTTGACGGTATACCACCAATAATTTTCTTTTTGAAAGATGGAAAAATTTTGAAAAAATTTACTCAAGAAGAAATAGAAGACGGGAAATTGAACAGTTTTATAATTAACAATTTAAGGTAAAAAATTGGCAAAAGAGTTAAAAAAATCAACGTACATAGCATTAACATTAAATATTTTTTTATTTACAATAAAAATAATTTTTGGTTTAATATCCAATTCCATTGCCTTAATTTCAGAAGGAATCAATTCACTGACGGATATTATATCATCATTGGCAATAATATTTGGCGTAAGAATATCAACAATAGAGCCTGATGAGCATCATCACTTTGGTCATCACGCTGCACAACCACTTTCAACTTTCGTTGTTTCTGTTTTTGCTGGAATTTTAGGGCTAAACATTATTCAAGAGTCAATCAAAAGGATGATTGATCCACCCAAAAACGTAAACATTGATATTTATGTAATTTCTGTGCTTGTAATAACCATAATTACCAAACTTTCTATGAATTTATATCAGCTAAAAATAAGTAAAAAATTTAATAGTTCCGCTGTAAAAGCCCAATCGATTGATAGCATAAACGATGTTATTGCATCTTCCATTGCTTTAGTTGGTATTATTTTAACAAAAAATTCATTGCAAATTTTTGATTCAATAGCTGGAATTTTAGTAGCATTTTTTATAATTAAATCTGGTTATGATATTGCAAGAGAAAATATTGATTATTTAATGGGAAAAGCTGCTGATCCGGAGACGATAAAATTAATTATTGAACAAGCTATGAATATAGAAGGCGTTAAAGGAATTAACGATTTGCGTTCATATTATGTTGGGAACAAATTCCACATTGAAATTCATATTGAAGTTGATAAAGAACTCACAACCGAAATCTCGCATCAAATTGGGAAAGATGTACAAAATAAACTTGAAAGTAATGATAATATAGGAAAAGCTTTTATTCATATAGATCCCGTATAATTTATTAATTTTAAAATTTAATTTTCTATCTCTCATTATGGTTTGGTATAAATTTTGATATCTATAATACCAAACACCGAATAATGAGAGATTTTTTCAATGTATAAAATTACTGAACAGCTTAAAGAATTATCATTAGCCTTAAAACTTCAAAATCGAATAGAATTTACTAATACTTTAGGACTAACATTCGTAAATAACGGTATCATTTGCCGTATTTTTGCTCCTGAAGCTTTTCTTGTTACAATTTGTATTTTTGACAAGCCGTCACAAAATTTCTATGAAGAAATTCCTCTCGATGAAACTTACGATTCTATTTGGGAAATAACATTACCAAATCATTATTATGGAAAATATTACAATTATAATATTTACAAAAACGAGCAAGAATATTGTAACAAAAATAAAAGATTTGTTTTAGATCCATATGCTAAATTTATAACCAAAAAATATTATTACTTAACACCAGCAAAAGGAATTATTAAAAAATCTGAAGATTTCGATTGGGAAGATGATAAGCACATTAATATTGATTATAAAGATTTAATAATTTACGAGTGCCATTTACGTGATACTACATCACATCCTTCAGCGCAAGCAAAGAATCCGGGCACATACGATGGATTTATTGAAAAGGGTATTCCTTATTTAAATAAACTTGGTGTTAATGCGGTTGAATTTTTACCAATTCATTCATTTTCAAATTTCGAAATTCCATATAATAAACCGGTTGAAGGTTTTCCAATTATAAATACGTGGAATCCTTACGAGCGGAACCATTGGGGATATATGACTATAAATTATTTCACACCAGAATCATATTATTTGGATGGTGAAGTAAAATTTAACAGTTGGTCTAATATTGATGGGAAAGCAAATAATGAATTTAAAAAATTAGTTAAGGAATTACATAAAAACGATATTGCAGTAATTCTGGATGTAGTCTATAATCATTTTTCAAACTATTTCCAAAATGGGCTAAAACAAATTTGTGAAGATTATTATTTTCGAAAAAACGCTGAAGGATATTTGACTTCGGAAAGTGGTTGCGGGAACGATTTGAAAAGTGAAAATGCTTATGTAAGGAAATTAATAATTGAAAGTCTGATTTATTGGGTTCAAGAGTATCACGTAGATGGTTTCAGGTTCGATTTAGCGAAATTATTAGATTGGGAAACGATAGAAGAAATTGAAGAAGAATTAAAAAGAATTTTCCCTGATATTATTTTAATTGCAGAGCCTTGGATGGGAGGTTACGATCCAAGCGGTTTTTCTTACAGAAATTTTGCTGCTTGGAACGACCAATTAAGAAATGGAATTAAAGGTGAAAATCCTTTCCACGGTAAAGGTTGGATATTTGGGCATTGGTTTGCTTTTAATCATCCGAATAAAATCAAAAATTATTTAATGGGCACCGTTCTCGATTGCCCTTACGAAACCGCGGGGCTTTTCTTACGTCCTGCTCATAGCGTAAATTATTTAGAATCTCACGATGGTTATACTTTAGGTGATTTTATTCGTTTAGCAATTGGGAAAGCTGTTCAAAATTATGAAATTCAAAATGTAGAAGAATTTGTAAAATTAAATACTTATGAAATGAATCTTCACAAACTTGCTGCTGCATTTTTATTTGCTTCCAGCGGAATTGTAATGATACATCAAGGTCAAGAATTTGCAAGGACAAAAGTTATTGCTAATGACAACAATATTGAAGATAGTAAAAAAGGCTTATTAGACCACGATTCTTATAATAAAGATAATGAAACAAATTATATTAATTACAATCACGTAAAAATTAATTACGAACTTTTCCAATTTTATCAAGAATTAATTGCTATAAGAAAAAAATATAACGCTATTAAATCTGAAAAGATTGATAAATTTACTTTTTACGATTTTCAACATAATCCTTTCTGTTTAGGTGTCCAAAAAATTGAAAATAATCAAAAATTTATTGCATACTTCAATGCTTCTGAAGAAATTTCTTCTGAAATTTCAATAGAAAATGAAAATTGGAAAATTATTCTATGGAATAATGCATATCCTCATTATAATGAAAATTATATCAATATTATAATTGAACCTAAAGGCTTTTTCTATGCAATTCAGGAATTGAAATAATGTTTTATGATATATTATTCAAATTTTATGAACTAATTTTCCCTAAAAATTTTACTATTTATAATTTTTTGAATAGTTATATAATAAATCAACCTTCAAATATTTTAGATATAGCTTGCGGTACGGGCGAATATTCTATTGAGTTTGCCCAAAAAGGTCATAAGGTTTTTGCTTTGGATAACAACTCTAATATGATTGATAAAGCACGCTCTAAAGCTTTGCTATATTCCCTACTCATTACTTTCGATGTAATAGATATGATGAGCTTAAATATTTACAATTTGCAATTTTTTGACTTAATTTTTGTTATAGGAAACTCAATATCTCATTTAAATTCTATTGATGAAGTAAAAATATTTATTAAAAATGTTAATAGTCTATTAAAAGATAACGCTTATTTTGTCGTTCATTCCATTAATTACGATAATCCCAATATATTAAGCCCAAAATTTTTTCCATTAATTCAAAGGGGAAATATTGAATTTATTCGATATTACTCAGAACAAAATAATTTTCTTAAACTCAATTTCAACACAATTATTAATGTATATAACGAAAATATTAACTTGGAAGATAATTTTAAATTAAATAAAGAAATTGAACAAAAAGAAATTAAAACATACAAAAATACAATAGAACACCTCGTAATACACAAAGAAGAGCTACAAAGAATATTGGAAGCTAATTTTTCCGAAGTAAAACTTTATGGTGATTACAATCACAATGACTATACTAAAAATTCCCAATCAATGATCTTTGTATGCAAAAAATAAAAAGTAATAAAATTGATAAATTCGTATAAAAATTGTATATTTAAAGTTTGTTTTGGAGAGATGCCAGAGTGGTTGAATGGGACGGTCTCGAAAACCGTTGTACCGAGTAATCGGTACCGAGGGTTCGAATCCCTCTCTCTCCGCTGGAAAAAACAAATTTTACCAATGCATTAAAAACTTCCCACCTTTCAATGAAAATATTCTTTAAGATGAAAACCTTATATTTGATGCATTCTGAAGAACATTAGAAATTGCAATTATCTCTTTTTCTTTTTAATCTTTAGATTTTTTATTAACTTTAATTTTATATTTATAATAATTTTACAACTAATTAGAAAAAATTATGAAAACATATTTTGAATTATCTATTAAAATTTATCCTTATGTAGATGATGAATACATTACAACCAAATTATGGGAATTAGAACCTGAAGGAGTTTATGAAAATGACATAAAACAGAGTTTTGATCTCTATTTTCCCGATAAACCAAATTTAGACAAAGTTATTTATTTATTAAATGAATTAAAAACTCAAAATTTTATTGCTGGATTTGAGTATACGCTTTCCGAATTGGAAGAGAAAAACTGGAATGAAGAATGGGAAAAAAATCTGCGAGTTATAGAAATTTCTGATAAGTTAGTGGTAAAACCATCTAACAAAGAATACAGCCCAAAAGATGGACAAATTGTTCTAATAATTGATCCTAAAATGTCTTTCGGCACCGGAGAACACGCAACCACTCAAATGATGCTAAAACTTATTGAAAAATACATAAATCCTAATGATAAGGTAATCGATGTTGGAACAGGCACTGGGATTCTTGCTATTGCTGCAATTAAATTAGGTGCTAATTTCGCTGTTGCCATTGATAACGATGAATGGGTATACGAAAACATTTTAGAAAATCTTCAAAATAATAGTATCGAAAATGGTAAAATACAAGTTTTAATTGGAACTTCAGATATTGTAAAAGATACCGATTTTGATATGATTATCGCAAATATTCAGAAGAATGTACTACTTGAAATAGCTGAAGATTTCAAGAACAAAGTAAAAGACACAAAAAACACATCAAAGGTATTACTCTCAGGCATCCTTAGAGAAGATGAGAACGATATTATAAATCATTATAAGACTTTTGGATTCAATCATATTGAAACAATTTACCAAGATGAATGGTGTGCAATTGTTTTAAACAAATAAAATAGGCACAAGATGCAAAACAAAGTAAAAAATATTTTAAAAAAATATCAAAAATTAACTTTCAAAGAAATTTTAGAATTTCTTCAAATTGATTCACAAAATCCAAAGGATGCTAAAAAATATTTACAATTAGTAAAAGCTTTGGAAAAACTTGAAAAACAAAATTTAATCTTAAAAAATAAAAAATTATACATTTATAACGAACTGCCAAAAGTCAAAAAAGATTTTACAATTACTGGAAAATTAAAACTCATCTCACTTGAATATGGCTTTGTATTAACAAATTCAGAAGAATACGGTGATATATTTGTAACTAGAAAAGATTTATTAGATGCATTTGATGGTGATATTGTAGAAGTTAAAATTTCCAACAAAAGATCTGGGAAAAATTTACATGGAACCGTCTTAAAAGTTTTAGAAAAATCTCAAGCAAAATATACTGGAATTTTAAGGAAAACTGATAGTCAAGTATTTATCTCAAGTTCTTTACCATTTACCAATATAATATATCCACAGGGTAAAATCCCTAAAAAGGTTTTAGACGGATCAAAAGTAATTTTCCATAATCTTTCTTTTATTGGAAAAACAAAAAAATTATCTTGTCAAATAGAAAGATATATTTCAAATATGAATCCTATTGAAGAACATGTTATTGAATTAGTATCAGAATTTAATTTAAGGTATGAATTTCCACAAGGAGTAATACAAGAAGCTGAAAGTATTGAAAACGGAATTACGCAAGAAGAAATTAACAAAAGAGTTGATTTAAGGAATGAAATTGTATTTACAATAGATCCATTTGATGCTAAAGATTTCGATGATGCAGTATCAATTAAACAATTAGAGAATGGGAATTATTTAGTTGGAGTACATATTGCAGATGTAAGCCATTATGTACGCCCAAATACATCTCTTGATAAAGAAGCTCTTTTGCGCGGCAATAGTGTATACTTCGTGGGCAAATGCGTACCTATGTTGCCTGAAAAGTTATCAAACAATTTATGTTCTTTAGTTCCAAATGAAGACAGATTAACATTTTCTGCATTTATAGAACTTTCACCAAAAGGCACAATAAAGAATTATAAATTTGCAAAATCAGTTATAAACAGTAAAAGACGGTTTACTTACGATGAGGCTCAGGAAATTTTAGAAACAGGTAAAGGTGATTTTGCTGATGAATTATTATTACTGAATAAACTTGCAAAACAATTGAAAAAACGAAGAATTTATGCTGGCGGACTTGAATTTTCTTCTAATGAGGTATCTTTTAAATTAGACGAAAAAGGTATACCAATTGAAGTCAGTAAAAAAACTTTAAAAGATAGCAATTTCCTTATTGAAGAATTCATGCTACTAGCAAATAAAGTTGTTGCAACATTTGTAGGTGATAAATTAAAAAAATTCGCTCTTCCATTTGTATATCGAATTCACGAAGATCCAGATTTTAGTAAAATACAAGAATTATCATTATTCCTACAAAAATTGGGTTATAATTACACAACTGAGATATTGATGAAATCCGAAGGAATTCAAAAACTTTTACAAGAAATTGAAGGTAAGCCTGAAGAAGCTTTAATAAACGATATTATGATAAGATCAATGGCAAAAGCAATATATTCAGAAGAAAATATCGGCCATTTTGGATTAGGATTTAAATTTTATACACATTTTACATCACCTATCAGAAGATACGCCGACCTTATTGTACATCGATTACTATTTGATTACATTAATACTGCAAAACCAAGTATATATAGCAAAAATAAATTAAAAGATATTTGTAAACATATTTCAACTACTGAAAGAGTTGCAGCAGACGCAGAAAGGAAATCAGTAAAAATAAAACAAATCGAATTTATGTCAAATTTTGTTGGTGAAGAATTCGAGGGTATTATATCAGGCGTTTTACAATTTGGGTTCTTTGTTGAACTAATTGACAATTTGGCTGAAGGTTTAGTTCATATAAACGACTTAGATGATGATAACTATTATTTTGATTCTAAAACATATTCATTAAAAGGTAAACGTACTAAAAATATTTATCGATTGGGCGATAAAGTAAAAGTAAGATTATTAAGAGTAGATACTACAAAACGTACAATGAATTTTATGGTAGTCGGTAAAATGCAATAAGTTTGTAAAAATCAATTAATTACAATAATTTTAATTGACAATAAATAATTAATTTCTTATATTTGTAAATTATATTATTTAAATTACCATAAATGTGTATATGACAGAAGGTGAATTTCGGTTGTTTGCAGCTCGTGCGAATTATCCTTTAGGGGAAAAAATCGCAAAGCACTTAAATGTAGAATTAAGTGAAGTTGAGATAAGAAATTTTTCCGACGGTGAAATATGGGTTAAATACCCAAAACATATCAGAGGAAAAGATGTATTTATAGTTCAAAGTACTAATCCACCTTCTGACAATTTAATGGAATTATTGATAATGATTGATGCTGCCAAAAGGGCATCAGCAAAGCGAGTGACTGCAGTAATTCCATATTTTGGTTATGCTCGTCAGGATAGAAAAGATCAGCCGCGGGTATCTATAACAGCTAAATTAGTAGCTAATTTATTAACAGTATCCCGTGTTGATAGAATTTTAACAATGGATTTGCACGCACCGCAAATTCAAGGTTTTTTTGATATTCCGTTCGATCATTTGACAGCATATCCAGTGTTCTTTAAACATTTTGCCAATATAGAAAATTTAGTCGTCGTATCTCCTGATGTTGGTGGTATAAAAAGAGCTAGAGAAATAGCAAATACTTTAGGGTTACCACTTGTAGTTATAGATAAAAGAAGACAACAAGCTAACCAAGCCGAAGCAATGAATGTAATTGGTAATGTAGAAGGTAAAAATTGTTTAGTCGTTGATGATCTTTTAGATACTGGTGGAACATTTTTAGCTGCATCTACAGCATTAAAAAAACATGGTGCATTAAAAATCTACGGTGCGGTAACTCACGCTTTATTGTCTGGTAACTCAATTGAAAATATAAATAATTCAGTACTTGAAGAACTGATTGTTACTGATACCATAAATCTTGAAAATAGAAGTTTAGGCGAAAAAATTAAAATTAAAAGTGTTTCTGAAATATTTGCAGAAGCAATAATAAGAATTCACAAAAATGAATCAATAAGTAAGTTGTTTGATTAAGAGGAGTTAAAAATGAAAGAAGTTGCATTAAAAGCGCAAGTGCGTGTGAAAACAGATACAAAGAACTCTAGAAAATCTCTCAGAAAAAATAGTATAATACCTGGAGTTTTTTACGGAAAAAATATTGAAAATATCAATATAGCAATACCTGAAATACAAATTAATAAAGCAGTTTTCACAAGCGAACAACACATTCTCAATGTCGAAATTGAAAATAAAGGTAATTTCAAAGCAGTTTTGAAAGATTTTCAATTAGATCCAGTAACTGATAGAGTTGTACATTTCGATTTAATGGCAGTAAATGAAACAGAAAAAATTACTGTTGAAGTACCAGTTGTTGCAAAAGGACAAGCAGAAGGCGTTAAAGCTGGTGGAGTTTTACAAATATTACTCCACAAATTAAATGTTGAATGCGAAGCTTCAAAATTACCTGAACATATTGAAATCGATGTTACTAACTTGAAATTAAATGAATCAGTTCACGTTAGTGATTTAAATTTAGAAGGTGTTAAAATTTTACATCCAAAAGATGCTGTTATATTAAATATTGTACCACCTAAGGGTGAAGCTGCTGCTACAACAGAAGCTACTGAACCTGAAGTAATTTCAAAAGGTAAAAAAGAGGAAAAATAATTTTTGAAATTAATAGTTGGTTTAGGTAACCCTGGTAAAGAATACGAAAATACCAGACATAATGTTGGTTTTATTGTTGTAGACAAATTTGCTACTGATAAAAAACTTGATTACTCTAATTACGGTTCTTTGTATTACCTTGCTGAAAAAAAATCAAATAATTCTTATGCTTTATTGAAGCCTCTTACATATATGAATTTAAGCGGTAAAGCAGTAAAGCAGTACGTAAATAAAAATGACATACATATTTCAGATATTCTTGTAATTTATGATGATTTAGCCCTACCTTTTGGTAGTTTTAAGTTTAAGCCCAAAGGAGGCGATGGCGGGCATAATGGAATTAAATCTATTATATCTGAATTAAATTCTCAAGAATTTCCTAAATTAAGAATAGGTATTGGAAATAATTTTTCAAAAGGCCAAATGGCTGATTACGTTCTTAATAAATTTAGTATTGAAGAATTAACTGAATTAGAAAACCTTTACAAAAATAATTTAATACATATTATAAATAATTTTTTACACCGCGGTATCAAAGGTGCATTAGATTATTTAAGTAAAATGAAAAATAACCCTGCTCTCTAAATGAGAGACTAAAGTCCATAGGAGGAAAAAATGGCTAAAAACAAGTATGAAACAGTGGTAATCCTAAACGCTGTACTTGAGGAAAATCAAATAGAAGCTGAAATTCAAAAAATCAGCGATTATTTGAAAGCTCACGGGGCAGAAATTTGGGATTTAGAGAAATTAGGCCGCAAAAGATTAGCTTATGCTATCAAAAAATCAAGAAGCGGTTATTATGCAATTTTTAGATATGATATCGAAACTCCTGAAATTGCTCCATTCGAGAAAATCTTATCTATTACTGATTCAGTATTTCGTTTCTTAACTGTTAAATTAACCAAAGAAGCTCTTGAGTATTTAAAGAATAGCAAAAATGTAACTGCTAACGAATCTCAAGAAGAAAATAAAGCAGAAGTAGAAGCTACAAATTAAAAAGAAAGTTAATTTTGGAGGACTAGTTATGAGTGAATTAAAAATGCCTGAAATCAATTCAGTTGTAGTTGCTGGTAATTTAACAAAAGATCCAGTGTTTAGAACAACATCTAGCGGGACACCTGTTGTTAATTTCTATATTGCTGTTAACAGAAGATATAAAAATAAAAATAATGAATGGAAAGAAGATGTATGCTATGTTGGTATCGTAGCATGGAATAAATTAGCTGAAAGCTGCAAAGATAGATTGAAAAAAAGTAGCGCTGTATTAGTCGACGGTGAACTACAAAGTAGAACATTAAAGACAGAAGACGGTAAATCCAGAACAATTGTTGAAATCAAAGCTAAAAGAATTCAATTCTTAAATAGATCCAATAAAAAAGACGCTGAAGACACTGTCGTTGATGATTCAAGCTACGAAGATGATTCATTTGATAAATTCTTATCAGATGATGAACAAGAAATTTTAAATAAAAAGTAATTAACAGGAATAATAAAGATGAAAACAGTTAAAGTTTGTCGATTCTGTGAAGCAAACGTTCAGTATATAGATTATAAAGATGATAAAAAACTACAAAAATTTATAACTGAACAAGGTAAAATTATACCAAGAAGAATAACTGGGACCTGCGCTCATCATCACAGAATGCTTACAACAGCAATTAAAAGAGCAAGAGCTATAGCGGTATTGCCTTATGTATCTGAAATAATTAAATAATAGTCCCTAGGAGCGAAAATGAAAATAATATTAAGAAAAAACTTTGATCAACTTGGAAAAATAGGCGATGTTCTTACAGTTAAAGATGGCTATGCTCGCAATTTTTTAATACCTAGAGGAATAGCTTACATCGCAACAGAAGGTAACTTAAAAGCCTTAGAAGCTGAAAAGAAAGCATATCTTAAAAAATTACAAAAAGAACAAAAGGATGCTGAAAATCTAGCAGCTGAATTAGAGAAATTACAAATTACAATACCAGTTAAAGTTGGTGAAGACGATAAATTATTTGGTTCTGTTACATCAAATATGATTGCTGATGAAGTAATTGCAAAAGGTGTTAATATTGATAAGCGAGCAATCCAATTGAGCGAACCTATAAAACAATTAGGTATTCATGAAGTGCCAATAAAACTTCACACAAATGTAACAGCAAACATAAAAGTTTGGGTTGTAAGAGAATAATAAAAAAAAGGCTGATTACTCAGCCTTTTTTATTTTATTAAATCTTTCATCTCATCGTATAAGTAATAACCTGCATATATTGCAGCATCATCTCCTAACTCAGTTGCAAATATATCTACAGTTTTTAAATCTTCTAATACAGTTTCCTTAAATCCTTTCTTTATCCATGGGACAATATATTTGCCTAATGCCTCAGTCACACCGCCACCAAGAACTATAGTATCAACATTTAATAAATTTGTAATGCTACCTAACTGTTTACCAATGATAATTGACTTATCTTTGACAATTTTAGTTACTAACGGATCTTTTTCCTTTAATGCGAATTTTAACGCTTTACTTTTAATTTTTTTGTTTTCAGTTAAAACTTTAGTAATGCTAGTTTTTTGCCCTCTTTTTAATTCTTTTAAAATATCTCGTGCCATAGCTGTTCTACTAGCGACTGCTTCAAAACATCCTTTTGCACCACAACCACAAATATCCTTTTCTCCTAAAATTTTCATATGACCAATCTCACCTGCAAAATAGTTAGAACCTCTATATATTTTTCGGTCAAATATCAATGCACCTCCAATTCCAGTTCCGATGAATACAACTAAAACATTTTTTGCATCTTCTTTTAATTCTTTCCCTAATATCCCAATTGCGCCTAAATTTACATCATTTTCAATTAATACCGGTATGTTTATGCGTTTTTCAATTTCTTCTTTTATATTAATATTTGTTAAACCTAAATTTGGAGCATTACCAACTATACCGGTAAAAGGATTTACTGCGCCCGGTACACCTATAACGATTGCTTTTATTTCATCTTTCGAAATAGCAGTTTGTGTCATTAAATTTAATACAGAATTTGCTATACTATTGAGCAAAATATCCACACCTTTTGATATATCTGTTGCTATTTTTATTTTTGATATTATTTGATTACTTTCATCAGTTAAAGCTGATAAAACTTTTGTTCCACCAAAATCAATAGAAACAATATATTTTTTCATAAATCCTCTATTTTTTTTACTAATTTATCAAATAATTCATATATTAGCAAATTGTATTTATTAATTTATTGTAAAAATGTATGCTTTATAAACCTTTAAAAAGATTTGGTCAAAATTATTTACACGATAAAAATATTTTAAATAAAATCTATAATTCGATTGCACCACAACCAAATGATTATATTATTGAAATAGGGCCTGGATACGGTGCATTGACGGATTATTTTGCTAACCATAAATATTACTTAGGTATTGAAATTGATAAACGTACTTATAGTTTAGTAATTGAGAAATATCCAAATTTAAATTTTATAAATATCGACTTCTTAAAATTTGATTTTAATCAACTCCCACAAAATACAAAATACAGAATAATAGGTAATATTCCATACAATATCACATCTCCAATTATATTCAAACTTTTACAACATCACAATTTAATAATTGATGTAATATTTATGGTACAATATGAAGTTGCAAAACGAATTTGTGCCAAACCTGGCAGTGATGATTATAGTCTATTAACTGTAATTACAGACTTCTTTACGAGAAAAGAATTTTTATTTAAAGTATCACGAAATTGTTTCACACCAAAACCAAATGTTGATTCTGCTATAATTAAACTCACATTTATTACTGATAATTTAGACAAATGCGATAAAAATTTATTTATCCAAGTAGTAAAAGCTTCATTTGGGAATAGACGAAAACAGTTGAAAAATAGCTTATTAAATAGTATATTTAAAGATTATAATTTAGAAAATTCCCCAGTGGATCTAAGTAAAAGAGCTGAGCAATTAGTCTTAAATGATTACATAGAATTAACTAAATATTTTTATCAATTTATGCAAGGAGAAAAACATGAACACTGAAGAAAAAGTTCTTGATTATTTTAAATCAACAGGCAAAGAATTAAGACCTGGTGAAGTAGCAGAAGCTACAGGAATTGACAAAAAAGAAGTTGAGAAAGTAATCAAAAAATTAGTAAAAGAAGAAAAAATCTATAGTCCGAAACGCTGTTTCTATCAAATAAAATCATAATTATCTTATTGTCATTTTTTTAAATATAAATTCTGGTATATGTTTTGTTATAAACATTATTATATACCAAAATGCTGGGGTATAAATTACATCTTTTTTATTTAAATATGCCCCATAAATATCTTTTGCAACTTTTTCTGGTATTGCGGTGATATTTGGATTTAATACTAATCCTTCTGTCATTTTTGTATAAACAGGTCCAGGTTTAACTGTCATAACATGCACATTACTGTTAAATAATCTCGCTCTTAGTCCAGATAAATAAGCCGTTAAAGCTGCTTTTGTACTACCGTAAATATAGTTATCTTTTCTTCCTCTATCACCAGCAACTGAACTTATACCTATTATGAAGCCACTTTTTCTTTCTTCAAATGAATTAGCGACTAAATTTAAGAAAGAAACAGCACCAGTATAATTTACATTTATTGTATTTAATGTAATATTCCAATTTTTTTCAGCCTCTTTTTGATTTGGTAAATATCCAGCAGCAAGGATAACACCAAATATTTTTTCTTTTATATTTTCCCAAATCTCTGTATGCGTTTCAATTTTAGTAATATCAAATTCAATTTTTTGGATTTGGATATTATTTTTAATTTTTAAATCTGTTATGTATTCATCTAATTCATTAACATTTCTAGCAGCTAAATAAAGATCATATCCATCTTTAGCAAATATTTTACCTAATTCTTTAGCAATATCACTTTTAGCCCCAAGTATTAACACACTTTTATTCATAACCCCAATCTCCTACTTTGAAGTGAATTTATTTTTTTATTTGGATCTACTTGATTCCTAATTTTTAAGAAATAATCTAATTTTTGATATGCCTTGTAAAATGTTTCTTTATTTAGTCTAGCATCTTTTGTTAAATATATTCTTCCACCATATTTAAGTACTATTTTGTCTAGTTTATCTAAGAAATCAAAAATGTCATTATCAATTTTAAAATCTAGCGCTAATGAATAACCTTCTATTGGGAATGATAAATAATTATTATTTTCCTTCCCATATAATTTAAGTACTGACAAAAATGATCCTTTACCACTTATATGTATTTCATATAATATTTCTGATAATGCATCAAAACTTTTATCTTTAGGAATTATAAATTGATATTGAGTAAAACCATTTTTACCATATATTCTATTCCAATTATTTATAGAATCTAAAGGATAAAAGAATTTATCATAGTGTACCTTAATCGGCCTATCGATAGAATTTTCAATTACATTATAATACATATAATTAAACAACTTAACAGAATATGTGTTTAATGCAAAATCAGGGAATAAAAATGGTACATTTAATTTTTTCTTTTCTTTATACTCAAGATCAAAATCGTTAGCAAATTCCCCAACCATTATAATTGATTTACCCAAGTTTTTTTTATCTGCTAGACAATCTATCCATGCAACAGAATAAGTAAAGTTAGCATATTTTTCAAAACTCTCAAAAGTTTGTAGTAAGTTTTTATTTTTTATTACATATTGGTTTATAAATTGTGAGTTTATTTTTTTTAATTTAATAGTTGCATCTAAAATATAACCGGTAAGTCCCATTCCACCACAAGTAGCCAAAAACATTTCATCGCCATTTTTAACTTTTATTACATCACCATTTGGCAGCATTAAAGATAATTCGATAACCGAGTTACTGAAACATCCTTCTTTATGATGATTTTTACCATGTACATCACTTGCAATTGCTCCACCAATTGTTATCAGTTTTGTGCCAGGTGTAATACTTAAAAACCAACCTCTTGGCACGATAAAATCTAATATTTCACTCAACAATACACCACTCTGACATTTCAATATGCCATTTTTTTCGTCAAAACTTATAAAATAGTTCATTTTTTTTGATGCAAGCATGTAATCAGAAATTGCTGAATCGCCATAACTTCTACCATTTCCATAAGGTATTACATTGGAATATGTATTGAAATATTTAATAAGATCATTTTTACTATAAATATTAATAATTTTACCATTATACTTTGGATATAGACCCCAGGAAAATGTTTTCATATTTCTTATTTTTTATTTTAAATATAAAAAAAATCTCGCAAATTATTGCGAGATTTTAACAATTATAATAATTATTCATTATTTTATTCAACAGTAGTACCAATATTTTCACCCATAACAACTTTTTTTAAATTTCCTCTAGTGTTCATGTTAAAAACTACCAATGGTAATTTATTTTCTTTACACAAACTAATAGCAGTATGATCCATCACTCTTAAATCTTGTTTAATTACTTCTAAATAAGATATATTATCATATTTTGTAGCCGAGGTATTTTTTTCGGGATCATCAGTATATACACCATCAACTCTTGTACCTTTAAATATAACGTCTGCTTTTATCTCAACAGCTCTTAAAACAGCAGCTGTATCTGTGCTAAAATATGGATTTCCAGTACCTGCTCCAAATATAACAATTCTACCTTTTTCTAAATGTCTTACAGCTCTTCTTTTAATATAAGGTTCTGCAACTTGAGTCATCGATAAAGCAGTCATTAATCTTGTTTGAAGGCCAAATTTTTCTAATGTATTTTGTAAAGCCAAAGAATTAATAACAGTAGCAAGCATACCCATTTGATCGCCTGTTACTCTATCAATTCCTTGCTTCTCTGCATTTAAGCCTCTAAAAATATTACCTCCACCAATAACAATACCTATTTCAGTTCCTAAATCGTAAACTTCTTTAATCTCACTAGCAAAAAATTCTAACATTTTATTATCAATTCCATATTGTTGGTCACCCATTAAGGATTCACCACTTAATTTTAATAAAATTCTTTTATATTTCATATTTACCTCTTAAAAAGATAAAAAAAAAGCCTTACCAACTAATTATTGTTGGTAAGACTTTAATAAATTATTTTTTAGCATCTTTTAAATCGTAGCGTACAAACTTTACTAATTTTACATTGGAATTATGAGCTTTATTATATTCATCAATTAACTGCTTAACTGTTTTAGTATTATCTTTAACAAATGTTTGTTCGAGTAAGCAATTTTCTTGGAAGAATTTGTTCAATTTACCTTGAGCTATTTTATCAAGCATATTTTCAGGTTTACCTTCTTTACGTAAAAGCTCTTTGTAAATTTCAATTTCTTTTTCAATTGTTTCTTGAGGAACATCTTCTCTAGAAACACTAATAGGATTCATAGCAGCTGCTTGCATTGCAATATCTTTAGCCATAACTTCTAATTCTGGAGTCACATTTGCAACATTATCAAAAACAACTACAACACCTAATCTTGAACCTGTGTGAATATAAGATGTAATATATCCATTTGGTGCAGAAAAATAAGTAAAACGAGTAACTGATACCTTCTCTCCAACTTTAGCTAAAATATCATTTAATTTTTGAGCATTTTCTGTTACATTAACGAATTCATCAACAGAAGAATATTCTTTTTTCAATAATTCATTTAAAACGAATTCTGAGAAAGCTTTAAAGTCATCACTTCTAGAAACGAAATCAGTTTCGCAATTTGTTTCAACAATAACAGCTTTTTTATTATTATCAAAAACTTTAGTAGCAACAATACCTTCTTTAGCTTCACGATCAGCACGTTTAGCAGCAACTGCAGCACCTTTTTTTCTTAAAATTTCAACAGCTTTCTCGAAATCTCCATTAGCTTCTTCGAGAGCTTTTTTGCAATCTATCATTCCAGCGCCAGTTTGATCTCTTAACGCTTTAACATCACTTGCAGAAATTGCCATTTTAAACCTCTATTTTTTATTCTTCATTTTCTTTTGCTTTTCTTTCAGCTTTAGCAGCTTCTTCAGCTTTATTTTGATTTGCTTTTTCAGAACCTTCGATTATTACATCTGCTACAGCACCTAAAATTAATTCAACTGTTTTTACAGAATCATCGTTTGCTGGTATCATATAATCTATTGGATCAGGATCACAATTTGTATCAACGATAGCAAAAACAGGAATATTCAATTTTTTTGCTTCTTTAACAGCAATTGCTTCTTTTTTAACATCAACTACAAAAAGAGCACCTGGGAGTTTATTCATGTGTTCGATACCTTCAAGAACTTTTTTAAGTTTTTCTTTTTCACGAGATTTCATCAATCTTTCTTTTTTTGTCAATTTATCGAAGGTACCATCTTGTTCCATTTTTTCGATTTGGTGCATTCTTTTAATACTTTTTCTGATTGTAACAAAGTTGGTAAGCATTCCGCCTAGCCATCTTTCAGAAACATAAAAAGTATTTGCTCTTTTAGCTTCTTGAGCAATTATACTTTTAGCTTGTTTTTTTGTTCCTACGAATAAAATCTTTTTACCTTCTTCAGCAATTTTTCTGACGTGAATTAAGGCTTCTTCTAATTTAACTTGTGTTTTTTTGAGATCAATGATATGGATACCGTTTCTTTCCATAAAGATGTATGGTTTCATCTTTGGATTCCAACGGCGGGTAAGATGACCAAAATGCGCACCAGCTTCTATAAGCTGTGTTAATTCAATTTTTTTCATTTAAACACCTTTTGTTTAACTGTTAATAAATACACTTCCGTCAAACCTTTTCTTAAATAGGCTAATAACCTACACAGTCGAAAAGTCGGGAAGTATTTTGATTTATAAAATAGAATAACCCAACATTGAGTTGGGCTATTAAGTTGATTATCTTTTTGAGAATTGGAATCTTTTTCTTGCTTTTTTCTGACCGTATTTCTTTCTTTCAACCATACGTGGATCTCTTGATAAAAGACCTTCTGGTTTAAGTTTTGCGTGAAATTCAGGATTTAATTCATCTAAATATTTTGCTATTGCCAACCTAATAGCTTGTGATTGACCTGTAACACCACCACCATATACATTTGCCTTTACATCGTATTTCCCAAGTGTTTCAGTAACTTTGAATGGTGTTAAAATATCTTCTCTTACTTCAGGTATAGGGAAATATTGTTCGAATTCTTTTCCATTAACTGTGATTTTTCCAGTTCCACTTACTAATTTTACACGTGCAACAGAATTTTTTCTTCTACCTACTTTAATAACATCTGCCATCACTTATCTCCTTATCCTACTTTAATTTCAATTGGTTTTTGAGCTTTAAATGCGTTTGCTTGACCTGAAGTTACAACCTTTAAATGGTTTATAAGTTTATCACCTAATCTATTCTTTGGTAACATACCTCTTACAGCATGTCTTATAACAAACTCAGGGTTCTCATTTATAGCTACTTTGAAAGGTTTGAATTTCGCCCCACCTGGATACATTGTATGATGGAAATATTCTTTCATTTCAACTCTTTTACCTTTAACAATAACTTTATCGGCATTAACAACAACTACATAGTCTCCAGTGTCCATATTAGGAGTAAATGAAGGTTTATTCTTACCTCTAATAATTTTAGCAACTTCAGATGCTAAACGGCCTAAAACCATCCCCGTTGCATCTATTTGATACCATTTTTTGTTAGCTTCTTCAGGCTTAACAAATCTTGTAAGCTTTTGATATTTCACTGTTTATTTCCTCCAACTATTATCATATTTATTATATTTAGAACTTGAAATATAACTATTTTATTTTAAAAAGTCAAATATTTTTAAATTATTGATTTTCAATTATATATATTTTTTTATTTTAGGAACTTTTTATTTTTATTGAAATAAATGTTTTTTTTTATTATATTTAAAATGTATTCCCAAAAATTGTGAGGGAAAATAATGCAAGTAAATCCAATTACATCCAATGATTATAAAAATATTTCAACTACTACTAATAATATAAACACTCCGAAACCTACTAATACAGAAACTGAGAAGAAAGTAGTTGAACAGTCACAAAATTTAAGCAGACGAGACAAATACCCTGATGATGAGAAATGGAAATATGATCTCGTCAACCTTCTCCTCAAACGAGCTATTTATGTTCCTCCAAAGTCCTTTTACTCAAGATTTGAATTATTTATCTAATATTTTAATATCTATAAATTTCACAAGCAAGGAAGCCAAAGCAACCTTGCTTGTTTATTTTAAAAACTCGTAATTAGCTCAGACGGTGTAAGCATAAAGCCCGTGCGCCGCACGGGCGGGCTAAAGTGTAAAAATTATTCAACTTATTACACTATATTTACCATCTTATCAACCACTAACAATATTTATGTTTTTTACCTAAAATTCAAATTTTTACGTTTTTTTTAGCAAGTTTTAAAAGTGTTATATCATTTCGTTTATACGATATAATTGTTTTTAATATAATTACATTTTTAAATATATATTTGTTTTTTTAATATAATTGTATATACGATATATTTTTTAATTTTCAATAATTCGCTTGCAAAGACAATATAATTACCTTTACGATATTATCGTAAATACAATTATATTATAATAATAATGTATAATATCTAAATATTCGTAAAATTACATTAGGCTACGGCTACCACGTATTTGTAAAAGATTTGAATATTTAGGCCCGAAAGCATCACTCTATGTAAGGTGTCGATGAGAAGAGTTTTGCGGGCCGTTCCGGCCCGCTGCCCCTTGCAGCTTGGCACAAGCTGCAAGGGGCTTATGCTTATACTGTCTGAGCTATATAATAAAAAAAGCTCCCTTTTATGGGAGCTTGTTGTTTTATTTTTTATTTGCTAGAGCATGCTTTAAGGATCCAACCGAAACAAAAGTGTAACCTAAAAATGATAGTAAATGGAATGGGATAGCTGCTAATTCCATAAAATATATAGCCGCAACTAAACCGACAAATGTATAAATTGCCATCAGTAATTCTATATAAACTGAAAAATTAATTTTTGCTTTGTATTTTTTATCTACCCATTTGTCTTTTTTTCCTTCAATTTTAAACTTAGGAGTTCTCACGAATTCACTTTTTCTATCAAGTAAAGCTTCAAAAACAGCTCTTGAGTTATTTAAGGCAAATCCCATACTACCAGCCATAAATAAAGGATAAAGAATTATTTTATTTTGCCAATCTTCGTGAACATCCTTTTGGGCAAAGAAGTATAAAAAGAAAGTGCTTAAAAATCCAAGTATGAAAATAGACATGGCGTTGAAAAAATCTTCGTGGTAACCACTATTTTTTATAAAAACTAATGGCACATTTATAATAGTAGATAATAAAATAAACGGAAAAGCATATGAACCAATAAGGTGATAAGTTGATACAATTTTAGTTTTTAAGGGTAAATGAGATTTCCAAACCATTGGTAATAATTTTTTTGAAACCTCAACTGTGCCTTTAGTCCAACGGAATTGCTGAGCTTTTAATGCGTTCATTTCAGCAGGTAATTCTGCAGGTGTTGTAACATCTCTTAAATAAACGAATTTCCATCCTTTTAATTGAGCACGATAACTTAAATCTAAGTCTTCTGTTAATGTATCTGCTTCCCAATTTCCCGCATCGATTATACATTCTTTGCGCCAAACTCCACCAGTACCATTGAAATTCATTAAAAATCCGGCCTTACTACGTACATGCTGTTCTATGACAAAATGCCCATCTAAAGAAAATGACTGTACTTTAGTTAGAAGAGAGTAATCATAATTCATATGTTCCCAACGAGTTTGCACCAGCCCTACTTTATCATCAGAAAAATATTTCATTGTTTGTTTGAGGAAATCAGGGCGAGGGACGAAATCGGCATCAAAAATTGCAACGAATTCACCTTTCGCAAATTGTAGACCATATTTCAAAGCGCCTGCTTTAAAACCTTCCCTATTGTTTCTTCTTATGTGTACAATATCGAAACCTTGAGCTTTTTTTTCTTCAACTTTTTTAGCAACAATTTGAGTAGTTTCATCCGTAGAGTCATCAAGAATTTGAATTTCTAATTTATCTTTTGGCCAATCCAATTCGCATACGGAATCAATCAATCTTTCTACAACATACATTTCATTATACATTGGCAATTGAATTGTTACTACTTTATCTTCTAATGGTTTATCAAGTGCTTTGAATTGAACATCTTTGCTCTTATTTCTAAAATAAATCATTATAAAACCATGCAAGGCAAAAAAAGTTAATATTGACAATGCTACAAAATAAACTACTAAAATTACTTGATCCATTTTTACTCATTAAATTAATTTTTAGCATATGAATTTAATTTTTTTTATGAACTTTTCCAAATTTTACTAAGTTATTGTTGTTAACAATTATAAGATTTTTTTTATATTTGTAGTTACTTTTAATTTAATTAAGAAATATATGCCATCTAAACGTTTCCAAATAATAGCAATTTTTATTACAATTTTTATTGATTTAATTGGTTTTGGTATTTTAATACCAGTTTTACCAACGTATGCAAAAAATTTCTTGGGAGCAAATGAGTTCCATATCGGATTAATTTTAGCTTCATATTCTTTTATGCAATTTCTATTTAATCCAATTATCGGGCAACTTTCAGATAAATTCGGAAGAAAATTATTTATAGTTTCTTGTCTTTATCTATTAGGGATTACATATTTTTTATTACCATTTGCCAAAAATGTATGGCTATTTTTAATAATCAGAGCAATCGCTGGTATTGGAGGTGCAAATATTGGAGTTTCTCAAGCTTATATTGCTGATATAACTACAAAAGAAGAACGTACAAAAGCAATGGGAATTATAGGTGTTGCATTTGGTTTTGGTTTTATGATAGGTCCTGTAATTGGTGGTATAATTTCGCATTACTTAGGTTTTTTTTATATAGGAGTTTTTTCAGGTTTACTTTCTACAACTGCAGCAACATTTGCACTTATTGTTATACCAAAAACTAAAACATCTTTTAAACAAATTACTATTAAGCATTTTAAGTTGATAGATTATGGTAATTTTACAAAAATATTAAACTTACCAGAAGTAGGGCTATTGATATTATTATTTTTTATAGTCACTTTTTCTATAGCAAATATTTTTGGGACTTTACCACTTTTAGGAATACAAATTTATAAATTAAACGATCTCCATATTGGTATAGTAATGAGCTCAATGGGACTTGCAGGAATATTAACACAAGCATTTTTAACCCACAATTTGGAGAACAAATTAGGCTATTATAAACTTTTACTACTTTCCATGATTATTCTTGCTTTAGGTTTAGCACTTATGCCTTTGGGTAATAATGTTTTTTATTTAATATTTTTTGTTATTGTATTTGCAGTTGGTCAAGGTTTATTGCAAAATCTTTTGCCTAGTTTAATATCAAAAAAATCACCTCACAACCTACAGGGAGCAATATTAGGTGTAAATCAATCTTTATCTGCTTTTGCAAGAGCTTTAGGACCACTTTGGGGCGGATTTTCATTCCATTACATTGGTTATAAAACACCTTATTTAACAGGTTCTATTTTTGCACTATTAACTTTCTTTATTGCAAGAAACAATTTAAAAGGGAAATATGATACAAATAAATAACATAAATTATAAATTACCATTAATTTTAGCACCTATGGAAGATGTTACTGATATTTCTTTTAGAAAAATTTGTAAAAAATTAGGTGCCGATATTGTTTTTACTGAATTTGTTAACGCCGAAGGGCTTACTCGTGGGAGTAAAAAAACATATAAAAAAATGCTTTTTGAAGACGATGAAAGACCTATTGTAGTTCAAATTTACGGTGAAAATATTGATTCGATGAAAAAAGCTGCTAAAATGGCTGAAGAATTAAGACCTGAAATCATTGATATTAATGCCGGTTGTTGGGTAAAAAAAATTGCCAATCGAGGTGCTGGAGCAGGTCTAATAAAAGATCCTGATTATTTAGAACAAATGGTTTATGAAGTAGCAAATGCTGTTTCAGTTCCTGTATCTGTAAAAACGAGAATCGGTTGGGATGAAAACTCTATAAACATTCTTGAAAATGCTCAGCGTATTGAAAAGGCTGGAGCAAAATTATTAACTCTTCATTGCAGAACTCGTTCGCAAGGCCACTCTGGTAATCCTGACTGGGAATGGATTAATCGAGTAAAAGAAGTGGTTAAAATTCCAGTTGTATTGAATGGCGGATTGATGGAACTATCAGATATTCAAAAAGCAATTGAAACCACCAAAGCAGATGGACTAATGATTGCTCGTGGCGCAATTGGCCAACCTTGGATTTTTAAAGTTGCAAAAGAATTTATTGAAAACAATAAAGTAATCGATATTTCTATTGAAGAAAGATTTGAAATATTATTTCAGCATTTAAATTTATCATATCAATACAAGGGCGAATTTGGTTTAATAGAATTTAGAAAATTTTATACTGGATATTTAAAAGGTTTATATAACGCTTCCCAAATTCGTTCAAAACTTATGCTGTTGAAAGACATTAATGAAATTAAAACTTTATTAACGAATTATTTGAATGATTTGTTAATTTATCAGGCAAACTTTACTAATTAATATTACCTTTTAGCGTAAACAACTTTTAAATTAAAAACTGATGGATATTTTTCCATATATTCTTTCATTGTTATATTCAACAATTGCATTACATCACCATATTCTCCAACAATTAATGTACTAAGTTTACTTGTTTTTATTTCCAAATTTTTAAATTCGTTAATCCTTTCGATATAGGATTTAATAACGTTCAAATAATCATCTACAAGTGGATAATAACTTATTTCAACAGAAATTTGCATAGCTTACACCTTTATTTTAATATAAATTCGATATTTTCTAATTTACCGTCAATTTTATGATTATATTTTAAATTATATATTTTGCATAACATAGGATAAATATCAACATTACTAACAGTTCCGATGTGGTAATTATTTTTGAAACTTGGTCCACAAGCAACAAAAATGCCATGCATCTCAATATTATTATTATCCCATCCATGGCTAGCTTTCAATTTTGCTTCATATTCATCCATAACATCAGTTATTATATAACCAATTTCAGGTATAATTAAAATATCTCCAAGGTACTTTGCATTTTTAAAGTTTAGCCAAGAAGGTATTTCATTTTTTAAGAATATTTTATAATTATTTTCATTTTTCTTTAATTCATTATAAATCTTTTTATAATCTTTACTTTTTAAAGTAAAAAAAGTTCCACTTGCTATTTTTTCATAATCATATTTTTTTAGTGTATTAGAAATATTTATTACGCCTTTAATTTCTGCCATTCCGTGGTCAGAAACTAAAATTATATTTGTACTATCATATAAATTAATTTTTCTCAATTTTTTAATAAGAATCCCTGTCAAAAAATCAAGTTTTTGTATTACAGAGTCAATTTTTGCACTTTTTGGTCCATATTTATGCCCATATGTATCAGTAGCATCAAAATAAAGAGTAATAAATTTAGGCCTTATATTACTTGGTAATTGCAACCAAGAAATAATACTGTCAATTCTTTTTTCATAAGGGAATAAATGCTCATATTTCTTATAAATAAATGGTCTTTTAGCTTTATCGTTAACATCGGAATAAGGCCAGAAATAAGATGCTGTTTTAATACCATTTTTATTTGCAGTTTGCCAAAAAGCTTCACAATTATACCATTCAGGATTTCTAACTTCAATTGTATCATAAATAGCATATTTTTTCTTTTTCGAAGGATTGTAAAAAAAATTGGCAATTATATTATGATTTTCGGGATATTTCCCAGAAATAATAGAAATATGGTTTGGAAAAGTTATAGATGGATACGATGGTTTTAATGAAATTGCACTTATTCCATTTTGCTGTAAAGTATCAATGTTTGGCGTTAAGCCTCTATGTAAATAATCCCATCTGAATCCATCAAACGATATCAATATTGTATAAGGATGTTCTTTTGCCAAAAGAAGTGTAAATAATGCAATAAAGATGAAATTTTTTTTCATTTATGATACCTTTTAAAAATAGTTAATTAATAATTTAGGAAAATTATTCTATAAAAAAAAGTTTATTTGGCTCAGACGGTGTAAGCGTAAGCCCCTTGCAGCTTAAGTCAAGCTGCAAGGGGAAGCGGGCCGAACGGCCCGCAAAAATCCCCCTTAATCCCCCTTGGAAAGGGGGAATGAAATTTTCAAATTCAAAAGTTTGCTCAGGAGAAGTCTTATGAGTTACTTACTAAATAATTTTATTATTTACCACATTTACTGTAAATGATTTTAGCTATTTTTTTTGTGGATAATATATTTGAAATATTTTAATATATCGCAATTACAATTATATCGTATATACAATTATATTGCATATGCAAATATATTTTTAATATTTTAATAAATAAATTTTATTTTTTTTATAATTCTTGGATATTTAACTAAATGTCAAAGTGTTTAAATATTATAACAAATTGATAATAAAGCATATATGGTATTGTGAAAAAATATTTTTGGGCGTAAGCCCGTTTATGCTTACACCGTCCGAGCTAATGAAGAGTATTTTTTTTAAAATTAAAAAAAGGCAAGCTCGCTTACGCTCGCCTGCCTTCATTTTTGTTCAAAATATTTAAAATTTAAAATGAGTATCTAATACCAAATTGCATTTGCCATCTTGAGAGCAGATCATCTGTTAAATATGGATCATTTGAGGTTTTATTAAATGAGAATACGTGTTTACCATCTGTTGTTTTACCTACATATTGCAATAATTTATCAGTTTGGTTATTTACGTATTTAATTCTTCCCCAATCTTTATTTAGTAAGTTAGGTAGGTTTAAAATATCCAATGAAATTTGTAGTTTATGATTAGAATTGCTTAATGTAAATAATGGTATATCTTGTGAAATTCTTAAATCTAATTGTTGTTGCCATGGCTCAACAGCAGCATTTCTTTTCATTGTTTGGCCTTTGTGTTCTTTTAAATAGTCGTCATTGTTAACATAATTAAAGAATTTAGTATACATAGCATCATCTTTTACAAAGCTACCACTAGTAATTCTACCTAAATAAATATCATTTCCATCTTTTGGTATATAGATAAGATCATTATCTCTTGAGCCATCGCCATTTACATCACCATCATAAATGTAGGAGAATGGTCTACCAGATTGTAAATTATAGAACAATGAGATTGTTGTTTTCCAATCTTTTTCAAATTCGAAAGTTTGTGATAATGCTATAAAAAAACGATGCCTGATTTCATAGTTAGCAGTAACAACTTCTGGATCATTCATATCATAAGCAATTGGATTATATCTCCATTGAGAATATGCTTGTGAAGAAACAACGGAGTTAACATCAAATGCTCTATTATAAGTATAAGCGGTATTAACGTTTATTCCGTAAGGTAAATCGCCTTGTAATTGGAATGTAGCGCTATATTGATAGTTTTTGTTGGTATTTTTCATTAGAATTATATCTGTGAAATTATTAGTATTAACTTTAGTATATGTTTTTCTTCCATCAACTGACCAATTACCAGTTTGTTTATAATTTAAGTTTTGATAAGCAACATCATTAATAGCTCTTGAGAAAATCAATTCAACTGTTCCAACAAGGCCATATATTAATTGTCTATCAGCTGCAAGGTTAGCTCTGAAAACTTGTGGCATTTTGAAATTTTTATCTGTGATATCTACTTCAGTTGTTGCTATAGGAGATAAAGAAACACCTGGATCCCCTGGTTTAGGCTGTAATAATGGATTAGGTTGGAAAAAGCCGTTAGTTAATCCAGTTTTTACATCAAGTCTGGCCATATCTACTCCAGTGTTGCCATATTGGTTTGAAATCCAAACGTAAGGCACTTTACCTGTAAATACTCCTAAACCACCTCTGATTTGAGTTGTTTTATCATCAAATACGTCATAGTTAAATCCTATCCTTGGCGAGATAAGAACTTTTCCACTAGGTACTTTACTTGTATTTAAACCAAAGTATTTATACAATGTATCATTATATAAAGGATTTTTGGGGAAAATTGGAATATCTGCTCTAATTCCGTAAGTTAATTTTAAGTTAGGTAAAACTTTCCATTCATCTTGTGCATAAAAACCAAGCTGTGTTACATCAAATTTAGCTGTAGGTTGAGTAACACCTGGTAATTTAGAATAACTTAATCTATATTGGCTTGGTTTCCCATTAGCAAAATCATCTATACTATTAAATGCATAGAAACCGTAGAAATCTCTAATGAATAAATTTTCAAAAGAGAAAAATTCGTTATGTGTACCAAATGTTAAAGTGTGTTCGTCCATATACCAAGTAAAATTATCAGTTAATTCAAATATATCTTGGTTTAACTTATTCGCTTGAGAAAATTCTTCCCCACCTAATTGAATATTCAATCCTGTTACAGGAGTTTTAATTTGAATTGATGGGAAACTAGAAGATTTAGGTTCTCTTTTATCACGAACTGCAGTATAACCAGCAATAAATTCGTTAGAAAATTCTTTTCCAAATACACTATTCACTTGTAAGACAGTAGAATTTGTATTATTCTTCATTTTGTAAATTCTATCAGAAAAATTGATTACCTTATCATTTCTACCAGTTTTTTCATCGTAAGCACTTACATAATTATGTCTTAAAGTAATTTTATGATTTTTATCAAGGTTATAATCAAATCTTAAGAATAATTTACCAGAAGGTCTTTCAGCATCATAAGGAGTATAAGAACCAGGATTGTAAGAATATTTATTTCTGGCAATTGAATCAACTTTATTAGCATAACTTATATATTGATTTCTTACAGCATCATTTGAAGCTTGATCAATTACTAAATTTTTTTTAGGCTCAACTTTTTTAGTCATTTCCGCATTAACAAAGAAAAATAATTTATTTTCAAGAATTGGACCACCTAATCTTATACCAGTTTGATTTTCAGTAAAGTTAGGATATTTCTTTTTCAATGCATCAGGGCTTTTACCCATAAAATCTTGGTTTCTGTTATAAGAATAAATAGCACCAGAAAATTGGTTTGTTCCACTTCTCGTTATTGCATTAATTCCACCACCTGTAAAACCGCCTAATCTTACGTCATATGGCGCAACAACAACTTGGAATTCTTGAATAGCATCCAATGATATAGGGTTTGTACCTGCTTGTCCACCTGGAGTACCAGATGAAGTTAAACCAAATAAATCATTATACTGTGTACCATCTATCTGTATATTATTAAATCTACTACTTCTACCTGCAGCACTCGAAGTTTTACCATCGAATTGAGGAGTAAATTTAGCAAAATCTTGGAAACTTCTTGCTATTGTAGGGAATGATTCAATTTGTTTATCATTAACGTTAGTAGCTGCGCCGGTTCTACTTTGCGAAATAACAGCATTTCTTTTGGCAGTTACCTGGATTTCAGCTGTAGTCATACCTTCAGGCAATAATTTTAAGTTTGCAGTCAATACTTGCCCTAATCTGAATGTTATATTTTCGATCTCTGGATTGATATAACCAGGCGCTAAAACTTCCAACTTATATTGCGTACCAGCTTTGATATTAGGGATTGTAAAAGCACCATTATCTCTTGATTCAGTTGCATATTGTGTACCAGTAGGAACATGTGTTAAGAATATAAAAGCGTTTGGGACAGGTTCCCCTTTAGTATTTTTTAATGTGCCTTCTAATGTAGCACTTGTAGAGCTCTGGGCGTAAATATTTAAAGAAAGCAAAAGCCCAGAAAGGATTAACAGAAACAATTTTTTCATATGAACTCCAATTATTATTGAAAAAGTTTTTTTAACTTAATTATAATTTTTTTAAATATCAAGAAGAATATTATTTACTCAAATAAATGTAAGGCTTGTAAATTAATTTATTGTTAAATACAAATTAATCTATTGTTATATATTCGACAAGAAAGAAAATAAAATGAAAATATTAGTTTTTTACTATAATAATGATAATTGTATAATTTCATAACATTATATATACTGTATTACATAACACATTATATTATTAAATTATTTAAAATAAAAAAAGGGCTTTTTGCAAGCCCTTTTTTTATGATTATATTCTTAGTTTTTTCCATTCTTCTTTCATTCTGTTAATATCAGTAATCCAATCTTCAATATCATTTTCATGTTCTATTTCTTGATTTAATATATTTACAGCCATTTGATGAGTAGTATGATCTTTACCAGCCGTAAAGTCTGCTATTTCCTGATATCGTTGGATAGCGCACCTCTCACCTTTGAGATTTTGTTCAAGTATAATCTCAATGTATGGATCAGTGGGGGCATCGTAATCACAACGAGCCAAGTTTTTCCATTCAAAAGGACTTAAAACAGGTGTGCCTCCTAATTGTATAATTCTATTGCTCACAAGTTCTGCATGACTTAATTCTTGTTGTGCATGTAATACAAGTTCTGGCTCAATTTCACTGCGCATAGGGCCTTCCATCACCTTAGCACCAACCCAATATTGATAATACGCCAACCATTCTTCTGCTAAAGCAGCATTTAACATTTCTACTAATTTTTCATTATCAACCTTACTTACTTCAATTGCTTTTCTGCCCATAACTACCTCTTTTTTTATATCATATTCTGAACTTTGTAATAAGTTCTCTTAGATTCTCTGTCAATCTTGCTAGATCATCTGCGGCTCTTGCAATTTGTTGAATACCCATTGCTGTTTCTTGAGTTACAGTAGATATTGATTCAATATTTCTGCTTATTCCTTCACTTGCTTGTGATTGTTTTTCGCTAGCATTAGCAACTTCAAAAACAATACCACTCACTTTATTGAAACCATTGAGAATTTCAGACAACACAACCGAAACTTCTTCGGTTAATTGCATACCATATTCAACAGCTTTTGTAGCTTGCGCCATTGAATTATCGGCTTCTATAGCTTCATTTTGGATAGCTTTGATTGTATTTGCAATTTCTTTTGTCGCTTTAGATGTTCTTTCAGCTAATTTTCTTACTTCATCGGCTACAACCGCAAAACCTCTACCTTGTTCACCTGCTCTAGCTGCCTCTATAGCTGCATTCAAAGCGAGCAAATTGGTTTGTTCCGCAATTTCATCAATTACTTGAGTGATTTCACCGATCTGATCTGTTTTTTTAGCAAGAGAAGCTATAATTTCACCTGTTTGTTTTGAAGCAGCAACAATCTTTTGCATTCCTGCTTTGGTTTCATTAACTTTTTGTACACCTTTATTAGCATCATTACTTGCAACTTGTGCTGTTTGTGCTGCTTGGGAAGCATTTCTGCTACTTTGGATGATTAAAGCGGCCATATTTTCAACTGCCATAGCAACCTGACTTGCTTGTTGTGTTTGTTCATTTGCACCGGCTGCCATTTCTTCTGTACTTGCAGATATTTGAGAACTTGCGCTTGCTGTTGCTTGAACAGCTTCAGTTACTTTTCTTACTAAATCTTTAATATTATCAACAACATTATTGAATGCATGCCCTAATTTACCAATCTCATCATCTTTTTCAACTACTATTCTTGCGCTTAAATCAAAATTAGCAAATTTTTCCATTTGAACCATAAATTTTTCAACTGATCTCGATAAGTATTCCTGTTGTTGTTTTGATTGCTCGAGAATTTGCTTTAATTCTTCTTCCTTCATTTGCATCTGTGCAGCAGTTTGTACTTGCTCTTCAATAAGTTTTCTAACATTATCTATCATTAAGCTAAAACTTTTAGCTAATGTTTCAATTTCATCACCTGTAGTTATATTTGGCTTTTTATGGAAATTACCTTTTCCAATTTCTTCAGCTACTTTTGTTAATTCGTCCAGTGGCTTTGTTATATTATTTGATAAATAATACCCGAAAGCAAGAACAATACCTAAAGCAATAACACCTAAAATAAGAGAATTAAATGAATTTTTATCTGTAGTATCTATTAAAAATTTCTTTGAGAAATCTATTTCAACATACCCTACAACATTCTTACTCACATCAAGCATAGGCATAAATGTAGTAATTACTTTGTCTCCTTCGTTTATTTGAA